>Ga0209297_1000400_pt1 | contig 28164 bp, 30 predicted proteins | sample S_130805_MF_Meta_FD_187322 | JGI IMG/M metagenome (GOLD analysis project Ga0209297, IMG submission 187322) | Freshwater microbial communities from Lake Simoncouche, Canada to study carbon cycling - S_130805_MF_MetaG (SPAdes) (version 2) | ecosystem: Environmental > Aquatic > Freshwater > Lake ...
GGGGGGGGGGGGGGGGGGGGGGGATTATGCAATATCTGCAAATCTGCGGCGGGGATTATGCAGAAAGCCTCTGCAAAATTGCTGCATTTATTCGGCCTTGCGTACTTTTGCAAATGCAGCGGCTGTATTTGCCTCGCTCGCCCATGGGTAGCTGCGGCAATGCACCTCATAGCTATGCCCCATAGACCGCGCCATGCTCCCCGCGTCAATCCCAAGGCGGTGGCCCCTAAGGCTGTAGCTATGCCGAAGTGAGTACGGCACCAGCCGCTCGCCAGCTTGGGCCAGCTCGGCCCTCAGCTGCTGCCATGCTTTCTGGCGCATCAAATAAGTCTTCAAGCCATCGCCGCAACCATTGCCGCTTTCCAGTGGTGGCAGCTCGATCTGGCCGCCACGCCACCGGCGCATTAAGCCCCATTGCACAGGCTCGCCGTTAGTGTCCATTGGTGCCAGCGGGTAAACGCGCCTCGGCTCAGTCGAGCCGCCACCACTTCGCTTTTCATACGCGCACCACCAATACCTGTCGCCTGTCATCGGATCAAGCCTTACTGATATATGCAGCAGCTCAATGGGCCTAAGCCCCAGCTCCGTCATCAGCATCAACGCATCGCTCCATCGTTTCCCGGCATCGTTGGTTGGCAGCCCCTCAAGCAACTCCAAGATTTGATCATCAGTAATCGGTGAGCCCTTTTGATGCATCGCCACTTTCTGGCCAACATGAGAAGCCAAATCCTCTGGCGCCCTCCAGTCGTTTGGAAATTGCTCGCGCCTAACGCAATGCTTTAAAAACTGGGCTAACGCCTGCGCACGCATTTGCCGCTTGCGTGTCCCTGGCGCCCAATCACTAATGCATAGATCCATAAGGTCAGCGGAGTTAGCCGGAGGCTTTTTGCCGGTCATCAAGCCCACTGCCATTGCCACGGTGTCGCTGTAGCTCATATCCCAGGTGACCTGCTTAATGGCTGCACCGTGATTCATTTTCTGAATCTTGAACCTGGCCGCAGCGCCGTCCCAGTCCAGCCGTGCAGTTGGCGCTGATATTGAAGCAATTCCAACCGATTCTCGTAGGCTCAGCCCAGTTGACCATCGCTGGTAGATGTTGCGTATCCGCACGTATGCGTCCGGCGCGGCATCCTCTCGCCACGGGAAATCAAGCGTTATGGACTCAGTGAGACGGCCTTCTGGCCTCACGACAATTCGCACCCGGTGGTCGGATTCGCGGACAGTCCAGCCCTTGCATAATGCCCGCGCTTGGCTGCGTAGCACCTCCTCCCATGGGGCCATTTTCTTTGCCGCTGGCATGGGATCCTGCTCAAAACCTGCTCAAAATAGCCCAAAAAGGTGCCAAAGCGTTCCCAACCGTTCCCCAAAACCCTTTGCTACACCTAAAAACCAAGTCGCCGCCTGGGGTCGTTCCTAGCTTTGGGAGCACTAGGTCGCAGGTTCGAATCCTGTCGCCCCGACTGACTTCTCAGGGATTGGCCAGTCAAGAGCTGCTCAAAAGCTGCTCAAAACTGCTCAAAAACCAAGCTCGGCAACTTTTGCCAAAACTGTTGCGCCTTTGGCTGTCCGCGGTTTATACTCTTACTTGTCCACGGTTGGAACCACGCGCATGACCCAATCGCCTCCCGATTGGTTGATCACCAGGCAAGCAGTAGATGCCATTGGCGTCTCAGACGAGACGCTTGCTAAGTGGCGCCGCTCTGGCCTCCTGCAGCCTGGTATCCATTACCGCCGCAAGTCAGCTGCGCCCAAATCGCCGGTGCTCTACCACTGGCAGCGATGCATCGAGGCAAACGCCGCTGCTACCGCCCGTGACCCCGCCACGCTGGAGCTGACGACCTAAGCCGCTGGTGGGGCCCCATCGCGCTCTACCTCGACCGCAAAGCCCAGCTGGAGTAGCTCTTGGTGCCTATAAACCTGCACAGCGCTCAACCGGCCCTTAGCTGCCTTCACCTCAACCCACCGCACTTCATTGGGCCGCAGCAATAAGAGATCGGGCAGACCAGAGCGATTCGTTTGGATTAACTTCACCACATACCAGCCCTCCTTCTCGTAGCGCTTGATTAACGTCTGCTGATAAGCGGCTTCGCTCCTTCCGGTAATGCTGCGCGGTGTAATCTTCCTTGCTCCGTACTGTATCTAATACAGTCTGCTCAATACCTTTATCAGCTAAAATCCAATGCACGCGATTGGCGCGATCACGGCCCAAATAACTTGCCCTATCGCGGCCTTGCAAATAAGACAACGCCGAATAGTCAACACCAAAAAACACTAAATCATCGGCGCTGCTTAAATTAACGCCTTCCCTGCTCGCAAGCACCTGGCCAATAAATACAGCATCAGCATTTGCATTAAATACCTCTGGGCTATCTGTTGCAGCTGCTCCATAAAGCTGTCGTAGCATAATACCTTCAGCCTGAAATGTATAAAGAATTGCGGTTTTACCCTTGAATGTACGCTTTATATATTCAGCCTTGCTTTGATCAAATATCACGGCGCCATGGGCCTCTGTAATTACGCTTCCGCTCCAAATCTGCCTTAATTTGCTCATTACCTTTGCTCCAGTATCCGCAACCACACTTCTGCAGTCAGGCCTTCCAATAACCCCATCACGCATAACTCTTTGCGCCAGCCGGTAAGTGCGGCGCTTCATCTTTACCAAATGCACCTGTTCTTCAATCACAGCCTTAAAACCAGCCTGTTGTTGCGTCATTCGTACCGTAAAAGGTTCAATCTTTCTTAAAATTTCTTCGCCTTTGGCTTTGTTATAATCATTCACCAGCTGGCCAGTGCCCACATACCTTTGCGTAACAGTTACATAAACTCTGGCCCAACCGTAAAAATTGCTATATTCACGCCACGGTGAATCAACACCAGCAAGCGCAAACTGGTGGTACAACTGGCTATAGCTTTCAGGGCTTGGCGTACCACTCATTAATATCAACTGGCTATAGCTGATCGCCTTTATATCTTTGAACCTTTTAGATGGCTTTGGAAATGCCCCAACCCCATGCGCTTCATCTACAATCAACAATTCAAAGTTTTGCCCCGCATACTTAGGCGCCTGTTCAAAATTAGTTACCGTAACCCTACCATCAACACCAATTGCCTCGGCATCGCTCACAATACTAGCGATTGCTTTTTTCTTTGTTAACAGCAATGCCTTGTTAATGCCCAACGGCTCTAGCAAGCTCAATACCGTTAGTGTCTTGCCGCATCTAACCTCACCAGCTAAATAAACCACGCCATAACGCTGCAGCTTTTTGGCTAGCTCATCCGCAGCTTTTTGCTGGTACGGGCGCAGGGTTATAGGCATTAGGTTGGCGCTGGCGGCCCAACGACCATAAGCTCGTTTGCACGCGGTTGCAACCCCAGGCAACAACCGATAGCATCTGGGGGCAGTCGCGCACCATTCCGATTGAACCGCGTGGTCATAAACCTGCCGCAGCAGCAGGTCTCATGGATTGACGAAAAGGTGACCGGCATCGAAAACCGCACCACCTTCCTCCGCAGACTGATTCAGCAGGCCATGGAATCCGATAAGCGCCAGCAAGATCGTGCATGAGCGTTTCGCCCGCCGATGGCCGTTGGCCAGATCTCCTCGCGGCACTCGCAGGTCTTTCATCTTCTCAGCTATCCCCAAAGCACGGCCCTTGCCCTCTTTGTGGTGGCACCGACCGCTATCGATTTGATGATCTAAACGGCACCGGCTCCTGGTTTTGCAATCAATGCGGCGGCAAGGATCAACGCGGTGGCGGCGGTTCCGGCATGGACCTACTCATGCGTATCAAAGGCTGGAGTTATCCAGAAGCGGCCCGTGCAACTGACGATTTTCTTGGTATTGCAAGAACACCGCAAGCCAGCCTGCGCTTAGCACCACCACTAAGTCGAGCCGATTCTTATTGGCAATACAGCGATACCTATTACGTTTGCCGTTTTCCTGGTAAAAAGTTCAGGCCACTTTCATGGGATGGCATTAATTGGATATGGAAAGCACCGCCAGCGCCTAGGCCGCTCCTATATCTTGAACGTCTAAAAGCACGGCCAAATGCTGTCGTGCTGGTAGTCGAAGGCGAAAAAACAGCAGACGCTGCCCAGCGCTTGCTTCCTGCATATGTCGTCACAACCTGGCCCAATGGCTCCAAGGCCATATCAAAGGCCGATTGGAAGCCACTCGCCAATAGGGACGTCGTTCTATGGCCCGATAACGACGATGCCGGCAACGCAGCAATGGCTGCTATCGCCTTAATCCTTCAGGCCTTACCAGCGGCATCAATCAAACTGGCCTCTAATCCGCCAGATGCGCCAACCGCTTGGGATATTGCTGACGCATCCTGGTCCCTAGAAGAGGCTGTTATTTACATAGAAGCCAATACCTCGGAGGTATTGGCGCCAACGTCATCACAGCCACCACCGCCAGGCACCCCTCCATCAGCAGCGTCCGCTCAGCCACCACCACCGCCACCACCCTTTGAGCTGTTGGGTTTTAGCCATGGCACCTACTACTACCAGCCGCACTCAACCGCACAGGTGACGCCATTGCTGCGTTCAGCTCATACCGGCACCAACCTCACCGCCCTTGCGCCACTCTCGTATTGGCAACAGGTATACGCATCACGCCGTTCGGTTGATTGGGCCGCAGCTGCATCAGATCTATTTGAAAAGCAAGCACGTATTGGCATGTACTCCCCCGAGCGCTTGCGTGGTCGTGGCGCATGGTGGGATAAAAACCGTTGCATCATCCACCTCGGTAATCGCATCCTGGTGGACAACACCAAACATGCGCTTCATGGCTTTGGCTCCGATTACCACTATCAACGCGGAGAGGCACTCCATGGTTTTGATGCCATCACACCTCTAACCGCAGAGGAAGGCCTTGCCATCCTTAACGTTGCCACCATGTTTCTATGGGAGCAGGAGCCATCGGCTCAGTTGCTCGCTGGCTGGATTGCCTTAGCTCCAATCTCAGGTGCGCTCAAATGGCGCCCTCACGTATGGCTCACCGCACCAGCAGGCGCTGGTAAATCCACAATCCTTGATCGCTTTGTTGGGCCATTGCTCGCTGATTTCGCCCAGGTATTCGTCGGTAACTCAACAGAAGCCGGCATCCGCCAGCAGCTGCGCTCAGATGCATTGCCCGTAGTGCTAGACGAGGCCGAATCAAACGAAAAATCAGACCAAGCCCGCATCCAATCAATCCTGTCCCTTGCTCGCGTCTCATCATCAGAATCATCTGCCTCCATTATCAAAGGCTCTAGCAGCGGTGAAACCGCACGCTTTAGGGCGCGGTCCATGTTTATGTTTTCGTCGATTTCTACATCTCTAAAGCAAGGCGCAGACAGGCGCAGGTTTGCTCAGCTAACTCTCCAAACCGCTGCAGCAAAGGCCCTGCCTGATGCCCAAAGCCAATGGGAAGAACTAGATAAATCGCTAGACCGTTTGATCACGCCCGAAATTGGCAGGCGTTTGATCGCAAGAACTGTCTCAATGATCCCAATAATTCGCCAAACAATCGCATTATTCACCGCCGTTGCAGCCAGAAAATTTGATTCCCAAGCGTTGGGCGATCAATATGGCACCCTCATGGCCGGTGCCTGGTCCCTGCAGTCCGATTCTGTCCCAACCGACGCGGTGGCCCATGATCTTATAGGCCTTATTGATTGGTCCGAATACCAGCAGGCCACTGAGATCCCAGATGAGCGCCGCTGCCTTGACACAATCCTTCAGCAGCCCATCAGGGTTGAAACCGATGACCGCGCCATCACACGAACACTGCTGGAATTAATCCAAATGGTTCAAACGCCTAGCGCCAAACCGTTTGAACCGATCAGCACGGAAATTGCTGCGTCACACCTAGGCCGCCATGGCTTGCAGGTAAAAGATGGCCTGCTTTTGGTCGCCAATAACTCAAAGGCACTAACCAAGTTATTAGCTGAAACCGCTTGGCAACACAGCTATCCCACAGTTCTTAGGCGCTTGAACGGTGCGACGGCTGCAGGCTCGCATTACTTCCGCGGGGTTGGTCAGCACCGGGCGATTGCAGTGCCACTTCAAACGCTTTGACAGCTGTCAAACGCCTTCAAACGCCTACCGTTTGACAGGATCGACTGGTATGACTGGCGTTTGGGGAAATCAAACGCCAAACGCCTGTGGAGACAGATATATATAGAAAAACAAATGCATATGTCTCTACGTCTAAGTCTAGTCTTAGTCTAAGAATAAGACACATAAAAACTTGTTTCTATATATATATATCTTTAAAAGCGTTTGAAACGTTTGAAAGCGCGAAATCGCTTGCCATGGCTGGGATCTCTGTCAAACGCTTAAGCGTTTGAAGGCGTTTGAAAATTGGCAAAAGCGTTTGATCGTGGTCCCGACCGTGGACAAGTACGTTTGCTTGTGCAAACATGGCGCAGACCTACACCGGCGCCTGCCTTTTGGTTCTCGCCGCAGACGGCTACCCATGGGATGGCCGCAAGGTCCGGCAGGTCTTTTACCCTTCACGGTTCAAACCATGAACTCACTCGACCGCAGACGGGCTCAAAGGCGCTCTAGGCGGCAGCAGGCACCAATTCTCTACATCGAGTATTGGATCGGCTTCCTGGTCGGCCTAGGTGCCGCCTGGGCAGTTTCTGGGCCCACGCTCACTGCTGCTTATTTCCAAATCCAGCACGACATCGCCCGATCTGTATTGGTGGCGGAGCAATGACCACCACCCCACGTGAGCGCCTAGCCGTCACCATCCACACTGCCGCCAAAACGGTTGCATGGCACCCAACACTGGAACGCCAAATCGCGGCGCGGTTAGAGCAATTACCTGTCAATTCCGAGGCTGCAATCCAGCTGCGCGGTTTATTTGCTGAAATGACCCACTGGAAAAACCAATGAAATCAACCACGTTTAATGCCGGCGAAAAGCTTTACGTCCGCTCGCACCTAGGCCTGGATTCCAAATGGGACAAGGCGCCTAGCTCCACGGTTTTAGTGACAGATCGAATTGATTTTGAGGGTTGCCCTCATTACATCGTTACCGCACCCAACGGTGAAACGTGGCGGCTGCCGCAAATCCATCTATCCCGTAGGCCAATCAAGCTAGACAAATGAATTACCCGAACCCGATCGCGTTGTGGTCGCCAGCACCCGGCTGCGGCAAAACCACAGTGGCAAACTTCATCCTGCAGGATCTACGCGAATTTGAGCGTATGCCGTTTGCTGCGCCCATGCGCCGGATGCTCACAACATTCCTGTTTGAGGCCGGCTGCACCTATGCCGATGCGCAGTATTACCTAAGCGATCCAGTTGGCAAGGAATTAGATATTCCGCAGCTGCCCTATCCGACCACAGGCCGCCATCTGCTGCGGACACTAGGCACCGAATGGGGCCGCACCTGCATCCATCCTGATGTATGGGTTCAGATCTGGGAGCAGTCAATCAACGGTGCCGTCATAACCGATGATCTACGGTTTCCTAATGAAGCCGCTGCCATCAGAAGGCTCGGCGGCGAGATCTGGTGCATTCATCGCCCTGGTGTATCAGACATATCAGGCCATGCGTCAGAGTCCGGTTTGCGTAATGTGGCATTTGATTTGGTGCTCAACAACGACGGCACAATCCGTGAGCTGCACCAAAAGGTGGCCAGGCATTTAGGCCTAGCCTTTAAAGATGACGACACCGGACTGGGTACTGCAGCAGCGGCGATCTGAGTTGATGGAGGCGCTCTATCAGGTGTCAGGTCGCAGTAATGGGCTAATGACTGGGCTATGGCATGGGACAGCGCTTGAACTGGCCGCTCGTATGCGGGACATTGATGCGTTACACTGGTTGAGTTATGTGGACTCCCCTGAGGCGGCCAGCAACGGGCGCCCCTCGGGGGTCTTTTTTCTGTTATGAGCACCTACCGCTTTGCTCTAAAAGAAATTGATGAAATAAAGGAAAGCATTACTGTTTTTCAGCGGTCGCAATTGCCGTATGTAATCAGCAGAAGCCTTAACACCCTTGGCTCCGAGTTGCGGCTATTACACCAGCAAGAAATGGAGCAGGTGTTTAGCCATAAGGTATCGCTGACGTTGCGATCACCTATTTATGGTGTGCCACGGATGGGAAATAATTTAGCGCCTGGTAAGCCTGGGTCATTTTATCGGCCATCCAATAAGGCAGATTATCCGCTGCGTACATATTTTGAGTTAATTGATGATTCGCCCAAAGGCCAGTCACCATCAAGGTATTTGTACCCGCAGACTGTCGGCGGGCCAGTTTATAGGACTAGGTTCCAGAACGTTCTTTCCAGGACTGGCTTTTTGGCTGGCAATGAATATGCGATCCCAATGCACAAGGCAGATGCAGTTAAACGCGGCCCTGGCGGAAGGATGAGCACCGGTCAATACGTTCAAACACTATGGGGCATTAAGGCATTGCATACAAATAGCTATAGCACCCAGAAGTACAGCGATGCAAAGCGACCGCCAAATCAATCAAAGTATTTTGTGATTACCAGGCAACACGCCGCAGAGCAGCGGCGCGGATTGCCACCAGGTATTTATATGCGTGTTGGCGGCAAGCCAAGCCGTTTGTTCGCGATTGTGGGCAAAACACCAGAAGTACGCATTAAATACGACTACGAGGGGCTAACGGGAGCCCATGCGGAGAATATTTATGAATCAAGCTTGACCGCGCTGCTGGCTCAAATTATTTGACCGCTTGCCAGTAGTGCTGCATGTGCGGGGATTGCCGCTGCAGTCGGTATAGGTTTTGGGTGGGCCGGCGAGACAGCCGCTTATGCGCCCGCCAGGGCCAACACCAGGCCGGCCTTATTCAAAGGAAAGCCCTTTCCCTTGAATAAGTTCCAACGGTATTCAAGGTTCGCCCCAGGGGCTCCATGCGGCGCGACGCCACCGGGCGCTACGAGATAACCAGCACCGCCAATAGCTGGGCGCCGCCCTGGCTTGTTAATCTTCACTGCTGGTACTGGCTTATCAGGCCAGCCGGTGGAGCGTCAAGGCACCGGCACAGCCCGCAACGGATCACTGCCAAGTTGCCATGGGCGCTGCATTGCCAGCTTCGGGATAGGGCAGATATTGAAGGCAGATCGCTCAGCAATTTAGTGGCGCATTTGCTGGAGGCCGGCATTAAGTCAACTGGTTTGCCTGGAAAAATTTAAGGACTTGCAGGGGGGCGGTTTTAAGGGTGTTTTTTGACACACAGATAGGCCGGTTTATTAAATTGTGGAGGCAAAATGTTGTGCTAACATTAAATCGTAGCAAGCCTAAATTTAAGCCAACTCGTTGGTTTCAAGGCTTGGAGTTACCCATCTCCTCATATCATCAAAACCCTATAACGATACTGTTCTAACAGTAAGTAATAACAACTGTTTTCGCTATTTCAAATGCTAAGCACTGATTGAATCTAATTAGCGATAAACAAGATTCAATAGACGCGCTATTGCCGAGATTCGGCTATTACTAAAAAACAGTGCTCTTTAATACTATTAACGCAAAGATAGACTGCGCTAGCAACAAATAGATAGCGCTGGTTTATATCTAGTCTTAATTGGCCGCTAGGGTGCACGTACTAGCGCCGCTAGTACATTAGCGCATCCGTACTACTGCCGCCAGGTGCCAGGTGTCAGGTGTCTGCCGCTGCCGCCGCCGCTGCCGCTGCCAGGTGTCAGGTGGCAATTGTTAAGGCTTTATGAATATCCGCAGGCCCCCGCCGTTCGCGGTCGCGGTCGTATATAGTCAGTTCATGCCCAGCGCATCGCGCAGGCTGTCCACATAACAAACAACCAAATGACAACCGCTACCGCCTTGACCCGCCCGGCCTGTCTGCCCGAGGGGATCCTCCTTCGGGTGCAGCATAGCCACTGGCCCTTAGTTGAAGCCATCGCCATCGGCAACGACCTAGACCTAGCCAACGCGTTCAAAGACTTGACGCAAGGCCTTGAGCGTCTGCAGGAAGACTCCCCCGCAGACTTTGAATACTGCGCCGGCAGCTTGACGCCCGCCCAGCTAGCAGCGCGCCACCTAGTGCACTTGCTTGGATGATCCTTAGCTAATCCCAAACTAAAACAACAAAGGACCTTAATCATGTCTCATCAGTTTTCTAGTGGCTGTTTCACACGCGGCCGCGCAGCTTGGCACGGTCTCGGCACCGTCATTGATGGCACCGTCACCCCCCGCGAGGCTTTCGGCCTTGCTAATGCCGATTGGCAGGCTATCGGCCGCCCCGCCTATGACGTAAACATGCAGCCGATCCCTGGCTGCCAGCAGATCGTCCGCGGCGACACTGGCGCTCACCTTTCTATGCAATCTGACAGCTATCAGATTGTCCAGAACGAACAACTGATACGTATTGCCGAGGCGATCAGCGGCCAGGCCACCATTGATGCCGTGACGGTGCTGGCCGGCGGCCGTCGGGTCACGTTTACTGCTGAGATCAACAACGCCACAGCTGAGCCAATCCCCGGCGATGCGATCCGGCAATATCTGGTAGGAGTGACCAGCCACGACGGCACAGTGGCATTTCAGGCAATCTTCAGTCCTGTCCGCGTGGTCTGTCAAAACACCCTCAGCGCTGCCCTGGGTATTGCCGAACGTGGCGCATCAAACCAACGCGTGAAGGTGCGCCACACACGCAATGCCAACGATTTGATTCGCCACATCCCGCAGCTGATAGATATTCAACGCCAGCATTTCCTAGGGGGCCTGCCCGAGCTGGCGGCAATGGCTAGCCAGCCCTGCAGCAACGAGCAGTTCCGCGATTATGTGGCGGCAGTGTTTGCCGATCAATTGACCGGCACCGTTAACGCCGTCCGCGGTGACAACCGCACCGCTAGACCTAAAGCCCTGGCAGACCTGCCGCAGTGGCTGCAGCTGCAGAGCAAATTTCATGGCCAGGCGATCGGCTCAGATATTCCGGGATTCCTCGGCACCTTCTGGGGCGCCTATCAATCGGTGACCGAATACTTGACCCATGACGCCGGCCGCACAAAGGACCCAGCAGAAGCGGCACGGCTAAGGCTTGAGTCCCTTTACTGGGGCCCAGCAGCGGCAACGCTAAACAAAGCGCACGCGCTTGCGCTAACGGCGACCAGGGCCTGAATCCATGGCCTTTTATATCTACGCCCATGAAATGGGGCAGTCGGATTATGTCCGGCGATGCGACACCAAAGCGCAAGCCGTCGCCGCGGTGCATCGGATGAAATCCGAATGTAACGACTGGTGCAACGAACCCTTGCCCAGGCTTGAAATCAGCACAGATCCCCCATACGTGCCGACCTATCAATTTCCCGATATGTCCAGTCACGGCTAAACCACTAAACCCACATCGCACCTGAAACCATGCAATCCAACTGCTCTCACATTGTCACAGCTGAAACCGTGGCGATCCTGCCGGCCCCGATCCTATGGGCCGCCGCTCAGTTCGCCAGCGCTGACCTATCACGGCCAGCAATAAACAAAATTCAAATAGAACGCTGCCAGTGGAATGTAAAAATCCGGTCCGTTGACGGTCACCGCGCATTCAGAGCAACGCTTGACACCTGCGGATCCGGGGATGATATGGCCTACTGGCCAGTGCCTGATCAGCACCTCCTACTACCAGCTGCCGACTGGATAAAGCCTGGCAAACTACTGACCGCAGACTGGGCCCACCTGAAACTTGACGGAACAGCCCACATAATCAACCACGCCGGCGCCACCGTTGAGATCCGCCAATGGTCCAACGCTAACAACCTAGAACAATTTCCCAACGTCGACCAGGTATGGCCTACAGAATTTGAATGTGACCCTATGGCGCCAATCAATCTAAACGCCAACTACCTAGAAAGTATCGCCAAAGTGGCGGCCAAGCTGGGAGAAAAAGCAAACCCACAGATAGAGGTAGAAACCGGAAACGAAGGCACGCCGCTTCAATTTTCCAGCCACTATCGCGACACGAAACAACGCCTTGAATACCTCCTCATGCCTGCACAGGCACGCCATGCAAGCGATCGCCTGGCCGAACGCATAGGACGCCAACGCGAAAAAGAACGCGATGCCCGCGAACTGGCAGCATTCAGAGCCCGCGAGCTGGCCCAACTTCCAACCATTAGCCGGGAGCTGACTCATGTTTGAAGAATTAAAGCCCGAAGGGCTGAGACCCTAACCATTGTCTGCGTTTAACCCACCACAGCAACTCACGCCATGTCAGCTTATTTCTGCGATTCCAAAATTTTCCACGCCATCGCTACGGCCGCCGAGTCCGCCAATCTGGCGGATTATGCCACCTCCTACCGGCAACTGGTGACCGAGAACCTCAGATCATTAAACCACCGCTACCCAGACCAGATTGCCGAGCATTGTCGCCTAGCGGCTGCAGCTCTAGCCGAGACGCCTCAACGCAACCACCAGGACCCCAACGCACTATGCCAAACAATGGCAGAGTACAACTACCAATCTTGCGAGCATCCCGAATTTAACGGCAGCCCAGCCGATCAACTAATACAACAGCTGCAAACAATCAACCGCAAACCTCAACCAGCCCCCATAACGGCCGCCCCTGTTGCCGTCAAGTACCAAGGCCCAACGCCCAAGCCGGAGCGATCCAGCACCGAATCAACACGGCAACAGCTGGCAAGAATGCTAGCCGCGCCCTCAGCGATTCCAACGCCAACACCAGAGTCTAAAATCGCAGAGCTGACCAGGGAAACCCGCAACGCCGGTTTAGTCCTGCTACAAACCCTCGCCATAATCAGCGACGGCCAGCCCAGCGGTGAGCATTTTGCCACCCTTGCCGCCAGGGTGACGGCCGTAACCTCAGACAACGACACCGAAACCGCCACCAGCGAAGCGCACCGGCTAGCCCTCGCCTTGCGGCTACTGCTAGATGCGGCGAGCTGACAACCGCAGCCAACCAACCACAACCAACCAACCGCCGGCCCAAGTGGCCGGCTTTTTAATGCCAAACAAAAGCGCACATTAACCAACCCAAAAAATCAAGGACAGGCAAGGGCCAGGCTTAAAGGCCTGCAATCGATCAAACCAAACAGGCAAACAATCGGACATTAAATCATGCCGGCTAATACATACAAGCGCCCCGGCAGATTTGGGCGGCCTTGAATACTTAGGGACTCGCAAGGGTAAGGTTTATGGTGCTAAATCGCGGGTCCTTTGTGACACTCCGGCCCGCGGAGGGATTCGAACCCCATCATTCAGCTACTCACAATTTCACCAAAAGGGTGTATTCTAGCATGTAATTAGCCCTATTGGCAATGAAAAAAGCACTTAAATAGGCCTATTTGGCCTAAATCTAAAAATCATCAAAAAGAGCGCAAAAACAGGCAATTTGAAAGTAATTGCCGCGTGACTGTCACTGTTGCAACTCAATTGCAACCGCTCACTAGGATGGTTGCAGCTTGAATGCGTATGGCCTTAATCAATCCAACAAAGGGCGCAAAGCTAATAACTGATGAAACTGGCCGCAGTTGTTCGCGTCAAAACCTAGAAAAACACTGCCGGAGAGGGCGGCTGCCAATTAGCTTGGTTTCAATTAACCCAATTAGGGTAAATAGCGAAACGCTTGTGGCTGAGTTTCTAGCTGCAGTGAATGAATACCAAACAGAGGATTCGCCGTCAGCTCCGCAAAGGCAGAGCGAACGTGTAATGCAGCCGCAGCAGCGTGGAGCAAGCGTCCACATGCCAGATTCAACTGATCTGCTGCCGCCTGGGATTCTGCTGGATGATGGCACATATAATATCAACCAAGCAAAAGCATGGGCCGAGCTAGAGCGAGCACGAAAATTGCAGGTCGAAAGGTTAGCGACTGAAGGCAAATATATGGAAGTCGAGAAAGTGGCGCCTGCATGGGAAAGGGCAATGGGGGCGATAAATCGTGGTGTTATGGGTATTGGTAGCCGGCTGAAAGCAGATAGGCCTGAGCTACCGCTGGATGTAATTGATTTGGTAGAGGCGCTTTGCCGTGAAGCGCTTGAGAAGGCATCAATGGAGATCGCTGAGTAATGGCACTAAAAGATCCAGCAGAATTATTGGTAAATTGCGCTCATTTGCTGAGGCCAGCGCCAAAACTAACAAGAAGCGAATGGGCGGATCGGTATTTTTATGTACTCAAAGGTGGCAGTATAGGTAGATGGAAAACGCGGCCATACCAAAAAGAAATTTTAGATAATTTTGGCAACCGTCAAGTGTGGCGCCAATCAGTGATGAAATCCGCAAGGATTGGGTGGACAACAATGCTAAATATTGACGAATGCTTTTGTTTGCATTGGGACCCATGCGATTCAACAACAATGCAACCTACTATTGGCGATGCGGAAAAATACAGCCGAGATACGTTTAACAAAATAATAGAAAATGTGCCTGCGATAAGCGAGCTGTTTGCAGGCGGTAAGTTTCGGGATGGGTCTAATAGTATTTTGGAAAAATATGTAAAAGGCGGCTCACTTAGTTTTATTGGCGGCAACAGCCCAAATGGCTTGCGTCGAACTACCTACAAAGTGGCCAGGGCGGATGAGACTGACGGCTATCCGGTGATGGGCGCTGGCAATGATGGCGACCAAATTCAATTGCTAATTAATAGAACAATTGATTACTGGGACAGAACCTTTGCCGATGGCAGCACACCAACAATTGAAGATTTTAGCAGGATAGAAAAAAGTTTTAAGCAGGGTGACCAACGGCGTAGATTTTTGCCTTGCCCCCATTGCGGCCATATGCAGTACTTGGTCTGGCGTAACACGAATAAGCCAGGTGGATTTTGGTGGGAAACCAACAAGCCAGAGACAGCAGTTTACGTCTGTGAAGAATGCGAAAAGCCAATTGAGCACAGGGAAAAACGGTGGATGGATGAAAATGGAATATGGAAACCAATGGCTCCCGCCAATGTAGCGCCTGATGGCCGTGAGCATAGAAGTTATCATATTTGGGCGGCATATTCATATCAAGCAAATGCAACATGGGCGCATCTTATCCATGAGTATGAAAAAACAAAAGAAGATCCGCTGCAGTATCAAACATTTGTAAATACATGGCGAGGCGAAGCATGGAAAGATGATGCTGGGTCCAGGATTACAACAGAAGGCTTGCTAGGCAGAAGGGATGCCTATAAAAGTGGCGAGATACCTGAAGGTGTGTTGTGCTTGACAGCTGGTGTTGACTGTCAGGATGATCGACTTGAAATAAGCATTTGGGGATGGGGGCGTGGATCAAAAAGCGAATCAGCTGGGCCTGAACCGGAGGGGTGGTTAATATTGCATGAACGTATTCACGAAAGGTATAACAGCAGCGCAGCATGGAGTCAGCTGGACGAATATTTGCATGATGAATACAAGAGGGCAGACGGCGTAACTTTAAAAATTATGGGAATGGCTGTTGACTCTGGCGATGGCGATCATAGTAGCTATGTATATGACTACGCAAATTCAAGAAAAGCTGAGCACGTAATTGCCACGAAAGGTGTTGGCACAGCGGGCAAGCCAGCCATTGGCCGTGGTACAAGGGTTGAATTTAGCACCAAAGGCAAAGCGCTGAAGAAATCAGCAATGATGTATATAGTCGGCACCGATGGCATTAAGACAAGGATTATGGGCCGATTGCGCTATAGCACTACGCCAGGGCCAGGATGCTTGCATTTCCCGGCGGATGTAGACCAAGAATATTTTGATCAGCTTGTATCAGAGCGGCAATCATTGTATTACCAACATGGCACGCCCAAGCGGCGATGGGTAAGAAAGGCTGGAGCTAGGGCTGAGACGCTGGACTGTGCAGTGTATGCCTATGCGAGTTTGCACCATGTTTTCATGAGGTATAACCGCAAAACGTTTTTTGATCAAATGGAAGCCACCATTGAAACGCAGCTAACTACAGGAGAGGTAATACAAGATAAGCAAAGCGTGAGGCGATCTTTTAATGTGCTGGGCCAGTAAAACTAGGCTGCCTAGCATCAGTAGAGCATGAGCCGCGGCGCCAGCGGTCATTCAGCATAATCGCATGACGTTGCCAGCAACTATTTACGCGGGGGATACGGTTACGTGGACCGATCCGTACTACGACAGCAACGCTAGTGCCTTGGTTTATTACCTGCGCACCAATTACGCCAGCGGAGCAACAGTAAGCGGGACCAGTTCTGGAACAAATGGCTGGATTTTTACGTTAGCTAGCGCTACTAGCATAAATTTTGCGCTTGGGAACTGGGTTTATCAGGCGAGGGCAACAGTAAGTAATCAGCCAGCTACGGTAAGAACAGGTAGTTTTGTCGTTGCTAAAAGCCTTGCATATTCTGGTTCGCCAGGCGCGGTCGATCTAAGAAGTCAAGAAGAGATTGATCTGGAGAATGTAGAAACTGCGATTAGGACTCTTACTTCAGGGGCGCAAGAATACCGCATTGGAACGGCAAGCGGCGGGCGCATGGTAAAACGTGCTGATTTGGCTGAGTTAATTAAATGGCGTGATCGATTGAAATCAGCTGTTCTAGCAAAAAAACGAGCTGATTCGATTGCCAATGGATTTGGCGATCCCCGCAAACTTTTTGTGAGGTGGAAGTAATGGGATTGCGTACATCTGCGATGAATGCATTTATGCGCCTATGGAGTGCAGGTCCAGGGCCACGGGGGCGCCGGTTATTTGAGGCTGCTAGGTTTAGCAGGCTTGATACAGATTTCTGGGGTGGGTTTGGTTCGGCTGATTCCGAAATCAGAGAAAGTTTAAGGTTATTACGCAATCGCTCTAGGAAATTATGCCGGGATAATCCTTACGCTAAGCAAGCAAAACGTACAATACAGACAAATGTAATTGGCCCGCGTGGGGTGCAACTACGCGCAAGCGCAAAAAAGGCTGATGGCCTGCAGCTTGACGCTAGACGAAACAAGATACTTGAAGAAACTTTTTCATTGTGGTGCAGGGCTGATACATGTGATGTAGCCGGAAGGCTGAGCTTCCATGGATTTGAGCAGATGATAGCTGGGGCACTGCCGGAATCAGGCGAAGGCGTCATTAGGTTGGTACGTCAACCATTTGGCAATGGTAAAACACCATTGGCACTAGAAATAATTGAATCAGACCAATTGGATGAGATGTATTCTGGCATCAGCGATAGACCTGGCCATAGGTGGCGGCTTGGTGTTGAGCTAAACGAATGGAATAGGCCAACACGATATGCGATTTTAACAAGGCATCCTGGCGATAGCGAGCTTGGAGCCCAACAAAGCGAAGCTCAGCGTCACATTTTTTTGGATGCCAAGGATATTATTTTGATCTTTTTGCCTGATCGTGTCGGTCAAACAAGAGGTGTGCCTTGGTTTTCGACTGTAGCTCTGACGGCTAATGCACTAGCTGAATACGAAAAAGCGCATTGGACTAAAAAACGTGTGCAGGCCAGCAGCCTTGGCTGGATTCAAACGCCAGAAGGCGAGCTGTCGGGCGATGAGGTGGTTAATGATCAAAGATTGCTTAATACAGAGCCAGGCTCATGGAATTACCTAGGTCCAGGCGAGAATGCAATCCCGCCTGATTTTGGCGCTGATGACGGCCAGTATGACAATGTAGTGCGTAATTTATTGCGTAGATTTGCGGCTGGAATGGGGTGCAGCTATGAAACATTGAGCAGGGATTTTAGCCAATCAAATTATTCCAGCTCACGGCTATCTGTGCTAGAGGACCGCGACCATTGGCGGGTAATCCAAAGCATGATTATTCAGCAATTTCACCAAAGGGTATACGAGGAGTGGCTGGATGCAGCAATGATTTCTGGGGTGCTACCTATTGATACATTCAAGGATTACTGGGTACGGCCTGAGCGGTATACAAACCCAAGATGGCAGGCAAGAACATGGAGCTGGGTTGATCCAAGCAAAGAACTAGATGCGATAAAAACTGCGCGTGAGCTTTTGCTTGAAAGCCATGGCGAACAGATCAGTGACTTTAGCGGTGAAGAATTTGAAGCTGTAATGGCGCAAATTGCTCATGAAAACGAAATAAAAGATAGTCTTGGCTTGCCCTTGGTAATTGACCAGAAGGCTAATCAGTCATCAATAGCATCAGGTGGAGGACCACAAACACCTGGCAATGACTCAACAAACACAAGCCAGCAAAGCTGAACCCAGCGATAACTCGGGTGTTCAAGCTGAGCGGATGAACGGATACATGCCGCAAAAACCGGCAGTGATGAAGGCGCCTGGCGAAAATGATGATGCGTCAGACATGATGGTTGAGCCTATGGACCCCAGCCTTGATGTAGCTGAGGACTTGGCCGAGGAAGAGGGAGAAGAAACAATGAAAGGCAATGGCCCAGAAGTAAATATCAATGTGGTCATTAGCAGCAGCCGAGCTGCTGAGCTGCGGTCGATGAAACGTGCGGCATTTGACGCTAGGGCGGAAGCCAGTGGTGATCCTGAACTTTACAGGTTTAGCTTTTCAAGCGAGCAACCGGTTGAGCGGTGGTTTGGGACCGAAGTTCTTAGCCATGATCCATCGGCTCCAGATTTCAGCCGGCTAAACGGCAATGCAGCGCCTTACCTATGGAACCATAACTCTGAAGTTGTACTGGGCAAGGTTGAGCGTGCATGGCAAGGGGCTGACGGCAGAGGGTATTGCGAGGTGCGCTGGAGCCCAAATACAAAGGCAGCTGGCAGCGAAGAGGCAAAACGACGAACTGACATTGAAGCAGGAATTATTCCAAGCGTGTCGTTTATGTACTCAATAGACGATGTGGTTGAGGTCGATGGCGTGATGCTTGTACGCCGCTGGACTCCGCTGGAGATTAGCAGTGTTCCAATCCCAGCAGATATTTCCGTTGGCCAATCACGTTCTGCTGCTGAAACTCCAATAAATGCTCTCCTTAGCATTAGTAGTGACGATTCTGCTATCCGCGGATCAAACACTGTCTCTATCTCTGCGATGACTGAACACAACCAGAACCTGGATGATGTGCGATCCGCCGAACGGGAACGCATCACCACTATTTCAGCACTAGCCGATCATCATGGCGTAAAAGAACTTGGCCAAAAGCTGATTTCTGATGGCCGCTCAATTGAGCAAGCCCGTGAAGCTGTGTTGAATGCTATTGGCGCCAGGAAGGAAGAATTTACCGGTCTGTCCCATACGGCCTCTGGTGATGAGGTTGGCCTTTCCGATAAGGAAATCCGCCAATTCAGCTTCATGCGCATTGCCCGTCACTTGGCTGATCCTGCCGACCGCGCTGCCCGCGAGGCCGCTGGTCTTGAGTTGGCCGCCTCACGTGCCGCCGAATCCAAGTATGGCCGCTCAGCCAAGGGTATTTTGATCCCCAATGAAGTGCTTACTCGTGATCAAAATGTTGGCACTGGTAGCGCTGGTGGCTATGGCGTGTCCACGACGTTGCTGACCGGAAGCTTTATTGATCTGGTCCGTAACCGCTCTGCAATCCTGCCTTACGCCACTGTGCTGGGCGGACTGCAAGGCAACGTTGACATCCCTCGGAAAACAAGCGTTACGCAAGCTTATTGGCTTGGCGAATCGGTTGCCGCCACCGAAACGCAAATGGCGCTTGGTCAAATCGCCATGACTCCCAAGAGCATCGGCGCTTATGTGGACATCACCCGCCGGTTGATGATCCAATCCAGCCTTGACGCTGAAAGCTTGATCCGTAGCGACCTCGCTACCTCAGTTGCGCTGGAAGCTGATCGCGTTGGTCTTTACGGTAGTGGTTCTGCTAGCCAACCCCTTGGCCTGAAGAACATCACTGGCATTGGTTCTGTCACCTTGACCGGTGGCGTTACTAAAACTATCAATAGCACCAGCTACGACTTCGGCACCTACGCCCAGTACATCGACCTGGAAACCTCTGTTGCGGCTAACAACCTTGACATTGGCTCCCAGCGCTATCTGGTGTCTGCTTATGCCCGTGGTTCGCTCAAGCAACAACCTAAGATCGGGTCTACCTTCCCCGAGTTTGTATACGGCAGCGACAACACTATCAACGGCTATGAAGCTGTTGTTAGCAACCAGCTGATTGGTTCAAACACATTCTTCGGTTCATTTGAAAATGCTGTGTTTGGGTTCTGGAGCGGCCTTGATGTAACGGTGGATCCTTATTCACTGAGCACCAAGGGCAGCGTTCGGATCGTTGCATTCCAAGATCTTGACTTTGCTGTGCGCTATCCCGGTGCATTTGCCTTTGGCGCTAGCTGATCATGTGGATTGAACTTGATTATGATGTGATGGTTGCCGGCACTCCTCGCAAGAGCGGGGAGAGGTTGGACTTGTACGAATCAGAGGCAAGCCTGCTGATTGATGCCCGTAAATGCCATCAGGTCGATGGCCCAATAGAAGCCGAGCCGCTTGTGTGCCCGGCGCCTAAAACACGCAAACCTATTTCTACCACCAAGGAGAATTAATCAATGACGATTCAACAGCGCAACCTGGAGCGCCTTCAGCTCGCCAACTGCCACCCTACTGCTGCTCGTACCACCACTGGCGTTGGTTCAGCTGTGGATGTATTTGATTACGACGGTGACTTGCTGCTTGTGCTTGATTCAGCTGCTGGCACCGGCACTACACCTACCCTTGACGTAACCATTACCGCTTCTGACACCTCAGGCGGCACATACACCGCCATCAGTGGCGCTGCATTCACGCAGGTTACCGGCACTGCTTCACAACAGAAGCTAGCGATCAGCAAGGATGACGCCAAACGTTACCTCAAGGCTGCCTACACAATTTCTGGTACTAGCCCTAGCTTTACATTTTCCGTTAATGCTGTTGGCACTAAAAAGTACGTTTGATGATTGAAGCAGACGCAAATCTGTTTCTGCAAGATTTCGGCCTCAGCGTTACTGCTGGGGCCGTTTCTGGCATTGGTGTTTTAGACCAAAACAGCGAGATCGTGCTTGGCGGGCAAATTATTAGTGTTGAGTATTCGCTTACGTGCATTTCAAGTTTGTTTGGTAACTTGAAGTATGGCGATGCAGTGATCGTTAATGGCGTGAATTATACGGTGCAGCATCAACCAATGCGCCTAGACGATGGATTGTTTTGTATGGTATCGCTGCAAAAAGCATGACAGCATCAAGGCGAGAACAAATTCTGCAAGCGATAGTTACAACGCTTGCTGGCACAACGCTTGTGGGCAGCAGAATTTGGCGGAGCAGGGTAGAAGCATTAAGCCGTGACGAAGCGCCAGCAATCGTGGTGGCGCCAGGTGTTGATAAAAGTGTTGATCCTGAAAATGGCGGTGGCAGCTCATTTGGGGTGCTTGATCAAGAGCTGATGGTTGCTATTGCTGTATATGTGCGAGGCATAGCGCCAGACAGCCTTGCGGATCCAATTGAAGTTGATGTGCATAGCAAGCTAATGGCAGATCGGACTATTGGCGGCTTGGCCTTTGATATATATCCAATCAAAAGAACACCACAGATCGAGGAAGGTGATCAAGCAGCTGGATGGATGGTAACTGAGTTCAAGGTGCGTTATCGCACATCGGTTGCCAATATTTCCGCTCCTTAGCATTAGGGAAGGATCACATCCACACGGCATGGCTATTGATGAATTTGCGGGAGAAGGTGGGACTTACCTGCTGGATTCCAAGAGCGACAAGCGCAAACTTGTCCCCGGATCGCGCACATTGGACGCCGACCAGCCACTAGCCGTTGTTGATGAGCAACCTGCCCATTCTGATGCCCCTCTGGAGGTGAAGACCAATGGTAATGCTGCGTAGAAAAACGGTTCTTGCCGTTAAGGCTGAGGCCACCTATGGCACCGATCCCACCCCTGGCGCTTCCAATTGCATCCAAGTAAAAAACTTGGATATTACTCCTTTGGGCGGCAATATGGTCAGCCGGGACCTTATCCGCCCATACTTCGGCAATAGCCCGATGCTGCTAGCGCAGAAGATGGTGCAGTGCCAATTTACCGTTGAACTTGCTGGATCAGGCACCGCTGGCACCGCTCCTCGCTATGGCGATGCGCTAAAGGCTTGTGCATTGAGCGAAACTGTATCTGCTGGCGTTAGCGTTACATATGCACCTGTCAGCTCAAGTTTTAGCAGTGTCACTATTTATTACAACATAGATGGATTGCTTCACAAGGTAACCGGCGCTCGCGGCACTGTCAGCATGAAGGCCGACCTGGGCCAAATCCCTGAGCTGCAGTTTAATTTTACAGGTATTTACAACGCTCCAACTGATACTGCATTGATTTCGCCAACCTACGCTAACCAAGCATCACCGCTTGTGTTCAGGGTTGACAATACCTCTGCATTCCAGTTTTTCTCATATTCCGGTGCTTTGCAGTCTGTGTCGCTTGACATGGGTAACTCTATTGTTTACCGCGAATTAATTGGTGGTACAAAACAAGCGTTACCCACTGATCGCAAGGTCGCCGGGAATGTAAGCATTGAAGCAGTAGCAATTGGAACCAAGGATTACTTCACCGCTGCCCTTACTGACGGCACCACTGGTAACCTGACGTTTCAGCATGGCACCACTGCTGGCAATATTGTCACCCTGACTGTTCCCTATGCTGATATTACCCAGCCCGCCTATGGCGAGTCTGATGGTATCACAATGCTTAACATTCCTTACGTAGCAGTTCCTTCTACGTCTGGCAACGATGAAGTTTCCATTGTTCTGACCTAATTCTTTCTAATGTCCTACACTCGCGTTCGCACCGAATCGTTCACCTGGCCTATTAAGGTGACATCGCCGTCTGATGGCGGCATCCAGCACAGTCAAACATTCACGGGCAAGCTCAAGCGCTTGCGTCGTGATCAATTAAACGAATGGATTGCAAAAGGCGATCTAGACCTTGTACGTGCTGTGCTGGTTGGCTGGGATGGGGTGAATGGATCAGATGGGTTGCCGATTGAGTTTTCGGCTGCAGCATTGGACGATGAGCTGCAAGAGCAAGGATTTATCCGTGGGGTAGTCGAGGCAATCATCGAAGCCACCAGCGGAGCGCAAGCAAAAAACTAGAAGGGGCCGCCAAACATTGGGCGGCTTCTAGTTCATCCAAGGATGATGAACAGGCAAAAGAAGATGGCAAAGGCCTTGGTGTTGTTTTTGCTGGCGACACCAAGGAACCAGATATTTTTGAAGTATGGGATGAGAATTGGGATACGGTAATGATGTTTTGCCGAATGCAAACGCAATGGCGGACAACGATGGCTGGCTACCAAGGGCTTGACTACAATGTACTTAAGTGGTTTCTTGATCTCTACGCAGTGAACGACCAAGTAGCAATGCTTGAAGGTTTGCAGGTCATGGAAATGGCAGCATTGGAGGAGCTGAACAATGGCAGGATCTCCTAGGACTATTCGCTTCAATTTTGAAGCAAATGCCAATACGCAGGATTTAGATAAATTTAGCAAGAGCTTAAACAGCCTGCAGCAATCGCTGCCTCCGTTATCCGTAAATCTGGAGCAAGCTAGGTCTGAAATCCTGCAGCTTGGGCAGACAAATCTTGTAACTGAGAAATTAATACAGGGTCAGATTACAGCGTTGCGCGATCTGCAGACCCATGTGGCTGGCACCAGCCCGTTGTATCGGCAGCTTGGCAATGATCTGAAAGGTCTAAAGGGTGATCTGGCTGAGATTACAGAAGGCAGCAAAAAGGCTGCCAGTGCAACGCAGGAATTGGCACGAGCACTTAATTCCGCTGTATCAGGAAGCGGAAAAGGTCTTGATGCTAATGTTGCAAATTTAAAGAATAAGCTAAATGATCTTAAGTTTAACAGCGAAGAATATGCGCGTGTACTTCAAAGGATTACTGAGCTTGAAACCGTAGCAAGCCGCCGGCAGGGTCGTACTCAAGCTATTGCCACAGCTGCTGCCTACAACGATGGGACTCTAACAAGAGGGTATGGCTCGGCTGAAAGGCTGCCTGAGCTGCCACAGACGACCGCAGGTTATCAGCAGCGACTGAGCGAGCTATCGCATGAACTATCAAATGTAAACGTTGGTGGCCAGCGATATGTCGAGATCTCCCGTGAGATCGCAAGCTTAAATACGCAGCAAGCACGGTCACTGCGTACATTAACTGATGAGCTTAATGCTGAAGGTATTGCACTTGAAGGCGCAGCCAGGCGAGCGAAAAAGCTAGCTGATATTACTGCTGCTTCACCAGCGGCGCCTGGCCGTGCTGGTGTTCGTGACCCAGAGACTGGCGCAATGATTGCGCGTGGTTCGGGCTCTGCGGGTGATCGACTGGCATACAGAAAGATGCTTGCCGAGATTGAAGCCCAAAAAGTTGAGATGCGTGCTGCGCCGCTAGCGTTGCCATACGGCGATTCATCGCTGCCTGCAGTCAGGGGTGGCGCAAGAAGAGTTGGCTTGGCACGTGACATTGTAAGCGTTAATCATGATGAAGAAGCGCTAAGGCTGCTAAAAGATTTCAATGATAAGGAAGCAGCGGAATACAAAAAACAAGTATCCATACTTGAGCAGCAAATTGCTAAGTTAAAAGATTTACGGGTTGCTGCTGCAAGAGCAGAGATCAATGCACGGCGAAATGCTGCAAATAATGTCCCATCTGGATTTGCATCCTTTTCGCAAGATCCTTTTGCAATTACAAATTCGCTTGATCAGCAGGAGGCAATTAATAAATCAATTGAGCGTAATCGACGCAAAAATGCTGTTCCAGCTGCGCCAATAGTTATTGAGCCGGCAATGCGAGAGGCCAGCCAGTTGCAGCAATCAATAAATGATATTGGCTTAAGTAAAATTACAAACCTATCTCAAACAATGGGCGGTAGCTATAAGGAAGTAGCGCAAAGCATAAGGGCTGCAACGCAAGCATCAGACGGCAGCATTAATAGCCTTAATCATCAACGCGCATCATGGGAGCAGCTAAAAAATGCTGTTGCGTTAACGCCCGCTGAATTGCGTGAAGTAAATAAAGAACTTACAGCAATTGATCGGAAGCTAGAAAAAACACAGCTTGGAGGTGGCGGTCGCTTGAAGCGCTTTGCTCAAACTGCAGGCACCGTAGCAGCATCTGGCGTATTTGGCGGCCCTGAAGGCTTGATAGGCGCTAGCGCAGGTGCATTTTTTGGTCCTGAAGGCGCAATGGCCGGCGGTGCGATAGGGGCTCAGGTTGGGATGATGCGGCAATCAATTAGTGACGCAGCAAGCTATGCCGCCGAATTAAGCAAGTTAAATATTGCCTTGCGTGGTGTTGCTGGAAGTGCTGCTGAGTATGCGCAAGCGCAGCAGGTTATTGCATCTGCTAGTAATGATTTTAATGTCCCGACGTTAGAAGCTACGCAATCTATGACCAGGCTTGCTGCTGCAGTTAAGGGTGCTGGCGGCAATGTAACTGATACTGAGCTTGTGTATCGTGGCGTTAGCAGCGCTATTAAGGCAACAGGCGGCAGCGCAGAAGATGTGCAAAGCGCATTGCTTGCAATGTCACAGGTATTTAGCAAGGGCAAGGTATCAGCAGAAGAACTGCAAGGCCAACTTGGGGAACGCCTTCCTGGCGCCGTAACTCTATTTGCCAAGGCTACCGGGCGGACATTACCCCAGCTATCAAAGGATTTGCAAGATGGCACCGTTGGGCTTGCTGATTTGATGAAGTTTGTGGCAGCGCTTGATAAGCAATATGAACCAATGGCAAAAAAACTAGCAAGTTCTACTGAAGAAGCTGGCGCACGGATGACAGTTGCGCTTGATAAATTGAAAAAAGATTTTGGAAATTTCTTTAAGCCAGTTGGCGCAGGGATACAAGATATTACAACAAAATTAGCAAACATGGCTGATGCTGCGCTAAGAGCTATTTCAATCAATGCAAGACTGCAAGCCTTAGGTGAAGCCAACCAAAAATTTGGGTATAATCCTGTATTTGACCCAAGGCGAGCGCTTGATCCAAAATATCAAGCGTTTGTGCAAAAAAGAATATCTGAAATTGATATGGCCAACGGTCCAAAATATGGCCCTGCCAATGGCACTGAACGCCCAAGTCTCACAAGCAATTGGGATAAGCCCAAAGGCAACGGCGATAGCACATTTGAAAAAGAACTAAAAATTCGCCAAGATGCCGAATATAAATTAGCTGATGCGGCAAAGAAAAGAGAAGAACAGCTTGCTGACTTAAGGGAGCAAACTGTAAAACGTGTTACTGTATTTGAGCGCCAGCTTGGCGAACAAAGATTACAGCTTGAAAGGCAGTCGGCTGAAGCACGACGCCGCTCTGTTGAATATGAGCAAGATTTTGCGCTTGAGGCCGAACGGCGGCGGTTGGCTGGGCTTGGACTTAGCACCGCAGGCATTGATGAACAGCAGAAGCTAAATGATATTCAGCGACAGTTTTCTGAAAAGAATATACAAATTCAAGATTCAGCCGCTGACAGGAAGCGAGCGCTTGAGCTTTCGATTGAGGAGTTTAAGCTTCAAACTGCAGATAGTATTGGAAAAATTAATCAAGGCTATGCGCGAAGCACTGCAGACATCATAGAAAACGCTGGCAGTAAGCTTGCCGAACTTATGGAAAAGGGAGCACGCAAGGCTGCCAATATTTTAAATGGTCAAAGTTCAGATACTGGTGTCACCGTAAATCCTGCGGCTAGCAATATGGCTGGTGCTGGTAGGTATATTCAAGGCGGATTTGGACCCAAAGGCCCCGGCTCATATGGGCCTCATTTTGATATAAAGCGAACTGATAATAGCTATTTTCCCCGTAATTCCCTTGACCAATATGTAAGCGTTAACGGCAGCCCTTTGAGTTCCGGCCTTACCGTTGATGGCGTTGATGGTGGTCAGTATGGGGCATCAAGAGATGGAGGAATCCGAACCCACACTGCTTGGGACTATGCGTTTGGTCGCCGTGCTGCACTTACGTTAAAAGGTGGCGCTGAATGGGTTGGCAACAGTAAGAGCTCATATGGCGATGTAGCAGTATTTATGGCAGGCGGCAAGATTTATAGAATAATTCACGGCACCTTTGAAAAGGAAAAGCCTATCGTTTCCCAGCAATCAATTGCCCAGGTTGATTCTCGACCTGCCAACTTTGCCAGCTCAGCCATCATGTCCCGCAGCAATGCGCAGGCTACAAGGCTATCAAAAGCTGGCGCAAATCTAGCTAAGGATCAAACAGAGGAAAATAAGACTAGAACTAGTGCTTTGTATAGCCGTAATTTATCCGAAATCACAAGAGATGTTGATGTTCAAGCAAAATCAGCTAAAGACCAGCTTGGTGATTATGCGCGGTTGACGCAATTGATGAAAGGTGGCTTGAGCCCTGAATTAGCCAAGCAAAGAGTAGATCTTGAACGCATGGCGAAAGTTGAAGCTGAAAAACTTAAAACAGATCAAGCTATGTATGTTGGATTGCTAGCGTCTGGCAATTTGACCAAAAAAGATAAAGCAACATATGAAGGCTTATTGCTTGCTGTCAGCACTCGCCTGAGCCTGCAGCCGCAAATCATAGAAGGGATTATGGCTGAAGCCGAAGCATTGGCACGCGCCACCGAGCAACATCAAAAGCTGCAGGAGCTAGCAAAAAGCGTTGCCGACACCATAGGCAACGGCATGACCCAAGCAATTGATTCATTGCTTAGCGGCACCAAGAACTGGGGCGACAGCCTTAGGGAGATTGGTTCTGGCGTACTAAAGGATATTGCCAAGCAGTTATTGCAAATGTCAGTTGTTGCGCCAGCGACCAAGGGCATTGGCAACTTTCTGCAGTCGTTGATTCCAGCGGCGCTACCCATCCTTGGCGCCGGGTTTTCGCTTGGCGGCGCCGGCAGCGGCTCTGGTGGAGCGGTCGGAAGCCTCGGCAGCGCAATGAGTCCAGTTACCAGCCTGCCTACCTTTTTTGCCGCCAACGGCGGCATCATGACTTCAGCAGGCCCGGTGCCACTTCGGCGTTATGCAAGCGGCGGAATTGCCAATAGCCCACAGCTGGCGATGTATGGCGAGGGCCGCACGCCGGAGGCGTATGTGCCATTGCCTGATGGCCGTTCAATACCCGTCAAGTTGGATGCTGCGGGTGCATTGGATCGTTACCCACGGTTTGATGCCAGCGGCAACAGTAGTGATGGGATGGCAGGCGCTGCCGCTGCCGGTGGCGATGGCGGCACAGTGCTTGCGATGAATTTTGAAACCACGCAATTCCTCGGCCAAGATTGGGTAAGTAAGGATCAACTCATGGCTGCCATGGCTGCAACCGAGAAACGCGCCACTGCAGCCGGGGCCAAAGCTGGAGCT
>Ga0209297_1000401_pt1 | contig 28141 bp, 23 predicted proteins | sample S_130805_MF_Meta_FD_187322 | JGI IMG/M metagenome (GOLD analysis project Ga0209297, IMG submission 187322) | Freshwater microbial communities from Lake Simoncouche, Canada to study carbon cycling - S_130805_MF_MetaG (SPAdes) (version 2) | ecosystem: Environmental > Aquatic > Freshwater > Lake ...
TTGTCGTGCTTGCACACCTAAAGAATACTAGGGAAGTGTTAGGTAAAGAGATAGAAGTTTATGGTGACGGTAGTAAAGAAGTCTACGATGCCCTTGGTGTTTTAATTGGATATTTCGGGAGGTAGACGTGAGTAAGAACAAGAACAACATTACTGGTGACAAAATCATCAGTAAGAAGAACACTACCGACTACACCGATAACTTTGATGGGATATTCCGTAAGCGTAAGGCTGAGATTGATGAGCAGTTAGCCGAAGCTGAAGTTGAGGACTTTAAGGAGAACAAAGATGACATGTAACGGAGATTGTAATCAAGGTCGTGAGTGTATCTGTGAGTGTATGGAAATAGTAGCAAATGGGAAGTTGGCTGATTTTGAAGTGCCTCAACACATTGTCGTAGAATTTACAGATGCTGGTGCTAATTTGAATTTTCAGCACTTGTTTGATAAAGGCATACGGGGTAACTACAAAATTATTCTGGAGAAAATAGAATGAAACAACATAAATGGCACAAAGAGATTAAAGCATGGGCTGATGGGGCTGTGATTGAGTGGACATTTAGAGGTTTATGTGAGTGGCATACAGATACACGACCTGATTGGGCTGATGGTAGATGTGACTTCCGCATCAAATCACAACCAAAAGAGCCGAAGTATTTGTATGTGTGGCATGAGCTTAACTATGGGAAAGCATACATTACAGCAAACGTAAGTGCATCCAATGTCCCAGCGGGATATGCTTATTTAGAAAAGATGGAGGTGCAAGATGACTAACAGAGAACAGTTTGAAGCGTGGGCTACCCGCCATGAAGTTAATACAATGCGAGTAACAGTAGGTGATGCCTACATGACGAATGCGGCGTATATCACATGGGAAGCATGGGAAGCACGAGGTGAGGTAGATGCCAAGCGTATTACTGAGTTGGAAGAGAGAATTAAATTAGCTTTAAGTTTATTAGACGTAAATGATTACACAGACACACATTTAATGGGCAACTGTATAACCCTAGCAAAAAAATCCTTAACCAAGATTAAAGGAGAGTGAGTGATGGCTAAAGACGAAGCACTAAAGATTGCTATTGAGTGTGGGTTTAAAAGAGTTATAGAACCGCCATGTGACTACTACAAAGCTACGGAAGAACAACTTGAAGCCTTCGCCAAAGCACTAGCGGAACAACCAACACAAGAGCCAATATATACAAATGGCGACAGAACTATGACTATGAAAGATAGAAACTTTACAAGCGAAGGTAATGGGTACATTCAAGATAACAATTTTGACTTTGATGCAGGGTTAAGGATAGATGGTGATTTTGTAGATGCTGAACGTGACCAATATGCACAGATGATTTGTAATGCGCTTAATACTCAACAACCAACTCAAGAGCCAATGACTCACGTTATAGGGATAGACAATGACGGTAAAGAAGTAGTAGTTAAGTTGCAATCACCACTCTACACCCACCCAAAACAATGGCAAGGGCTGAGTGATGTGGAGATAGCTAAACTTACTCTTTATAGTAGTGAGTACACTAGTGATGACGGATTTGAAACTATTAGTTTAGATGAAAAACATTTTGTTAAAGCCATTGAAACAAAACTAAGGGAGAAGAACACATGATACTCCACCAAATGCGAATGCTTAACGGCAAGCCAGTATGGAAGGGTCGTATGAAAGTATTTAGGCGGTCAGATAGATGTAAACGACTGTATGCAGATATGACAAAGATGAGGAAGAACACATGAACCCAAGCCAACAAGCGATGTATGACGTTATAACCGTAGCCCTTGCTTGCATGATGATGGTAATGATTGTCGGTAAGGCATGGGACACCTACCACCCAACAGCAACAAAAGTAGCATGCGCTATTGACGTACAATATCAACAAGCTAAGGTAACATATGTAGGGACAGGAGTGGTGTATGACTAGCCATGAATAAGTACAACACAAAAAAGTTTGTGTTTAATAATACACAAAATATTACACACTATTGACGGAAGAAAAAGCACAGGAACTTATAATGACACAAGAACAACTAAAAGAACTTAAAGAACTACTAAAACAAATTAGCCCTAAGAAAAAGGCATAGATATGGACATAGTTACAATTGACCTAGAAACATATTATACAAAGGATTACAGTCTATCCAAGATGACGACAGAAGCCTATGTCAGAAGCCCACAATTCCAAGTAATTGGCGTGGGCATAAAGATTAACGACAACCCTACAGATTGGTATAGTGGAGAGGGAGTTGGTAGGTTTCTCAAGTCATTGGACTATAGTAATAAGGCTATCCTATGCCACAATACCGCTTTTGATGGGGCTATATTATCGTGGCACTACGGTATAAAGCCTAAGCTATGGCTAGATACTTTGAGCATGGCTAGACCTATCCATAATATATCTGTAGGTGGCAGTTTATCTGCGCTTGTTACACACTATAAGCTAGGAACGAAAGGCGATGAGGTAGTAAACGCAATCGGTAAGCGCAGAGAGGATTTTACGCTAGAGGAAATATCACGATATGCTGACTACTGTGTTAATGATGTAGAACTTACTTACGCGTTATTCAATAAACTCAAACGTGGGTTTCCAGTTAGTGAACTATTATGTATAGACCAAACACTACGAATGTACACCGAGCCTGTCATTGAACTTGATGTACCACTCTTACAGCAACATCTTTTGGAAGTACAAGATAAGAAGTCAGCGCTAATGCAAGAGGTTAATTGCACAGTACAAGACCTAATGTCCAACGGTAAGTTTGCTAGCATCCTGCAACAGTTGGGGGTTACACCTCCGCGAAAGACTAGTTTAAAGACTGGTAAAGAAGCATGGGCATTTGCTAAGACAGATAAAGGAATGACTGACTTATTAGAACACCCTGATGAAAGGGTGCAGGGTGTAGTTACTGCTAGGCTAGGGGTTAAGTCTACCATTGAGGAAACACGAACTATGTCCCTTATAGGTGTAGCACAAAGGGGCAGACTACCCATAATGCTTAATTACTACGGTGCGCACACAGGTAGATATAGCGGTGGCGATAAGATGAACCTACAGAACTTACCTGCGAGAGGGAACAATACTATTAGACGAGCGCTTAAAGCACCTGATGGGTACACTCTAATATCGTCAGACTCGTCACAGATTGAAGCTCGAATGGTAGCATGGGTAGCAGGGCAAACTGATTTACTAGACGCTTTTGCCGAAGGCAGAGATGTATATAGTGAGTTTGCATCCGAAGTGTATGGTCGAACCATCACTAAGACAGACAAGGTAGAGCGATTCGTTGGCAAGACTTGTATCTTGGGGCTAGGCTATGGCATGGGTGCTGAGAAATTCAGACGTACACTAGAGGTAGGACAAGGTGGTATATCAGTAAGTATAGAACTAAACGAAGCCGAGCGTATAGTCAGACTATATAGACAAAAAAACTGGAAGATTGTACAACTATGGCAACGGTGTGGAAGCGCACTGACAGGTATGACCCAAGGCGGTACAGGTAATATCCACGACATAATCCCGTACGATACCACAGGTATAACACTACCAAACAAGTTGCAGATTAAGTACCCTGCGTTAAGGCAAACTAGTAATGGGTTTGAGTACATCGCGGACGCGCGCACATATCGTAAGTATTTGAAAGAACCGAGTTCGACTGACAAGCACGATGACATTTCATGGACACGTATATATGGTGGCAAGGTAACTGAGAACTTGGTACAGGCACTAGCGGCAATAGTTATACGTGAGCAAATGACTGCAATAGGGCAACACTACCATGTGGCTTTTCAAGTCCACGATGAAATCATTATTTCTACGCTGGATAACGATGCGGATAACGCAGAGCAACATCTTGTACGGATAATGTCTACACCACCTATCTGGGCAACTGACTTACCGATTGCTTGTGAGTCAGGTAAGGCAAAAAACTACGGCGATACATAATAGTAGTTGCATATATATACAAAAAGCATATACTAATTATTCAACCAACTAAACCTTAGGGACATACCTAAGGGGACACAACCTATGAACCTGTCACACTCGTATTCAGCTATTAAGCTGTATGAAAACTGCCCTTTACGCTATTTACGTCAGCGCATCGTTAAGGATGTCATTGACGAGGGCGGTGAAGCTAGCAAACATGGCGAACGAATACATAAGTATCTAGAAAATCGCATGCAAGATAAGACAGAGTTACCACAAGAAGTTGCAGGATATGAACCCTTATGCGCAGCGTTCGAGGCTAGTATAAAAGACGGACAGCTATACGTAGAGAAAGAACTTGTACTAAACTCTAACCTATTACCAACTGGGTGGTGGGATGCAGACGCATGGTTTCGAAGTAAATTAGATATACTTATAGTGCGCGGTACAAAAGCCATAGTCTTAGATTGGAAAACTGGCAAACGTAATATAGACTTTTTTCAGATGCAGATTTTTGCTGTCCAAGTATTTAAACATTACCCTGAAGTACAGACAGTAGTTACATCTTTAGTATGGCTAAAGTCTATGGAAATGGATACAGAAACATATACAAGGGAACAGTCAAACGAACTATGGGCTGAAATTATTAAGCGTATACAACGTATTCAAAGTTCATTAGACCATGATAACTGGCCTGCTAGACCAAGTGGGCTGTGTAGATTTTGTCCTGCTAGACACGATTGTGACTACGCTAAAATATAATACTTGACATACATGTAAAGAGGTGTACTATGAGTACTCTAACTCCTGAAGGCAAGGTTAAACGTAAGTTAGTTGAGATGTTAAAGCGTCATGGTGTATGGTATTTTTTCCCTGCTAGTAATGGGTTTGGTAAGGCAGGAATACCTGATGTTATAGCATGCCATAACAGTAAGTTTATAGGTATTGAATGTAAAGCTGATAGGACAAAGAAACCTACGGCTCTACAGGTAGCATGTGGTACGGAAATCAGGGACGCAGGTGGGCTGTGGTATTTAGTATACGATGCAGACACTATCTCAGAGGTTGAAGTATTTATAATTAATAATAGGTGATGATATGGTAGTAGTTGAAAGGGTTAAGTCCCTAGCTCTTAAGTTAAACAACCCTAATAGGGTACTAGACTGTATACCTACAGCAAAGCAGGTTAACCTACGTGGTACAGATATTGTTGTAGCACCACATAGTATAGATGTGGTACGTGTATTACGAAATCTAGGTATAAAAGCGCCGTCTCCAATACTGCACTACTACGATTGGCCCGGGCAGTATACTCCATATGACCACCAAAAAGAAACTGCTGCATTTTTAACGATGCACATAAAAGGTTTGGTACTTAACGAGATTGGAACAGGCAAAACACAAAGTGCATTATGGGCGGCTGACTATTTGCTTAAAGTTAAACAGATTAAAAAGGTACTAATCATATCGCCACTATCTACATTAGAACGTGTATGGGGCGATGGTATTTTTACTGGGCTAGTTCACCGTAAGTTTGTAGTATTGCATGGCACATCAGAAAGGAGATTGAAGCTACTCAAAACTGATGCGGAGTTCTATATAATAAACCATGATGGATTTCCTATCATATCCAATAAATGTAATGGTATGTTTGATTTAGTTATTGTTGACGAGGCGGCAGTCCTACGTAACCCTGCTACTCAAAGATTTAAAATATTCAGAAAATGGATGACTGAGAATCCGACAACACGTTTGTGGATGATGACAGGAACACCGACACCAAATGACCCTACAGACGCATGGGCATTAGCTAAATTAGTAGGAAGTCCGTACTGTACTAAAACATTTACGTCGTTTAGAGAGCAGGTAATGATGAAGATAGGACAATGGAAATACGTTCCACGCCCCGAATCAGTAGAGATAGTACATAATATACTACAACCATCAGTTCGATATACACGTGATGAGTGTTTTGATTTACCTGAAACTATTATACAGACTAGACAGGTTGAGTTAACCGCAGACCAAAAGAAACACTATACGCAAATGCTTAGACATTTTGTAACTGAAATGGCGCAAGAACAAAAAAATGGTGGGACTATTACTGCAGTAAACGAGGCGGTTAAAGTACAAAAACTGGTACAAATTGCATGTGGTGTAGCTTACGGAGACGATGGGCAGAATATAGAACTAGACTGCTCACCGCGTATTAAACTAGTTAAAGAAATTATCGAAGAAGCAGGAGAAAAAGTTATACTATTTGTACCGCTTACTGGCACACTACATATGCTAGAAAAGGAACTAAGCAAGCATTGGGCTGTTGGAGTAGTTAATGGTGAAGTATCCACAACAAAACGTAATAAGATATTTCATGACTTCCAACACCAAAAAGAACCACATGTACTTATAGCTCATCCCGGCACAATGGCTCATGGTCTTACACTAACATCAGCGTCTACCATTATATGGTACGGACCGATAAATAGTAATGAGACATATGTGCAGGCTAATGGGCGTATAGAACGCATTGGTAAACGACAAGTATCTAACGTCATACATATTGAGGCAACAGACCTTGAGCATATGATGTACGAGAGACTTAGGAACAAGCAAAAACTACAAGGGCTATTGCTTGATTTAATACAACAACAGACTAAAGGGTGACACCATGACAGTTAATATAGATGACGTAGTAGCTACGTATATGAAGTTAAGGTCGCAGAAAGATGCTATCGAGGCTGAAGTTAAAGATAACGTAGCAGTAATAAAAAGCAAAATGGAAAAGTTAGAGGCATGGATTAAAGACCAAGCTGACCAACAGGGAGTAACATCGTTTAAAACAAAGCATGGTACAGCGTTTTTAACTACCACAGATTATGCACAGGTGGGTGATTGGGATGCAGTACTTAACTTTATTAGAGATAATGAAGCGTTCGATATGTTAGAGAAGCGTGTTAGTAAGATAGCAGTAAGGGGATATATTGAGCATACCAAATCTGTCCCACCCGGAGTAAACTACGGTACTAAACTAGAAGTAAATATTCGTAAACCAGCAGCTACTGCAGAGTAGCAGTAGATTTTTATACCACCTAAGGAGTAATATATGAGTACAGCAATTGCATTATCTAACACCCAAGTGCCTGCGCATTTAGCAGGTAGAGTAGGTGTTCCGTCTATGTTAGCACAGTCACTAACAGGTGGCTTATCAACTAGTAATATATTCCCACGTATTAGTATTAAAGGTAGTCGATTCCGTATTGTTGAAGGCGACACAGAAACTGTATTAGAGTCAACAACATTAGACGTAGTAGTAGTAGGTGCAAATCCAAGATTATCTAAGACATGGTACGCTAAGGCATGGTCTAAAGACGCTGAGCCATCAGCACCCGATTGTTTTTCAGTAGACGGTGTAGGTCCTGATACTTCTGCTACAGACCCACAAAATGACCTATGTGCATCCTGCCCACAAAACGCATGGGGTTCTAAAGTAACTGACGCAGGACAACAAATTAAAGCATGCTCGGATAAAAAACGTCTAGCTGTTGTATCCACAGACGACCCATCAGGCGCTATTTATTTATTAGAGGTTACACCTGCGGCATTGAAAGGTCTTAACCAATACCAAAAAGAATTATCAGTACGTGGTATTCCTCCTGAAATTGTAGTTACTCGCATATCATTTGATACTGATGCGTCATTCCCAAAACTGCAATTTGGCTTTGGCGGTTTCTTAACGGCTGACGTACAAGAAGTTGTAGATGGATTGTTCGGTACTATAGAAGTTAAAGAAATCACCGGAGAAAACGGTGGTACACGCCCAGTAGAAGTACCAAAAGTTGCGGCTAAACCTGCGCTAAGAGAAGTTGCACCAGTTGTGGAATCTGCACCTGCCCCTGCACCTTCACCTGTAGCGGCTCTTAAGCGTGGGTTTGGCGCATCCAAAGAAGTAGCTTCTGCACCTAAAGTAGTACCAAAACAGGATACATCTACTGCTCAAGCAACATCGTCTTTAGCTGATGAAATTGCCGCTTTAGTTGGAGAGGTATCTGCAGATGACGAATAAACCGTCTTTAGACTTTACCAAAGTCGAGGCGCTACGTAGGCATATGCTTCTAACAATTCAGAACATGTCGCAATTGTTAGGGGTATCACGTACCACGTATTATAGTTGGATGAACGGTAAAGCCATTCGAAAATCTAACGATGAGACTGTACGTATAATGCTACGTCGATTGCTTTCTATTATGACCGACCATAACTGGCCTACACCGGAAGTGATTGCGTCAGACCAAAAGAATCGTATGGCGCGACTCATTAAATTATTAAACTAATATGATGAAAGTAAGGGGAGAAATCCTCTTACTTTGGCAGGGGCAAAATGAACACGTTGGAATTCTTTCAGCGAGTTCTACCATCTGAAGGGTTTTACGTTTCTACTGTCATTAATCCTGACGGTACTAAACAGGGCTTCTTTACATCGGTAGACGAACTCGCTAAGGCTACGATAGGCTTAGACCATCGTGGTAATAATACATATTTCGCTCTATCTGCGTTTACTAATAAGGGTAATCGAAAGCAGGATAACGTTCGAGCTACTAAGGTTATTGCATTAGATGTAGACTGCGGTGATACGAAACCGTTTCCAACATGGAAAGAAGGACTACATGCCTTAGGTAATTTTACTGCACAACTTAAGTTACCAAAGCCTATGGTTATCTACTCAGGTAATGGACTGCACGTATACTGGGTATTATCAGATGAACTAGCACCTGCACAATGGCAACCTATAGCTAATGCTATGAAAGCCGCAGCACTAGGGAATAACTTTGCCATTGACCCTGCTGTACCTGCTGATTCTGCTAGGGTATTACGCCCTGTAGGAACACGCAATCCAAAAGGTGGTAATACCGTAAAGCTATTAATAGATGCCCCACCAGTTGACCCTGCGGTATTAGTAAATTGTTTATCTAATTACATGATATCTATACCCGGGGTAGCAGTACGGTCTACATCTAACAGTAAGTTGCTACAAAATTTAGCTGTAGAATCAGACATACCGGCGGCTATATCTCATGTAGTCGAAAAAAAATGTCAGCAGGTTTCATGGTGTTCAAAAAATCAAGGTGAGGTATCAGAACCATTATGGTACGACATGCTGGGTATAGCCGCGTACTGTATAGACCCTGAGAATACAGCCATTGAATGGAGTCAACATCACCCTAGTTACAATGCCTCAGCGACACTACGTAAATTGTCTCATTGGAAACAGTCTACAACAGGACCTACAACGTGTAGTAAGTTTGAGATAGACAGACCGGGTGGGTGCAAAGGATGTAAATTCAAAGATAAAATAGGTACACCTGCTAGACTAGGTGTACATTACCAAGAGGTTGCCCCTGCTGTTGATGTTCTTAGCACAACTGCGTCAGATGTAGCACTACCTAAACCGTTTAAACGTACTGCTGTAGGTATTAAGATTGTCATTGATGAGACAGACATTGATGTATGTCCATTTGATATATACCCAGTATCTTACGGTAAAGATGAGTCACTACATTACGAAACAGTCCGATACCATTGGAATAGACCCCATGTTGGGTGGCAAGAATTAATAATGCGTCAAGCGTACCTTACTGATGGTCATAGAGAATTTGTATCTACAATCGCAGACCAAGGTATTGTCCTATACAACAAAAGACAAACGGAGTTCTTTCAACTTATGCTACGTTCTTACATGGATGAATTGCGCCAAAAGCGCGCAATGACAAATCTCTACGCTACTATGGGGTGGAAAGATAACTTCACTCGTTTTGTCATAGGGGATACTATAATACAACGCGATTCCATTGGAGTTGTAACTTCTGAATCTATCAGTCTAGCTGCAGGGTCGCAACGATTAGGCAGTGAACTATATGGTACAGCAGGTAATATAAAAGACTGGACTTCATTTACGTCGGTCTTAGAAAAGGCAGAGTTGCCCGGACATATGTTCGCATTAGGTGTTGGACTATCATCACCGCTATACGCGTTTACTGGGTTAAAGGGGTTAACCGTATCTCTTTACGGGCCCACCGGAGGAGGGAAAACTTTAGCACAATATCTTATACAGTCAATTTGGGGCAACCCTGATAAGCTACATTTTGCAGCCAAGTTCACACAGAATACTTTATTTGGTCGCATGGGTATGTATGCTCATATGCCAATGACTATAGATGAAGTAACAATGATGGTAGATAAAGAAGTAGGTGACTTTGCCTACTGGGTTAGTCAAGGTCGCGATAAGGCTAGGTTAACTCGTAGTGCTGAGGAACGAGATGCTAAGACTTGGGCTATGCCAGTGATAGTATCTACAAATAAATCATTGCAGTCTAAGTTAATTGCCTCAGGATTGGATACAGACGCACAGATGGCACGTATCCTAGAGGTTAGTGTTCCATCCCATAAGTTGTTTACAAGAGATAGTACTGCAGGTAGGAAGTTTTACAATTTCACTATGGACAACTACGGTACTATTGGACACGCGTTTATTACTAAGTTACTAGAACTAGGACCTGAGGGTATTCGTGCGGCAATTACTGAGGCTACGGAAACATTTCAGAAGCGGTATAAATCTAAGTTCAGCGGCGAAGAACGGTACTGGGAACAAGCAATTATTTTGCAAGACCTAGCATCACGTATGGCACATAGTTGGGGTTTAATTTCCTATGATTATAGTAAAGGTACTGACTGGGTATTATCACAAATAGGTGCAATACGTAGAAGCGTATCTGAGAATAAAGTAGATTCGTTTGACCTTCTATCTGAGTACCTAAATGATAGTGCAGATACCGCAGTAACTCTTATGCACACTGGGTCTCAAAAACCTACACTTGATTATAGCCGAGTACCTAGAGCTGATATACGTATCCGTTTTGACATATATCGTAAAACTACTGGAGACCAATTTGACCACGGCACTATTATGCTTGACCGTACACATTTCCGTAGATGGTTATCTACTAGGGGTGCAGACTATAAAGTATTTGTACAAGACTTAGCAGACGAAAATATTATAGCTACACCCAAATCGCATAAGGCTTTCTTAGGTAAGGATACCCCAGTAAAACTAGGGCAGGCATACGTTGTAGGGGTTAACTTAAACCACCCAAGACTTCAGGGTATCCTAGACGACATGGACCAGTCAATAGATAATATGTCTTACGGACAAATGAAATCTATGTAGGTTCTTCTTCAGCTCCATAAATCTGCAGTAATCGTTCAGTCTCAGGTCGCATCGCTTTAGGTGTTGACTTGAGATAGCGTGCAGACGCAGGACGTTTAGCTTCTTTCACCGCTTTATTAGCTGACTTCTCGAAGTTATTAATTTCTAAACCTGTCCCTTTAGCTGACTCATTCCAGTTATCAACCATGTCTACAACTTCTCTAGCCCTGACACTATCCCCTGCAATTCTAGCGCTAACATATAAACCTTTGTATACAGCAGATATATCTTTTTGGTAATCTGATATACGCGTGGCAACACGAACAACATCGTTCTCTTTAGTAGCAGATGATGGGTAAAACCCTAATGCCCTAGTTAGATATGTCATAGCAGTAAGGTTAGTGCTAACTACGTACCCCTTTCTATTAACAATAGCCCCTGCTGATGTATATGCCGATAAGTCACCGGCGGCTCTCAGCATAGTAATTGGAGAGTTACGTGCAATAGAAGTTAGGGATGTAACATCAGGAGATATACCAATAGGTTCTAATATCCCCCATCTAGCCGCGTCTACTCCAGTAACAACTGCACCTTGCAAAAACGATGCTACTGGTCCTGCAATATCTAATAGCTCACGTCCTTTATCCGCCCCCGATAAAGCAAATCCTGTACCCGGAATAACATTAGATAGCGATACCCTATCAGACACATTGGCAGGAGTAATATTATTTAATAAACCACGCATAACTATTGGCGTCATGCCCGGCATAACATCATTAAGGAACTCTGCTACTGTAGCTTCTGCACTACCCTTCCATATACGTCCTGAGCCTAACCCAAGTGCTTGAGCTATGGTATCTAATAGGTCCATTAAATCGTCTGCAAATGGTAATCCTTTTACTCCTGAGAACATCATCATAATACCGAGAGCTAGAAGTTGTTGTTTTCTAGGTAACGATAAAAGCATTTCTATAGAGTTAACTACGAACAACTTATACTGGAATATAAACTGGCGAACGTCTCCACGGAACATAGCAGGTCTATTGTACATAGCGTACTCACCTAGCGTGTTATCAATCATATCAGTAGCTAGTTGGTCAGCAATTTCAAACGCTGACTCTGTATCATTACCCTCTTGGATAGCCCTATCAAAAGCCATACGAAATGTAGCTAGCCCAGTAGACCGCCTTGCAGCTTGTTCAGAATAATTGAATAGCCCCATCCATGCCTCAGCAATAGTACGCCTAGCACCCGATGTAAGTTTTCCCCTAGCGCTACCCATCTGCGCATTATACAAAGCTGCCTGCATAGTACCACCAGCAACTTCTTTCTGCATGAATCTAGCTTCTAGTCTAGAAAATCCTGACTCTAGTAATAATTTATTGTCAGCTAATAGACCATCCCAATAGGACGATTTACTCTGCTCCACGTTCTTAGTTTGTCTAAGTGCTTTAGACATTTCAATTGACGCCCTACTCCACCCAAACCCACCACCAAATGCGTTCTTAGGATTATACGCTGCTAATGCAGGAAGTACGTTAGTGGCTAAAGACAAGTAGTTTAGTATAGCGGTAGCAGGAGATAGTCCTAGTTGTGCAAAGGTAGTAGCCCCACGGATTTTACCCATTACTTCACCAGACCCAAAGTCAGTAAAGTCTACATCCTTCTGCGCGTCCATAAATGATACTAGACGACGTCCTCTATCTTTGTATCTGTTCCCCATAATAGGAGATTCTTTATATATGTATGTATAGTGCATGTCATCAAACTCACGTTTGATTGCCGACTTTTTAACTTCAGACATAGCCGCGTCGTCTTTAGCACTAGTCCAAGCCTTTTTACGACGCTCATATTCTACTTTGTCCCCACGCCATAGCCTATTACTATCTCCGTCACCTTCATCAAATAAACGGTCAAGCCTATGCTTAATACGTTTTTTAGCAATGGTGCTAGAAATAGATTCTAGATGCTTGGATATATATTTAATAGTATCAATATCTTCACCCGGAGTACCAGACCGTCTGAGTCTAGACCGAGCTCTATTGTTTTGGTTAGTTAGTCCAAGAATTAATTTAGTTCTAGCTGCAGGAGTTAAGTTAATTCCAAACCTTGCTACAGTGGCAATTACTTCATTGAGGTTAGTCTCAGCGGTACTACTAACTGTAGTACTAGCAGCTTCAGATACAGCAACAAGTTTTACTTTCTTAACTACATACTCTGCACCATCTAAGACTTCTACTTCAAATAATCCATTAGAACTTTCAGATACAGCTTCTGCAAATATCCCATTAACCCTAGCTGCGGTACTATCAGAGTCTGCTCGACTATCTAATTGCATATACAGTAATTGCTCTCTATATCTTTCAGATACTTTATATACGTACCCAGATGTAGGGTCTACGGCATTAATACGAACTTCCCATATACCTTCACGTCCAAACGGAGCATACCCACCGGCTATAGTTTGTTTTGCTAATTGCTCTGCCTGTAATTTACTTTGTTCAAATAATGCTAGATTAGCAATGGCTTGTTGCATAACAAACTTATGTTCATTGTCCCTAATAATATTACTATCTTTTTTAAGTTCCTCAATACCAGTAATAATATCATCGGCTTCTGCTGATTTAAAATACGCTGCAACATCTAGGTTACGGTCTGTCATTAGCCCAAGAACTGCTTTATTAAAATCTTCTAGAAATTTATCGCCCTTTTTCAGACTATCAGGGTTTAGGGTAATGCCACCTTTATCATCCACGATAGAATTTTCAGAGCGTAGTGCAATATATTTTTCTTCTATAGTTTGCAGGAATTGTTTATTGTTTTCTGTTAGCGCCCTACCTAAAAATGCTTTTACTACTATCTCAACATTAGCACGTTCCCCTTTAGCTGCAGCAAAGTTAGCTAGTAGTAAGTCCATAGCAGACTGGTCCATAGCGTCTCTGTTTTCATTGTACATAATCCACTCATAACTTTTTTCAGTTAGATTAGGCATGGCAGGAAACTCAGCGGGTACAGCTTCAGTATACGACTTAGCATCAATAAGAATAGTATAGGACTTATTAATAGAATTTTTTTCTATGTCAGTAGTAGCTTTTGCTAGTTCTGCGTCGCGTTCAGCACGTAGTTTATTACGGTGCGTATCGTTCATCGGACGCTCTTTACCTTCAGTATACTTAAACCCCTTTTTAAAATCGTCTAAAGTAAAGCGCCCTTGTTTAGATATAGCGTCAAACACAGCCTGATTAGGAGTAGCTTCTCCGTTAATAAATGTAACTAAACTACCCATCTTACTAATTATAGCGTCTGTTAATGAAGGACCTTTAATTCTAGTAGTTACATTTAGCATACGAGATGTAGTATCCAGTTGGGCTTTAGTAGCGCCTTCTGAAAGTAATTTACCAAATGCTTCTACTGCCGGAGCCAAAGTATTTTTGCGGATAGATATGTACTTGGACCGTAGTTGTGAGGCTACTTTACTAGAATCCCTAAAGATATTGTACAACGCACGATATCCTTGATTTTCCCTAGCAGCATAGTTCATGGTCTTTAACTCACCACCGAATCTATCCCACATATCTTTTAGGTTTATTCCTTTATCTTTAACTTTTTGATACCACGCAGTTGCGTCACCTATTTCAAAGCTACGATTACCCTGCGCGTCATCAGCAGCTATACGACTATACTCATCGTAGAACTCAGCATTAAGTGCAAAGCGACCAACACCATCAGGGTCATCCATACCTTCAATAGCCATCATTCGTTTAGCCATAGCTTTAAAGTCTACAAAAGACCCACTAGTAGTACCATTACGAACGTACCTACGTGATTGACTTACAAGATACCGAGCCATGTCATCTTCAAACTTGATACCTAATTTGTTTAGCGCATTTTTAATAGAGTTCCAGAATCGTGCAAGTACATTGGTATCTAATACTCCAGCAAAGTCAGCTAAATACTCCTCAGTTGCTTCATGTCTAGACATAGGACGTGACTGCATTGCGGTGTCTACAGCAGCTCTAACCTTTGCACTATCGTTATACACAGCATCTAGTGCGGCGTTTAGTTCTTTAGCAGTAAGAAGCCCTCGAAACCCAAAGTGCCCAAGTGTTTCATGGGCTAGTACAAAGCGTAGTTGTTTTTCAGTGGCTACACGGTCACTAAATATTACTACCTGTCCATCACCAAATGAATACCCCACTGCGCTTGCGGTATCAAAGTCACCCTGCGGACGTCCAGCTATAGCCCTTGCGTAAAGACGGGGGTTTTTAGCTTTTAGGTCTGCCTGATTTTTATAAATAGATACAGTAGGTTTAGTGCTTAATTTGCGTAAAAAATCAGCAATCAATAATTTAATACGACCAATAGGTACTGGACCAGTAATAGGTGTACCATCATCACGGAAACTACGACTATCACCTTCATCGTTATGTTCCCCTAGTGACATATTATTATAATCTTCTAAGGTATTTACACTATCAGACTCATCTTCTAAGTTAGATAAATCTTGCGCTGCTAATTTTTCCCTAGCTTTAATTTCTGCTTCAGATAGTAATGTAGTACCTATACGAATTAGCCCACTAAATTTATTTACAATTGGGTCCCCATCTACATCAAAATAATCACTAATACTATTATCGTCACTGTCAATAAAATCAGATAAGTCTGCAGCTTCTACTTCAGCATACATAGCTACAAGTTTTTTAATCACAGCTTTTTCTGTTTCTGCGTTAAGTTTTGTAGTACTTTTATTTAGTCTACGTATTTCTTCAACTAATCTAGTAGCTGCATTATGTGTTGTAGCACCTTGTTGCTTAATTGTAGGCTCTGGTTTTTCAATTAGTCCAAGTTCTTTTTGCATACTAGTAGGTAGATTTTCAGTACGCAGCATACCGTTGTCTAAAAATTTACGCGCTACTTCTTTTTTTAATCCCGTAATAACTGTATGTATATTAGTTAGTAAACTACGGGAGACAACGTAATCAAACCAAGGTTTTGAAATACCATTACGTGCGGCTTCAATCTTAGGAAGGTCGTTAGCCATAGCTATTATATTTGCATCTATAGCTTGTTGTTGTGCCTCACTAAATCCAGTAGTATTTAAGAACTCACGGGCCCGCATTACTGCTTCTTTGGTATTAGATTCTTCACTAGTAAAATATGCAAAATCTAAAACTGGGAATATAGAGTCTTTAAAATCTCTAATATCTATACTACCTTCAGCTTCAGATATGTATTCGTTAACCAATTGCAGTGGGGTTTCAGAAATAATTTTTGATGCACGACCTTTAGTTGTGTCAGTACCCATAGGTACTACTTCTTCAGCCACAGCTTCCGGATTAACTATCTGTTCTACTAAAGAGCCAAGTCCAATCTTAGGTATATCGGAGACAGCACCCTTCTGTACAATTATTTTAGGTGTGCCTCCTTCATCTTTTTTTATTGTAAGTGGTCCTTTCTTTAGAACTTGAACAGCGGATTTCTGCTCCGTGGTTTTTCTTTCGGTTTCGGTGGGTGCAGTCTTTCCGGTAACGCTTCTAAGTTTGGCGTCTCCTTGGCCCATTCTTCCGCCATCTTTGGTTTGTTTTTGAACATCCACGCTTGTTGCGCTAGACTTTTGAACGGCATTTTGTTCTCCTTTCTTAAGTGCTACTTTAGCTACTTCTAATTTTGCTTTTGCTTTTGCTACAGTTACAGCGTTAGCTCTGCTACCTGTTGGTTTAATCTGTGTGACACCAGTGGCAGCTTTAGGTACTATAGTTTCTTTTTTACCTACAGCTTTAAGTGCAGCAATAGTTGGGATACCAGTTTGTGTAAATAATGATAGTTGTTTTACTTGTCTGCCATCTGCTTTAACTTCCTGCTGTGCTTCTATAGCTCGTAGTAATGGATTAACGCCTCTACGCGCACGCTCGCGTGATGAAGGTTTAGGTGCTTGTCCTCTTTTAAACAACGATAATTGGCTTGGTGTTCTAGGTTGGATAGGTAACATTGGCATAGTAGTTGCTTGTTGCTCTGCTTTTTGCGCCTGCTGCATAGTATATAAGTCACGTGCATATTTACTATCTTGCACTAGTTTATCTATCTCTATTTGCTGTGCTATATCCCTTGCCTGTTGCGCGGCTTCAAACTCTTGTTGTCTACGCATGCGCTCTTGAATTATTTGCAATTGATTTGGCATCTGAGTATTAAATGGTGCAGCCGGTGGGACACCGCTAAACTGTAAAGCACCTTGCGCAGGATTAACTACTTGCTCAGGTGTATATCCTAACTGTGCGGGCACTGCAGTAGGTTGCATACGTGCTGCAAGTTCTCCAGCAGTTACACCTTGCCCATTAAATATATCTAGAACACCTTGGGACCCTACAGAACTACCCGGAGGAATGTTACCTGTAACATTTGCCACAACATCTTCTGGCATTGCTTGACGAGTTACGCCTTCAGAGGATGTAACAAAATCTGGTTTACTTTCTGCCTGTACATTTTGAACAGGTGCGTTAAGTAATGGTACTGATGCTTGCTGTTGCTGTTGTGCACCCCCACCTCCCATAGGCGTAACTGGAGTAACTAGAGATACTAGTGATGTACCCGATGGAGACGATGGTGCAGTTGGATTAGTTACATCACCAGAGTCTAAAATATTTGTAGCATCACCACCTGATAAATCTATAAGCGGACGTTTTTCTCCCGGAGCAATTATATTTGCAGCCCCACCTAATGGTCCACCTACCCCAAACCCTGCGGCAAATGAATTTAATAGTCTATTTAATCCTTCAGGAGAGTCCCAATCTACGTGGGCATTGGCTCCTAGAAGCAATCCTTCTTGTCCTGCTTCTGTAGCGCCTTCAAGAGTACCACCAATACCTAAGCCTACGGTACCTCTTTTTAATAGCTCTCCGCCCTTCCCTGCAAGCGATTTATAATCTGAAAATGCCCGATTTGCTAATATACCTTTACCTTTGCTACCACCTAGTACTCTAAGTCCCATAACTAGTTCTGGCATAGTTTCTAGCAACGCATATGGAACTCCGTACGCTGCAGCTAATGCTCGGTTAGGGTCTCCGCTTTCAATAGATTCTCCATAAACATCAGCTACACCCATTCCATAATTACTTGCTGCCAATCCAAGGGCTGCACCTCCGGCTTTTGCTTGGGTTTTTCCAAGTGCAGTTGCAGCCGATGCACCTAAATCATGAAGCATTGCATTTGGGACCATAGTATTTGGTCCGTGCGTCACTATAGTTTTAGCTAACTGCGCCCCAGCTACTTCTCGCAATAATTTACTTTCAGCTTCGTTAAGTATTTCCCCTGCTGCATGTTTTTTAGCTGCAGCTAAGATTGCTTGTTTAACTGCTGTTTTACCAGCTAATGCTGTAATTGCCCCACCAAATGCAGTAAACGGATTTGGACCTCCTCCGGCAACTGCACCGGCAAAAGCACCTATAGTTGCAGTGATAGCAGACTCAATAAGATTCGGCCCTTGTTGGGCTAAGTTTGCTACAAACCAGTCTGTTAATCCTCTATCAGGAGCAGACCCTATGTCTGTAAATTGTCTTTGGAATGGTTCAGTACGGCGTAAATCTTCTAGTTGCTGCGCAACAATACCTTGTCCAGTTTGCTCAGCTCCTAAGAACTGCATCCCGTAACCACCTAGCATTTGTAAATTATCAGCACCAATGCCAAAATTCTTTTTAGCTAGTAGTCCTAATGATGGAGTCTTAATACTTTGTAAATATTGCCCATACGCCTGTTGGTCTAAAGGAACCCAATCACCACCTTGAGGAAGTCCAGTTCCATCTTGGTTTAATAGTTCTTCAGTACGTAATGCAGTTGCAGCGTCATCGGCAAAAAATTCATTCCCTTGAACAAATAATTTATTTTGCGATGGACTAAATGCAATAGATGCCGGAGTACTCATCTTAGGCATAGTAAACTGACTTTGTTTAGCCAGTTGTTCTCCAGTTACAGCTAAATCTGCAGCTGACGGGCCTAACCCACCTAATCCCATATCTGATGTAGGCGTCCAAGGAGCATAAGGACGTGGCATATCAGTTACCCCAGTGTCCTCTAACAATGGGTTTGCAAATGGTGACGCCATCTAAATCTCCTTATTTTCTACCGTTATATGTAGGTAGTCCCGCTATTGGGTACGCAGCATTTGATTCTACGCTAATACCACCAATTACAATAGTCTTAGGTGTTGGATTAAATAAATATGGAGCAGCACCCGGCGGTCTAATAATTACAGAACCATCTCCACCACCTGTAGGTTTGATATCCCAATTGGCATTTGCTTTCATCCATTCTAGAGCTTGCGCAGTATTGCCTTTAGTCTGTTCTATAGTTACTTGTTTAATCATATCAGCTAAAGCGTCTGCATTTTTCTCTAGTATTTTAAATTGCGATGCTGTTCTTAGGTCATCCATTTTTACTATTGCAGCATTTTTAGCGGCTCTATAGTCTTTATCAAAGAATTCTCTAGCCATAGAACTAATTTGAGTTTTACTATATGTACCTTGGACTTTACCACCAATTTGTAATTGGTATGTACCATCTGCTACAGGTTGGATATCTATTTGTTTACCTTGGTAATACGAGAGTACTTGTGATAGCTGTGTTGGATTATTACTATACTCCATTTGGATTACTGCGTTCATACCATCTGTTAACAATCTTCCAGCTCGGTAACTAGTATCCATCTCTGTAGATACCGTACGGAACTTAGAGTCTAATGCCATAAGTTGATTTCTATATCCTTCAGCTTCATTACCTAAACCTGATTGTGTTGCTATATTTAAGTTTCTTATTAGACTAGACCTAACTGCTTGGTAATCAGCGTTAACATTGGCTTGTTGTTCTTTATATGCTCTGTCTAAATTAACACGGTCAGCACCAATAGCATCCGGATTACCCATATAAAAATCAGTAGCTTTTGCTGAAGTTTTACCTTCACTAACCCCACCAGTCGGAGCTAATAATGTAGCAGCTGGACCTTTAGGTGGTACTTCTGCAGCATTAGCAGAACTAATAAGACTAGGTCCTGCTGCCCCTGTAGCAGTACGTCCTGAGTTAGCAATAACTATAGGTTGCTGAGCTGGTTGCGCTTGTGCTACTTGCGTCGCTTGCTGAACTGGTTGCGCTTGTGTTACTTGTAGCGTCTCTGCACCAGTAAGTCCACTAAGAATATTATTTACAACTGGTGTCATTGATGCTATACCAGTTTTGCTTTTAGCCCCTTTATATGCCATCAGCGCTTGCGCGTAATCTCCATTAGCTTTTTGTAATTCATCAGCTAATAGTTTAGCACCTGCAGGAATAGCGATATTAGGATTAAGTGCTCCGTCTAATGTAATCATTCCATTTTTTATATTATTTACATGGAATTGCATAATACCGCGTGCAGTACTACGATTACCTGCAGGGTCAGCTTCAAAACTAGATTCTGAACCAATCAATCGTTTAAGAACAACTGGGTCAATTCCGTATTGCGCAGCACTTTGCTGTATGATAGTGTCATATTTAGTAGCTGTAGTGTCCCATGATTGTGCTTTTGCTGTAGCCGCAGTTGCTGCAGCTTTTGCTTTAACCGTTGCTGATTGCAAACGTTTAGCATCACTAGCTTTTAGTTGGTCCAAATATTGCGATTCTGAAAGTTTATAGTACTGCCCTTTCATATACGGCATAAGAGAATCATAGGCACTAGGAATTCTTGGTACGCGAACACTAGTAACATCTTGGTCGTAAATACCTAAGGCTTTACCAATTCGTGGAACACCTATTTTATTAGCCGCCCACTCTACAGCAGCAGCTGAGCCTCTTGGAACCGCAGTAATAACATCAGCCGCTGCTGCAAATGGAGCTGCAGCTACATTACCTACTGTTCTAACTAGACGTTTATCATTGGCATTTTGTAATTGATGTAATTTTTGTGCCGGAGTCATTGCTTGGAATTGCGCTGCTGTAAGTTCAGTAGTTGGCGTCGTTACAGGTACTTCTTGTTGTGCAGGTAATTGCGCATATTTAGGAGTAATAGCAGCAGCTACAGGTACAGATTCGGAAACAGGTGCTGGAAGTACATCCATCTGTTTTCCTCCAGTAAAATCTGGATATGCCTGTTCTGTATAGGTAGCTGCTGGGACTGCCTGTTGTTGAGCTAGTGCGCGTCGCTTTAAGTCTTGACGATTTAATTCTTCAAGTCTTAGCTGATTTTCTCTAGCTGTTCTTTGTGCTTCTTGTTCTGTGCGCATGCCAATGGCTGCACTACCCGCATTAGACAGAAATTGTCCTAAGTTCATATATACTCCTTAGCCTACAGCTTTTGTATCGTATAGAGACCCAAATAGTCCCCCTATTTTATTAGCGTACGTAGCACTTCTCTCTGCAGCGTTATCATACCGGTTATATATATTAGTATAATCTGCACTATTAATATCTGGAGCTGAAGTAGGCATCATAGACATACCAGCCTGCATAGTAGTTAATCTACCAGCTACTCCTGTACCATACCCTTGGTCGTATGCAGTACCTGTATCCCTACCTGTAGCTAAATCATACCTACGTTCTTCCGCAGTACGTTTACCACCGGTAAGCCCACGAAGTCCTCCACGTTTTGCAGATGCACCAACAATTTGTGCTTTTCTTGCTCGTTGTAAACCAAAGTATTCAGGGTCAAAGTATTTAGATTCACCAATTAAGTTTTGCGCTTGTTCAATTCTTTGATTAAATAATGCTTGATTCTGTGATTGTAATTGTTTAAGTTCCGATGTTTGCGCATCTAATAAAGCCCGTTCTTCAGGAGCCATACCATCCCCAGCTGCGTAACTTCCTGCAAGAGAACCAGCAGCTTTTAGTGTCATATCTGCTAATACTTTAGGGTCTGTAAATCTAGCAGCCAATTCTTTAGGCATTGCTGCTAATGTTTCTGAAAATGTTTTTGGTGTTCCAGCAGTAGCCATTGCAGTTGCTGTAGGTGCAGTTGCAGTTGCTGTAGGAGCTGTAAGACCTGCAGAGTATGTGCCGAAGTCACTTAATGGAGCCATAGATGTAGGTGCTGCAGCTACTGCTGTAGAAGGTGCGTAGACCCCAGTACCAGTTCCAAAGTCACTAGCTAATGTTCCAGTACCAGACCATCCTGTTCCAGTATTTACTCCAACAGCATTAGAAAAATCGGGGGCTAAACCAGACCATCCTGTTCCAGTCCCTACGGAGTCTGCTACAACACTAGGATTAAACCCAGAGAGTCCGGCTACATTTTCTACAGTCGGAGCTAATGATACCGCTGATTCTACAGGTGTAGTAAGACCAGCTGAGTATTGTCCGAATTCACTTAAAGGACCTCCAGATGGAACAGGAGTAGTAGGGGCAGATGGTGTACTCATATACCCGCTAAGCCCGCCACCAATAGCCCCCATTATGGCCCCAGTTCCTACTTTTTGCCCTGTAGCTGCAGCGGTAACTGCTCCTAGTCCTGCACCAACTACTGCGGAACCAGCTACTGCGCCAATTGCAGCGCTTAATCCAATTGATTCAGCAATAATTGGTGCTGCGTAAGGTACAATAACAGCAGCTGCTACAGCTACAACAACTTTAACGGCTTTACTCATAATACTCTCCTATAGAGTCATACGTACATATGCGCATGAAGTCTCAAATCCAAATTTTTGTTTATACATTTTAACTCTATCTATAGGCGTATACGCGTCAAGAAATTCTACACCGTTTCCGCGTAACCAGTCAATAATAGTTTGCCAATACAATGCTTTAAACCTTAATAGTCCACGTCCTGCAAGTGCCATAACATCAGCACCTTTATGTCCATTAGTATCGTTGAATTGAAGTACAAGTACACAAGTTACTACGTTATCTTCCATCCCTACAAATACAACACAGTTATCTAATTGCGATGTTATAAAAATATGTCCTACATCCATCTCGCTAATAGCTATAGGATTACCAGTGCATGCTGCGTCTAATAGAGGCATAAGTTGGGGCCATAGTTCTACAACCCTTTCTTTTACAAGCATCTCTATAGACATTTTTGGCATTACTGGTCCTTATATTTTTCGAGCAAAGAATCAAAAAACTCTTTACCTTTCATCTCTACTACACGTTTAGGAATAACATACTCACCTTCATGTGCATTAATTAATACTTCACCGCTAGCTTTTTTAGATTGCGGTACATCACCACCATCGTACATTGATGGAGCCGTAGCTGGACTACCAGCCATCGTTGGACCTCCAGCTTGCATCATATTTTGCCCCCCAGCTGATTGCTGAATAGACTTAGCTACTACTAAAAGTACATAGATTAATCCTTGGTCGTACTGTGGTGATAAGTCTTGCTCAGAAGCAATACCTTGCTGAATTGCAAACTTGCGTACATGAGGATACATTTCTGGATTTTGTGCTGCTACAGTTGCTAGTTGTACAATAGTATTAAGTTCTTCTTGGGTTAGTTCCCCAGTTTGCATAGCTTGCAATACTACATTACGAATCTGCGCAACCTGTTCTGGATGCTGAGACGCAAACTGGTTAACCTGCATGTCAAGCATTTTAGGGTCCATAGGGGCACCAGCTTGTGCATTGGGGTTTACCCCCGCAGATTGTTGCATAGGAGGTCTAGGCATACCCCCAGTTCCTATCATACCCCCAGCTGCATATGATGGTGCAGTAGGTGTAAACGCATTAATGCCTATACCTTGCTGTGTAGTATTTCTAGATGCCGGTAGTACGCCTGCGGTTTCAAAATTAGTCCGATACATATATTATCCTTTCAATTGGTTTATTAGAGTATTAAGCGTATTACGTAATGATGCTACATCATTGGCAACTTGTTGTACATTAACTACTAATTTTACATAGTCATCAAGACTTGGTACATTTACATTACTAATAGTAAACGAGGACCCTTGCGCAGTTACTCTAGTCATAGTTTGTGTAGGAGCTGGATTAACTGTTACCATAGCTTTAGTAATAGCTCTACTTATACCATCTTTTTCCCCACGGGCCCCAATAAGAAGTTCTATATCTTCTTTCATAGCATTAAACGTAACATACTGCCAATCATTTAATCCAAGTTGCGGGATAGCTGGTATAGATGTAAATCGTGCAGGTTTAGTAGCCATTATGCTGTAATTAATCCCAATGGTGTTTCCGCAAGATGTATAGCTCTAACTCTAACATTCCCTGATACTCCTACTTCAAATGTATCTGTCCTATACCCAGTAGGTAATCTAAATACAGAACTATCCCCTAATGACGTTGTATATATTTGCTGCTTATCTGCCCATACAGTAAAGGTAATATTATCTGCACTATCCCATAGACTTGTAGTACTACCCCATGTAGTAATAGTATTATCCCATATAGATGTAGTAGTAGTATAATCTGCAACAACCCGCGCTGCACCTAAATTAATCATTTCTTTTGTAATAATTACTTTAGATTTCCAATCTTGTGTTGTTAGTGGCTGCGTTATATCATCCCATCTATATATATCCCCATTAGTTCCAGAATTATAATACATCCTATCCGTTCTAGAATCATGCCAAATAGCTGAGTATGTATAGTCACTATCTACAAAATTACCACCAACCTTAGGGTCTTGGTCGAATATAATAGCCCCAGCTGAGTGCGACGCAAAATATAGCCCATTATAATGTTCTGCTACTATTGTAGTAGGGTCTAAATCTGCTGTCCATGTATCTCCGTTATATAATAATTTAGTTACTAGTTGCGGCCCAGCCCCTCCAGAGTATACTGCTAACCCATCATGTGTTGCCCAAACTACACCATAAGCCATTGTTGTAATACTTTTACGATTTAGACATGAATATTCTGCGTCAACTCTAGATACTGACATTGTTGCTGCTGGGTCACTTCCAGATATAATATATGGGTACGCTATTGTTAGGGCTAAAATAGACCCATTAATAGATGCTAATCCTATAATCTCATGCTCTAAAGTAATTGAATAATCTATAGGCCAAGCATGCGGAGCAGCTACTTCAGAAAAATATAATGTATTTCCAACGAACCCAGCTAGAAAATTATTCTGTACTGCAATTAGTCCTTCTAAATTTTCTGGTGGTGGGTCATAGTTATCTGAACTAAGTACATCTAGAAGATTAAGAGAATCAAAATCATCTACAAAATCATACGACCCATCCCCCCAATATCTAGCAGTTGTTGTCGGTGGATTTTCCGATACATCATGATATAACGTACCTGCTGCAACTACGGTGCTCGCCGCATCTGCTGCCGCTTGTGCGTATTCAAATGTATACGCATCAATAACGTCTGTAACAATTCCACCAGTAATATCAAATGATGCCACTGTGCACCCACTTATCTTAAACCGTTCTTCAAAATCTAAATTATGCGGGTATATAGTAGCTACTCTTGATACATTACTAGTTCGCTGTACACTTGCTATCCCTGTAGGAAACCATAGGGAGCCCAAACTAAAATAATCTGTACCTGACGTAGATGCAAGTGTTCTATATAGTCTAACTCCACGTATGAAATTATTACCAGTAGGTTTTACTGTTGGTATATTAGATACTGTTACAACTCGTCCTTCTTTTATATATAAATTATCAGACGGTTTTGATGCAATAGATTCTTCGTCCCACGGTGTAATCCATGTAAATACGTATGACCTAACTTGTGTATTTCCACCAAGATTTACAAGTCCATTGGACGATGAGGTAGTAGTAATTTGTTCCCCGGGACTATAGTATGTAATTGTTGTACTATCTACTACAGTAGCTACTACGTTTGCTGCGTTTATATTTCTAATATCCCAGCGTACATTACCAGCTGTAGTTGGTGCTACGTTTGTATTAATCTGGAACGCATTAGGTCCAGTTACAGTAACAGTATATGCACCGTCTATAGCGTCTCCTGAAGTAAAGTCTAATGTTACTGTTGCCCCACTTGCTAGTCCATGCGCAGTTATAGTTATATTAACTGTAGTCCCTCCGGGTAACGCATATGTTCCAGAATTATACGCAAATCCAGTAACAGTAATACTGCTACCAGTTTTTAAATTATGCGCTGCAGCAGTTACAAGTGTTACTATATTTCCTGTATCTCTAGCATATGTGCTTGAAGCAACTGATACAAATGGGGCAGCTACAGTTGTAACTACTGTAGTTTTAGGAGGGACTGGAAGCCCTAAATCATAGTATCCATTAGGGTATGGAGCCGCCCCTGCTATAGCTAATTCATAATTACTAACTTTTGGAATCCCATCGCCAGTATAATAAAATCTTTGGTCATCAGTACTAGATTTAGAAGCAACAGCAATATCTACATCTCCTACCCATGATAACCATTTTAAAGTATTAGGTGATGTACTAGTATCTTGTAATGCGTAAATTGTTTTTATAGTTCCAGTTCGTCCTGTATTGGCAACAATAACTGGTTGTGGGTATGGTATTAAATCTCCAGAATATAGTTTACAATTTTTTGCAATTTGGGCCGCTGTATTTGGTAGTAACTCTGGTGATATTTTAGGTGCTATACCCAAAAAATTTGTAATTTTTACGCCTGCCATATTATTCTCCTAGCCCTTCGTACCAATCTATCAGTGCGTTTAACTGGTCACGGACTTGTTTGTACTGCTCGAAGTTTTCGATGACGTTGGTGAGGACTTCGGTATCAGTGGCGCTAAAGGTATCGGTTGTGCTGGGCGTTTCAGTAGTTCCTGTGGGGGGATTGGGCAAGTTCCCTGTAAGAGCTGAGTTCCACACGCTGAGAGCAGCACTGTCAGCAAAGCAAATTCGGTTATCCGTAACATGAGGCACCTTCCCTTTCAAAGTTCTGTATTTAATGACTTGTTCAGCTTGTTGTGTTTCAAACTTTACGGCAACTTCTCTAGCATATCTATCATACGCTTGTTGTAAGTCTATGGTTTCCTGCAATGCCTCTTTTAAGTTAGCATCATACTTCCAACCGTGTACTGTCCAACCTGTGCAGAAAGCTGTGAAAATAGCCCCTGCTATGAGCATTATTTTAACATTAAGAGGAAGCATCTCTCTTACCTTTCGCAAAGTTATCTGCGGTGTGTCCTGCCACTAGCGCAATCACGTTAAAATTCACAATGCTAGTAAAGTCACCGCTGGTTAGTTTACCCACATACAACAACGCAGCAGACAGCAGGGTTAAGCCTACTGCAAAAGCAAACCGTCTTCCGCCTATGCTGTAAAAGTTCATTTTATACCCGTTGTGTAGTAAGTATGTCCATGCTCAAATCGTGCCGTTAGTAACTGTCGTCTGTTCTGAGGGTCGCAACTAATATGCACCCACGCGTTGTTTTCGCATATTAACTGGTCGAATTTTAGATTACTTTCCGCTATTTTCTTCGCCACCTCAATAGGTTTGCCAAAAGATGGACAAGTGAAGTCAGCTGCCCAACCGCGAATGTGTGCAGACGTATCATTACTTCCAATGTGGCGATTAAGAGCAAGGCTACGATAACCACTGGATATACGAATAGCACCGCCACCCAGAAGCTCACGGACTTGCTCAAGCAATGCAGCCAGCATACGAAGATTCTCCACAACCTTTTCACTTGGCGTATTGCCGATGCTGTGCCTAGTTGCTTCCTGTGATGCGGTAAGTTCATCTAGTGAAAAGTGGTCGGATAACATTATTTAGCATGCTCTAATACAATCAAGCGTTTGTCTAAGGATGAGTCTGATATGTGTAGACTCTTAATATCAGATAAGTACATACCCATGAAGTAGATTAAACCTGCTTGCACTACGGCTAGGCAGACAGAGATGACGTTCCACATCCCACGACCTTTGTTAAGCAAGGCATTGTTTTCTTCGGTACGTTTAGCTACCTCTACCATGTGCCTTTTTAACTGCATGTCCGTGTCATTGACAGCTTGTGTGTTTGCCATAAGACTGATGTTGATGTTCTGCAAGACTAGGAGTATCGCCCGTGTTTTGGGGTCGTTCTCCTGCTTGATTAAATCATCAATTTCAATCCTACCACCATC
>Ga0209297_1000403_pt1 | contig 28054 bp, 35 predicted proteins | sample S_130805_MF_Meta_FD_187322 | JGI IMG/M metagenome (GOLD analysis project Ga0209297, IMG submission 187322) | Freshwater microbial communities from Lake Simoncouche, Canada to study carbon cycling - S_130805_MF_MetaG (SPAdes) (version 2) | ecosystem: Environmental > Aquatic > Freshwater > Lake ...
CCGGTGCCGCAGCTCCGCCTCCATGAGTTCGTGGGCGGCCTCCTTGGACATACGCGCATCGGCCAAGGTGACGGCGCTCCCGTCGGCGTAGTGCGTCGAGCCGTAGCCGATCGTGGCAATACCCGCCGGGCACAGGTAGGGCTTGGCCCGAAACCCCTCGAACCGCTTCACCAGCTCGATCGACAGGGATAAGTCCACTAGATGCCGCGCTTGGACAGGGTGCGGTCAAGGATCCAGTAGTTCACGACGCCCGACAGCAGGGCCATGTCATCCATAGACCACAGCTTCGGCATGACATCCACGAAGGGGGCGCCCATGCGCATGGCGTCCCACGCGAGGCAGACTTTGACCACCCCGTACAGGAGCAGCATGTAATACGTCATAACCGGCCGCACGGACGCGGACAGGGCGGCGGCCCAGCCGCCGGCGGCCTTCACCATCTCGGTCTGCTGGACGATGGCCGCCTGCAGGGCGCCCATGGCGCCGGTGTCGAGGGTGGACTCCCGCGCGGCGCTGATCTCAGACAGCTTCTGAACGCCTCGGGTCTTCTCGACGTCGCACTGCTTGTCGAACATGGACAGCTCGTGGCTGCGCTCGTTCTTCTTGTCGAAAGACTTCAGAACTTCGGGGATAAGGCGGAAAACGCCGCCCAGCAGGCTCCCGAAAATACCACCTCCCAATAGTTCAAACATTTGCGTTTCTCCTTTTATGCTGCGGTTTCAATGGGTTGTGAGATGATCTCGAGGTTCTTCTGCAGGCGGGCGTCGCCCGGGTTGTGCGCAACGGCCAACTGCGCCTGCTCGGCGGCCACCTCGCGCAGCCCCAAGTGCCACGCGGCGATGCTGGCCAGATCGTGCGGCAGGGCCCCCCAGACTTCCGGGTCGCAGGTGTAGACCAGCTCCCGATCGCGGATGTCCAAGGCGCGCATGGCGGCGGCGTAACTCTCCGCCCAGCGGCTCTGGCGGTACGTCAGGAGGGCCATGGCGCACCACGGCTCGCGGGTGTTGGGCGCCTCGGCGCAGGCCCGGTGGTAGGCCGCCTCGGCGTCCCAAGGCCTGCCCAGCTCCTCGTGGCACTTGCCCAAGACCCGGTGGGCGTAGCACCGCTCATTGGGCCACGACGCCTCGGGCATGGCCAGATACTTGTTCAGGGCGGCGATCGCCTCGTCCCACTTGCTGTAGAAGGACAGCTCGCGCGCGTAGTAGAAGGCGTTGCGGGGGCAGCGCGGGTCTTCCTTCACCGACACCGCCAGCAGGTCCAGATACTGGCCCCGGCTCTTGGCCGGGTCCGGGTGGTGGCTGACCAGCATCACATCGGTATTGGCCCAGACCTCGTTGGTGCGAGGGTCGGGGATCGGGTACTCGTGGCAGGGGTGGTGCCACATGTAGCCCTTGCGGTGGTGGATCTTCTCGTAGCGGAACTTGATGCCGCAGCCCCAGTCAAAGAAGTAACGCAGGCGCGTCGTCTCCTCAGTCCAGACGCGCTCGATCTCCTGCCTCCAGCCGGGCTCTAGAACCTCATCGAGATCCAGCGAGATACACACGTCCACGTCCGACGGCACGAGCGCCAGAGCAGCATTACGAGCCAGATCAAAGCGCCAAGGACTGATACAAATATCGTGAACCACACAGCCAGCAGCGTTAGCAGCGGCGACAGTACCATCCGTACTGCCCGTGTCAGCAATGACAACATAGTCGGCCTCCTTCGCAGACGCAGCAAACCGCGCCACAAAATGCTCCTCGTTCTTACTTATCGCATAAACCGCGATCTTCAAAGGCGGGCCCTTTTCAGGGATGTCGCGGCACACGTCCTCAATCGTCGACCAGACGTAGACGCCAATCTCGCCGTCCACCGCCGACCAGCTCGGCTGCCCGAGGGTCGCCCTGACGCGCTCGTCCGTCCAGTCGTCCACGACGTGCCGCTCGTACGGGTTGCCGGCCCATTCCCCCTGCGGGTAGTGGCCGATCGGGATACTGGCGATCACGGTGTCGGCCACCAGCCTCAGCCTATCCAGCAGATCCTTGGCCTCGTCTTCGGTCATGTGCTCGAGGACGTCGCCCGCAAAGGCCACGTCGAAGTGCTCGTCAGGCGAGAACTCGTGCGATCTGGCGTCGGCGACGATCAGCGTCGAATACAGGGACCGCAGGCCATAAGCCTCAACGTAGGGCTCCCAGACCTCGACGCCAGTCCAGTCGCCCTCGGGGAACATCTTCGCGTAGGTGCCCTCGCCGCAGCCGATGTCGAGCATCCTGTCGCGCTTGAGGGCGCCGACGATGCGCCGGATGTGTGCCTTGCCGTTTGGGGAGCTGGTTGGCATGTCTACTTCTTCAGGTGTTCGAGCAGCACGACGCGGACGTGTAAGTCATTGATTTCGCGCTTCAATTCTTCTTTCATAGCAACCCGACGTTCAGCCGATAGCGGAGAGTCCGTGGGGACGCCTTCCTTGGTGATAAGCGCGGGCATGGCAGACTCGATCTTAATCAGCCGCTCATTAGCGACCTACACCTGACCAAGCAGCCACGCAAGTGCTGCTACAGTGATCGGAATTACCGCTTTAAGTACGTCTGCCCAAGCCATGGTGCCCCCTTTAGTCTATAGTTCCGGTAGAAGTTTCTCGGTCTATCCTTAGCACACCCTCGCAGCAGATGCTCCAGTCCTCGCCCGTCTGGGCCCCGTAGCTGCTGACGTTCATCCGCACGTTCTTGAGCAGATATTCCTTGTCGTCCTCAAACACACGCCAGACATGGCCCATAGTCCCACGGTTCTCTTGCCCGCGCGTCTTGTTGAACCGTATCTGGAACTTGGCCATTAGATGATCTCGGCCGTGGGCGGGTGGCACACACGGGGCGTGGAGGGCCTCGTGTCGAGGTTCATGTGCAGGAACTTGAAGGGTTTCGCGGACGCATTGCGCGTGAAACTATGGGGCAGCCACGCATTGGCAAACATCAGCGTCCCCGGTTTCGGGACGAAGTTTATGGCGTTAGACGCGAGGGAGACGGCGCTGGCGTCGGCCTCCTTCAGGGGCGACATAATCTTGCCGGGGCGCGGGTCGTGGATTACCAAGCGCGGCGGATCCTTCGGGCACTCCAAGAAGTAGAACGCGACGAGCTTACAGTCGCCGTGGAGGTGGTACTCCATGGACGAGTACTTGTCGTGCTGCTGGCACCAGAACTCGGTGAAGTACGTCTCCAGCCCCTCCATCGCGTAGCCTTGGTCCCTGAGCAGGTTCCAGCCGGTGTTGACGGTGTAGTCCCAGAACGCCGTTATGCGGTCTTCGTTATCGAAGGCGCTCATGGTGACCGGGTATATGTCGTCGGGCTTCTTGTCTTTGCGGGCCTTACGCAGGGCGTCGTTGCTGGCGGCGAGGACGTCGCCCAGAAACTCAGGCTTGTCGATGCTGTACACCGGCGACGTAAAATACTGCCACTGATCTAAGGTGTCTGACATGCCGCTTACCTAAACTGAGGGCCGGTGGTCCACACGACGATGGACTTGCGCACGCCCTTGGTGACTGGGGTTACACGGTGGAGCTTGTAGGCCGGGAAGGCCACGAGCAGACCGCGATCTCTCTGCGCGGCCACTGCGTCCTTCCCGCTCATGAACTCCAAGGTTCCGCCCTCGTAGTCGGCGGGGTCGGAGAGTTGCAGGGACATGCTCAGTTTGCGCGGGCAGGCAGTCGACGCCCCCGCGTCGATGTGCCAGTCATAGTGATCGCCGCCGCTGCCGTAGACCGTGTACTGCATGTCCTCCATGAAACCGTACAGGTCGAAGCGGTAGAATATCGAGTTAACCTTGCGGGCGATGAACGCCATCTTATCGTAGAACCAAACCGTGTCGGCATTGTTGGCGATCCAGCCGGTGCGTGATTGACGCCACTCCGGCGCGGTTCCGCCAGAGCCTCCGTTTATCGTGGCCGCCGACAGGGGTAGGCTCTGATCGCAATACGCCGAAATCCTGTCCAGCTCTTCCTTGGAGAAACCGTTCTCCCAAGTGGCGAACACGTTGTTCTCGGCTTCAGTCGGCGGCGGCGGCGCAAACATGTAATTCGACATCACAGTTTCCTGTGAATGTGGTTTCGGTACACGGACTGGTTGACGAGCGTCTTTATCTTGCGCATCCAGCCTGTGTTTTTCTTGTCATCTTCGGAAACTGGGCGACAGTTATGGGTCGGGAGCAGGCTGTCCTTCCGTATCGGTATTACCTGCATCAGGGGCGTCCCGGCCTCTACGACACCCCTAAAGTCGTTCTTCGTAAAGATGAAGGGGAAATTGACGTACTCGTACTGGAAGTACGGGTGGTCGACGATGCCCGAGTAGCAGACAAATCGGTCCTCCGTCCTGTTCAGTGGCGGCAGGAATAGCAGCGAGTATTCCGGCGGCGTCTTAATCATCCACCAGTTTAGGAACTTCATAGGCGGGCGCGGGTCGGAGGGGTTGGGGCATTTCTCGGCGGAGATTTGTTTGGGGTTGTGCGTCTCGACCATGTTCTTGTGGAAGTTCCACTTGAAGTCCACGCCGCTCCCATCGCCGTTGGACACGAACTCAACGTCGGCGGCCAGTGGTATCATGTAGCCAACGGAGAGCGCGTCGAGGAAGGGGGAGCATCGCTTTATGGTTGACGTCCCCAGACCCTGATTGCCCAGCTTCATGGGCAGAGCCTTAAACCAGTCGGGGATGTTCTTTCTCGATGGGTAGGGTGTCGGGATTATCCCGTAATCCTCCTCGGCGCAGAGGAACTCAATCTCGTCGTTCTTGAACGCGCTCCTAAACATTAGTTCTGCCCGTTGCCCCTCTTGTAGTAAATGCGCCCCCCTTTGACGGCGAGGATGCACCTAGAAACCTCCCGCTCGCCCATGAGTATATGGTCGTCGTGTAGGTTTAATTTCTCGTTGTTATTTATCCAGTTACGCTGGTACTGCGGTAATCCGTCGAACGCGGCCATAACGGCCCTACGCCTGCTCTCATTTACCACGATACCGTAACGCTGCCAGATGCGCCACCGGTTCCTATGGTGACGGCAATCTGCTGGAAGGGGAAGACTTGGGACGCCGTGTAGGTGTTGGTCGGGGCCACAGATCCGGCGTTACCCGCGCCGCCTGCGTTAGACGACCCCGCGTTGCCGCCAGTCGCCCCGCTACCCGCCGCGCCTGCGTTACCCGCAGTGCCGTTCGCGCCGGCGTTGCCGGGGGAGCCCGCGCTGCCCGCAGTCGCCCCGTTACCGGCCGCGCCAGTATTGCCCGCGCTGCCATTAGCCCCGGCGTTGCCGGGAGAGCCCGCACCGCCAGCAGTCGCCCCAGAGCCGCCACTGCCCGCGTTGCCGGAGGCCCCGGTAGATCCGGCGTTGCCGCACGCGGCAACGTAGCCGCCCGCGCCGCCGTTGCCAGCCCCGGAGTTATTACCCGCGAAGCCGCTATTGCCGAGGTTACCGCTACAGCCGTCGCTGCCGCCGCCGCCGCCGCCGCCGCCGCCCGTGCCGCCGGGATTGCCGGAGTTCCCGGGATTGCCCGCGCCGCCGGCGGAGCCGCCGTTGCCGCCAGTTCCGTTATTACCGGGGTTACCCGCATTACCCGTGCCGCCAGAATTACCCGCGTTGCCCCGTGGGCCGCCCGCGCCGCCGCTGCCGTTGTTACCGGGATTACCTGAGTTCCCTGACGCGCCCGCGTTACCCGCGGAGCCTCCGGTGCCGTTGTTGCCAGTCCCTGCCGTTCCGCCGTTGCCTCCGGCGCCGCCGGCGAAGTTTCCTATGATGCCGAAGGTTGTCACGTTCCCCGATGCGCCAGAGGTGCCGACATTGCCGCTTGCGGCGCCCGTGCCTGCGTTGCCGTTCGCGCCCGCATTGCCCGGAGAGCCCGCGGCGCCGTTAGTCGCGCCCGTGCCGTTCGCGCCCGTAGTGCCCGCGTTGCCGTTTACGCCCGCGTTGCCCGGAGATCCCGCGCCTCCGCCATTTGCGCCGCTGCCGCTCGCGCCCGCATTACCCGGGCTACCGCCTGCTCCGGCATTACCGGCGCCGCCCCCGCCTCCGCCTGCGCCAGTACCCCCGCCACCGCCGCCGTTGCCACCGGCGTTGTAGTTGCAGCAACTTACTGGGTTGCCGTTGCCGCCATTGCCGCCCGCGCCGCCAAAAGGACTACCACCGGGTCCGCCGCCGCCGCCAAATTGATTTCCATAGGACGGGGTTCCGGGGGAGCCGCCGGGGTTACCGCCGCCGCCCGCGCCGTACCAAGCGCCGCCTCCGCCGCCGTTGCCGCCCGCGCCGCCGGGGCCGCCGCTGCCTGCGCCGCCATTATTACCGGGATTACCTGAGTTCCCTGACGCGCCCGGATTGCCTGCGTTGCCCTGCGCGCCGCCCGCGCCGCCGTTGCCGTTACTGCCGGGATTACCTGAGTTCCCTGACGCGCCCGCGTTACCCGCATTGCCCCTCGCGCCGCCTGCGCCACCGGAGCCGTTGTTGCCGGGGTTGCCGGGGTTGCCCGCAGTACCGGGATTACCGGCACCGCCCGCATTGCCCGCTCCACCACGCCCAGACAAATTAACGCTGTACACTCCAGTCGGGACAGTAAATGTCCCCGAAGTGTTGAAGGTCTGGCTGCTGGTCCCGACGCTAGTCGATCCAAGGTGGGGCAGAGGCATTGTTAGGCGTCTCCCGCCGGACGTCCCAAGGCGTAAAGCGCGGCGAGGCCGCTCGACTGAATGTTCTGCAGCCCCATAATTACGGCCTTCGGCCACTGCTCAAGCGGCAGGGCGTCGTCGCACTTGGTGAAGATCAGAAACGGAAACTCGTTGAACGTGTGCTGGCCGTCCTCAAAGATCCAATCATTCAGGGGCGGAAAGACCTCCACATGCTGCTCGGGGTCGGCGTAGTTCAGCCAGTTGTACTGGACGCCGAGGGCGTCGAGGTATGCCTTGGCCTTGTAGCTGTCGCTCGTCTCGTCTTGGACCCACTTCATGGTCGCGACTTCGGCGCCGTCGGGGGCGACTACCGTCGTCGGAACTTGAACATAGGTGATGCATGTATTCAGGTAAATTGCGGCAATTTTAGTGAGCGCCACGGTAATCTCCCCCCTTACAAATTAGCCAGAGACAGCGACCCGAAGTACGTCGTGCCGCCGTCAAACGTGATGAAGTTGAAAATATCCACCTTGCCGACCGTTGTGGACAAGACCGGAGTAGAGCCGTTGGGGAACTTCACAGAACCGGGCCAAGTCGCCGTGTACGAGCCGGCGCCGCCCTGCTTGATGGCGATCAGGAAGTTAGACGTTGTGCCGCCAGCCGCCGGGTTTGAGAAGGTGTACGTCGTGCTTCCAGTCTGAGTTACGTTCCAGACGTTGGCGACCGCCATGTCGACGGTATAGGCGCCGGTGACAGTCGCATTGGTGACCGTCGTCTCGCGGTAGGCCGCGAACGTCGGCGTGGTGATATTGCCGGAGACAGACAGAAGCCCCGTGACGGTCAAGCCCGTGGGGGACACGTCCAGCACCTTCGCGCCGCTGGCGGCCACGCCGATGTTGTTGGCGCCGATGCGGTAGAGGCCAGTGTCGTTGTCGCTGGCCCATGAGTAGGCGGGCGCGCTGACAACACCGCTGATCTGCAGGAACTGGTTGCTGTTGCCTATGCGCTCGCCGGTCATTAGGAAATCTCCATCACGGAGACGACCACGTCGCACGCGGCGGCGCAGGTGACGGTGATGCTGTCGGCCGCCTCGAGCACGACGCGGTTGTTGTTGTTCAGGACGTTCAGGTTCGAGGCCGCGGGCACCGGGGTGACCAAGCACAAGTTGGCCGTGACGGCGGCCGAGCTGTCGATCACCTTGACGGTGGCCGTGGTGTCGGCGCCGGCGGCGTTGGCGACTACTAGGCCTATGACCGTGGCCGTGGTGGCGCCGGGGCAGGTGTAGACCGTCTGCACCGTGGTGACGCTGGCCTTGACGCCGTTCTTGAAGGTATTTGCCATGTTCTAAGTCCTTTGTCTTTCTGCGGGCCGGTCTACGGGAAATTGCCGCCCACGGGGTTCGGGAAGCCCTCGGGGGCTGCGGTGCCGATCTTAGCACCCGCAGGGACGGTGGTCGATGTCCACGGGCTTTCGTTCATGGGGCCTACGCAGTCAGCCAAGGTCACGCCGTTTACCTTCTCGGGGCGTACCGTGCAGGGCATGGACCACATGTTGGAGAACCCGCCACCCGGCTTAGACGTGCTGGTAAAGGTGCGGTCTGTGACGGTGACGGACTTCCAAGACGGGGCGACGGGGTAGGTCTTCACGTTGCTGAACAGGGACCAGACCTTGCCCTTGGGGGCCTTACAGGAGCCACCCATCAGACTTAGGTCGGCAATGCTCTCGCCCCTGAGGACTGGGCATACTGAGACACCCATAGGGAACACGTTGCCGTTAACCTTCACCGTCTTACCGGGTACCGCCACCGTCGCACTGGATGCGCACAGGGCGTAGGGGTTGTGGCAGATGGCAAGGGATGGGGAGGCGTCAGCCGGGGTCACGACGAGCAGGGCAAGGACGAGAAGGGCCTTCTTCATACAGCTTCCGGGGCCGGGTTAACCTGCGGCGCGGCCTGCTTCTGGATTTCGGCAATCACCGGGGCGACCGTGATGTAGGGGGCGTTACCCAGTGCCTGCATGATGATGTTGACCTGTTCGATGGTGAGTTCGAGGTTCATTAAACGCTCCAAGGTAGGGGTGGGGTTACGACAGGGGGATTGACCTGATTGGCAATGTTAGTGGCAAGCGCGGCCTCTGTGGTCGCCTGATCGACGCCGTTGGCCCAGACCCAGCCCTGTACCTGAACTTCGGTCAGATCGGCATAGGGGGTGTAGGGGTCACCGGAAACGTATGGGACGCTCACGGTGCCGTACTGGGTGGCATTGTAGGTGCCGTCCGTGGCGTTACAGCGCCAGCCCACGGTGAAGACGACATCCGTCTCGCCGTCAGCCTCCGGGTAGCAGGACATGTATTCGACTATCCATGTGTATGTGTTAGCCATTATTTATTCTCCAGTGTTGCGAGGCGGGTGGTGAGTTCTGCTATGGCATTGATGACGGCCATAAGGACAGGGCGGTCACTGAAAGAATTAGGTCTTTCGCCATTTTTATGTACTGCGCCTGTAATGGGAAAGTCATCCCGTGCAAAGAATGAGGCGTATGTACCTTCCGTTTCCATACCGCTTTCAGGACGCCACTTGTGCAGCCCCATAAACTCTGGTGTTGCCGTGGCGATAATCTCAGCCAAGCCGTCTTTGTACCCGCCGAGAATAACCTTCTGCGAAGGGTCCGAAACGCTACTAAGGTTGCCGCTGGCATCAGAGGTTACTGTGCCGGTACCAAAGGAACCAAAAGTGATACCCCCGGTAACTTGAAGTTTCTGCCCTGACCCCGCGCTAGAAGTCTGGTTAACCAGAAGGCACCCGTTGGTATCAATGCGGGCTTTTTCGGTGCTGTTGATGCCGAAGTAGATAGGCTGGGCTGCACGAGTTGTTAGTGTTATGCCACCGGCACCGCCCCATCCGATATACATGCCGTCCTGCTGGATAAGGCCGCTTGTAGTGTAGCCGGTGCCTTGCACTTGAATAAAAGCAGTGTTTGCAGAATTTAGTAGCCGCAAAGAACTTCCTGCTGCGGTGCTTGTGTTGGCGTTAAGCAGGCTAATTATAGATGTTGCGTTCTGCGTCTGCGTAATATCCAGCACGTTGCTCGGCGTCATGCCGATGCCGAATCCAGAGGCATTAAAGGTTGCTGTATTCGTTCCCGCATTTATATCTAAGGTAACTGCCGTAGACGAAATCTGGATGCCGTTACGCCCAGCGCCAGCACCCGCGACATTGAAAATACCGACAACGGCGCTATCGGAATACAGGAACCCAGTTTTGGGCGTTGCGCCGCCGTTCGTCCAACTAAAACTATCTCCCGCCGAAGCCTTAGTGGCAGTTACAAGCCCGTTCAAGGCGCTTGTCCCAGTCACAGCCAGAGCATTAGTTCCAATGGTCGCGCCGCCGATGGCTAGCGAAGTGCTGATAGCACCCGTACCCGTCACATCCAGTGTGCGCGTAGGACTAGCGTTAGCCACACCGATGCGGGTGTTGGTCGTATCCGGCGTCAGCACATCAACAAGCTGGCCTAACTTTGTCGTGAGGTTCGCGGGCATTATTTAGCCTCCAGTGCTGCGAGGCGGGCTTTTAGGGCCTTTGTCTCATTCCACAAAACAGCAATTAGTGCGCGGTCACTATAGTTTAGGATTTCATCTTCTGTGTTAGACCAATCAACGGCATCTGGCAGAATGGACTGAATGTCGTTGGCAATAAACCCGATATGGGTGTCATCAATAGGCGTAGGGGTTGATGTTTTTTCGCCGTCTTTGTCAAACGTAACCGCAACATTGTCGCGCTCTGAGATCAGCTTAAAAGTTTTAGGCGTAATGGCTTCCAGAACACCGGGGGGCGTTACGAACTCAGCAACGTCATATTTGATGCGAATGTCCGAGGAAGTAATGTTTCCGCTGCCGTCGAATGTTGCCGTGCCAGCGCCATAAGCGTTCATAGTCACTGTCCCAGCGGAATTGACTGTTACGCCAGCTCCACCAGCATTAGAGAATATTTTTACACTTTTGCCAGTAGCAGCCTGAATGACTATATTGGTGTCGCTCGATCCAAACACATAGTTTTCGCTACCAATAATGCCAGCCGCCACCCCGGCAACTTGCGGAAGGATTGCCCAGCCTTTAGACGCGCCCGTTCCGCTTTGGCCGTTAAGGGTAATTAATGCTGGCGCAGTGCCAGTGCCGACAGTAAAGCCGCTGGTATTAAAACGCGCAATCTCTGTTGTACCGCTAGTGGCAAACCGAATAGTCGTGCCAAGCAACGCCAAATCAGCAGCACCGCCGGGGCGGGCATCAAGCGCAACGCCGTTAGCAACCCTTACGCCATCTGCTGTGAACGCCGTTCCAAAGACCGAAAGGTCGGCAATAGTGTTGCCGTTATACAGGCGGTATGATGCCTGTGCCGCTGCGCCAGCATTGCTATTTGTGACCTGAAAGCTGGTCAGGCTGTTCTGGCTAATGCTATTGCTGATCTGCCCAGCGGTCCCGTTGCTGATGCCCGCACTGGATGACACAGCCCCAACTAGCTGGCTCGTCGTCCCCACCCACAGAGCCTTCTGCGTGGATATACCGCCAGCCGTGATGATCGAGCCGGTCGTGCTGGACGTAGCATCCGTAACCAGCGTGGAGCTAACACCACCAGCAGCCGTGAGAAGACCACTCAGGGCCGTCGTCCCAGTCACAGCCAGAGCATTACTACCAATAGTTGCGCCGCCGAGGGCCAAGGATGTGGCGCTGGCTGAACCCAGTGACGGGTTGAAGCTGGAGGAGATGGTCCACGCGATGGTTTCAACAATATCGCCAACAGCGCAGGCCGTACCCAGCACAACCGTGGAACCCGTAGTGGCCGTGTACTCCGAAGTCGAGAGCTTGGAGCCGTTGTAGTATACGTCCACAAAGCCCACCGTGTAGGTCACACTGAACGATGTCTGAGCCGCCGTGGCCGTGAAGGTCGTCTTGGTATAGACCGTGAGGCCGGTTGATCCCGTAGCCTGCCAGCCGACGCCGTTCCACGTCCAAGTACGCCCGTTGTAGGTGTACGTCTGGTTGGTTGTGGGCGATGCGGGGAAGTTGATAGCCATTATTTAGCTTCCAGTGCTTCTAGGCGGGCGACAAGATCGGCAACAGTAGCCTTCAGGGCTTCGTTCTCAGCGTACAGGTCTTTCACGCCCCAGAGTGCCAGCGGGGCCAGACGGGCGTAGTCTGCGGACCAGTAGATGTTCTGCGGTATGTCATCGTGTTCTTTTTTGTCCTGCGGATATTCAACAGCGTCAACGTACCCAATTTCAGCAGTCTGCTGGGCGGAGATCATCAGCATCCGATCACCGGGGGAAGTAAGAAACTCACCATCCTTGACCATGATGGTCTGGATAATTGACTTAAAGTCACGCTGCGGAACGTCGAAGTTCTTCAGGCGCTCGTCCGACGACGTGTTAAAAGTGGTGCTTGAGCCAGAAACAGTTATGCCACCAACGGTGCCGTTGGGGTTAATCATCCGCCAGCACTGGTTGGATGCGGTTGAACTATCCTGCGTGTAAAATCCGCTACTCTGCGGGTTCGCAAACATGGAAAGGGGTGCGGCTGCCGTATTTACACCAGCCCCAAGGGCAATAACCTGACCGCCGCTAGCGGCACCGCCAAAATGGAAGCGACCTGCATGAGAACTGGGATTGGTGGGGTTGTCACCGAAGTATCCGCCAGTGTTGCCGTAGATGTTTAGCTGATCTGTAAACGTCGGGGTGGCATTTGCGGAAGTGCTGGGGGTGCAATTCCAAGAATGGACGCCAGCGTTCTGCTGATACTGCGAACATTGACCAGTGGCATACGCCTTCCAGCCGCTATTGTAGTAAAGGTTTGCCATAACACGGAAGTCAGTTGCGCCAGTTCCGCCAAGTGACCCGGACGGAAGCTGTAGTATTGAGGTGAACGTATTCCATGTACTAGGCGTCAAGCCGATGCCGAGATTGCCGTTGCCGTCGAAGCGGGCGCGTTCGCTGCCTGTGCCTAAACCAGAGCCACCAGTATAAACGGTAACAAACCCGCGCCCTGACAGGCGCAATTCGCTTGAGCTGTTTCCGTCGTTACGGACTTCGGAGCGTGCGCTGGCGTTGTCAAAAAGAATATCGCCAGAAGGAATATAAAGAGCGCGGTTTCCTGTTGAAATACCACTTACGCGAATACCGTTGTTACCGTCAACGACCAGTCTATCAGAAGAACTTGCCGTACCCACCAGCAGATTGCTGCTAATAGCGCCCGTGCCCGTCACAGCCAGAGCATTAGACCCCAGCGTGGCACCGCCCAGCGACAGGGTATTGGCAGAGCCAGCGCCGTTAGCAAGTACCGAGAAGTTGCGGGTGATGGTCATTTAACGAACCCTTCGTGCGTGAAGGCTTGCGCTACACAATAGTGTGCTAACGGTAAACCCTGCTTGGCATACCCCGTAAATTGTAGTGGTAGTAGAAAGGCTAAACCGCGCACTGGGGACTACCGGGCCAAGCGCATTAAGGTTTGTTATAGTATTGCCACCCGGAGCATAGTTGATCCTGTCAAGAGCCGTGTCCGCTGTGTTGTTCACCAATGAAATAGATGCAATGCCATAATTGACATTTGTGGAAGCAGCACCAGATATTTGTTCCACAAGCGTTACGTCCCAATCTCCAGCGGTTAGAGAAATGCTAGTGATTGTTTTGGGCGTACCAGTTACCAAAGATACGTTTGATGCTGTGGCACTGACATATTCCCCCACACTACCCGCATTAGCACTGTTATTTGTCGTGGTGCCGATAATGCCAGAAGTCTGCGATGTGGTTAACGAACCACTCAAAACCAAAGACGCACCAGTAACCGCGCCACTAATAGCCGCCGTCCCAGTCACCGCCAGAGCATTACTGCCCAGCGTGGCCCCGTTCAGGGCCAGAGACGTACCAGTACCCGCGCCGATAGCCGTGTTGGTCACGGCCCATGTCGTCCACGCAATAGTCTCAACGATGTCGTTCAGGGCAGCGGCAACGGCCAAAACAACGGTAGTCCCGCTGGAGGCAGTGTAGTCGCTCGTCGTTAGCTTCACGCCGTTCAGGTACACGTCCACATAGCCGACGTTGTAGTTCAGGGTGAACGTGGTCTGCGAAGCCGTCGCCGTGAACGTGGTCTTGGTGTAGACGTTGGACGCCGCGCCCGTGGCCGAGGTCTCAACCCACTGCGAGCCATCAACATCGGTAATGTAGGTGTAGTCGATACCCGTCGTGTTATCGAAAAACCGGTCACCCTCGATGGGCGTCGGGGTAGTGGGGGCCGTGGCAACGTCCTTGAAGGAGTTGATCTGGACCCAAGTCGGGGAGGCCGCACCGGCAGACTGAAGGAACTGGTAGCCGTTGACTACGCCAGCCGCAGTCGCCTGAACTAGAGAGCCGTCTGAGTAGGGCAGCGATCCGTTAGTGAAGCCGCTCGTGGTCGTGCTGTTGGCCGTGAGGATGTTCGGGCCAGTGGCTCCGGTCGGGCCAGTCGGCCCCGCAACACTAGACGCCGCGCCGGTCGCGCCCGTGGGCCCGGTCGGGCCGGTGGCGCCGTTAGAGCCGTTTGAGCCCGTGGGCCCTGTGGGCCCGGTGGGCCCGGTGGCTCCGTTAGAGCCGTTTGAGCCCGTGGGCCCTGTGGGCCCGGTGGCGCCGTTAGAGCCGTTTGAGCCCGTGGGCCCTGTGGGCCCGGTTGCGCCGTTAGAGCCGTTTGAGCCCGTGGGCCCTGTGGGCCCGGTGGCTCCGTTAGAGCCGTTTGAGCCCGTGGGCCCTGTGGGCCCGGTGGCTCCGTTAGAGCCGTTTGAGCCCGTGGGCCCTGTGGGCCCGGTGGGCCCATCAAGCCCGATATACCCGGGCGAGCCCGTGGGCCCAGTCGGGCCGGTAGGCCCCACAACAGTGGACGCCGCTCCGGTCGGCCCTGTGGGCCCCACAACAGTGGACGCCGCTCCGGTCGGCCCTGTGGGCCCGGCGGCGCCGGTGGGGCCCGTAATGCCAGAAACCACGGCCAAGAAGATCGCTTGATTATTGCTGAAATTTCCACCGGCAGAAGCAGTGTTGGAGACCGGCACAGTCCAATAGCTGTTGGGCAAACCCGGATTAATGTTTGTTGGCGCGGCAGTGATCAGGAAGGTCTGATATTGTGTACTGGAGTTACGATCTTGGATCGTGATGCTTTCGCCCGTCTGGAGAAGGGCAAGGAAAATATCAATATCTATGTTGTTGTCAGTCAGGTGGCTGATGTTGACCTGCGTCGCCGTGTTCTGCGTCGCGTTGTCCCACAGCACATGCTGCGTCCCCGGATCGCCGGAGGTTGTCGTAGTATGCGCCTGATACAGGAATAGGCTCGAAGAAGTACCTTGTGCGCCGGTTGGCCCCGTGGGCCCGACATCGCCCGTGGGCCCTGTCGCTCCGGTCATACCCGTGGGCCCTGTGGGCCCTGTGGGCCCAGTCATACCCGTGGGCCCTGTGGGCCCAGTCATACCCGTAGGCCCGGTGGGCCCTGTCATACCCGTGGGCCCTGTGGGCCCAGTCATACCCGTGGGCCCGGTGGGCCCTGTCATACCCGTAGGCCCCGTGGGCCCTGTCATACCCGTGGGCCCTGTGGGCCCAGTCATGCCCGTGGGCCCGGTGGGCCCGACGAGACTAGACACCGACGTCCACACGGGGGCCGAGAAACCGCCGGCGGAGATTAGAACTTGGCCCGCGCTGCCTGAGTTCGTCAGGGCAAACTTCTCGTCCGTCGAGTAGACGACGGCACCAGCAATAGGGGACAGACTATTGCCAGTGCCGCCATTGTCCAAGGGGAGCACGCCCTGAACCTCTGTGGCGCTGGCCAAGTCTACGGCAGGATGAACGTGATCCTCCCGAGAGGCCTGCGTACCTATTCCTGCCGTCGCCGGGCCAAGGGACTGGGGCGTGGCCGACGAGAAATTGACGCTGAGTGTGATGTTGCCGGACAGCGCGCCGCCGCCGGTCAGGCCCGTGCCTGCGGTGACGGTGCGCGTGTCGGGGACATAACCCGAGAGGACGATCGGCACCTCGGTCACGCTGTCGATGCGGCCCTTGGCGTCGACGTAGAACTGCGGAACGCTGGACGCGGTGCCGTAGGTGCCGGCGACGACGCCCGTGGCGTCGAGCTGCGTGTAGCCGATGCCGCCGTTGGCGACGGAGATCACGCGGTTCTGGGACAGGTCGCCGCCGCCCGTCAGGCCCGTGCCCGCGGCGATGATGCGGCTGGAGGGCACGGCGCCCACGGCCGCAATGTTGCTGAACTGCACCTTGTAGGTGATGCCGCCGTAGACGTAGGGCATGTAGCCCGTGGTATCCACGCCCAGATACTCCGGGAGCTGCGTGATCCGCGTCGGGACTAGATTGCTAGGTACGTCAGTCATGGCTCAAGATATTCCTGATCTTCTTCGACGATAAGGAAATAATTGTCGTCTTGCGTGACGAGACCATTCGGGTTCGTGCCGAGCGGCGTGTCAGGCCGCAGGAACGGCAGCAGGATGTTATCGGGCTGCCGCGCCGGCAGGCGGTAGGGATCGAGCTGGTCAAGGTCGTCCTCGCACACGCGCAGGCCGGGGTAGTTGTTGTCGGGCATGAGGTCGCCGATCGGGAACTTGCGGCTGCAGCGGCCGCAGATGCCGATGGCGAGGTTCGTGTTGCCGCGCGTGTTGAGGTACTTGGGCATCTACTCAAGCCCCACGTCGGGGCGCGGAAAGCGCAGGGAGATGACCTCCGGCGAGGGCGCGGGCTCGCGCCACGGATCCAGCACGTCGAGGTCGGCCACGCACACGCGCAGGCCCGGAAAGTTCGGGTCGCGATGCAGGTCGACGATCGGGAACTTGCGGCTACAGCGATCGCAAATACCGATGCCGATGTAGGCCAAGCCGCGGGTGTCGATGTAGCCCTCCATCGGCTACCTCGTATACATGGAAATGTTCGGCGCGATCATCATCGGCGAGTTGTCGCGCTCTTCCATCTGGGCCACGTTCAGGGCCTGCGCCGCCTTGGCGTCGAGCATGGGGATCATGGCGCCGTCGACTTCGACGATCTCCAGAGCCAGCTTGGCCGCCAGATTGGCGACGATCGCCTCGTACCAACGCTGCGGGATCTCCAGCTCCTGCGTCATGGTGCCGACGTCCATGATGTAACGCTGGCGCCACAGGACGATCTGGTACGTCGACGCGCCGTCGTTCGGCACTGGCCACAGGTGCATGATCGGGTTGTTGACCTGACGGTCAAACCAATACTGCAGGGGGCGATTGGACTGGAAGAACAGGTTGGGCAGGTTCGTGTAGTCGTCGCGGTTCATGCGCGCCAGCGGGATCTGCGTGGGCGTGTTGCCCAGATAAATCATGCTGAAGGAGAGCGTGCCGCTCGTGGCACGCACGCGGAAGTAGGTGCTGGCGACGCTGCTGTCGAGGTCGTACCAAGTCTTCTCGCCGGCCACCGCGACGGGCGTCTCGCTCTGAACCTCCACCCAAGTGATGTCGTCGTCTGACCGCTCGAAGATCAGCGGCACGGAGGCCGCCGCCCAGAAGATGCCCACGCTCGTCACGAAGGAGGGCGACGTGAAGTACACCTTGCGCTCGGTGGACGTGTCGAAGTTCGTGCCGGTGACTTCCTGCAGGTAGCGTAGGTTCGCGTTCAGGATGTCGACGGTGCCGTCCGTCGTGGTGACGTCGCCCACGCCGTCGTACAGCGGGTAGATCTGCTTCTCGATGCACCAGAGCGGGGCGCCCTGATTGGCCAGATCGCTCAGGAACAGGTAGAGCTGGTCGTTGGCGATGTCGACGTACTCGGACGTGATTTGTTCCGCAGTCAACTTGCAGCGCCGAAATGCGTTATCAATCACCCGCCCGGTGTTGAAAACGGTCTTCGAGACTGTGTTTGAAAAGGCCATAAGATCCTGCTCGCTGTCTAAGGCAGCAGCCTGCCACGGGGGGCAGGCATCTCTGGCGTGGTGACTATAGTGGAAGGGGTGTTCAGCGACAAGCTAAACGCCCCTTCGCTTTAGCACTTGGCGCTGCCGCCCTTCTTGTAGGGACGGCCAAAGAGCTTGCCTGTCTTGGGGTCAACGCCCTCTCCGCCGGAGATCCGCGCGCGCTCGGCCGGTGTCATGGCGCTGGCGGGTTTGCTGCGGACGGCGTCGGCCGCAGCCTGCGCGGCGATCATGGCGTCGTACTGCGCGCGGGTCAGGGCCTTGGCCAGCGAGGCCTTCCCCTTCGGGGAGAGGTACGACATCGAGCGGCCCGCTGCGCGCTTGGCCTCGGCATCGGTCATAGCGCCCATGTCCGGCTTCGCCATCAGGCCGCCCATCTGCTTCTTCACCGGGATCTTGGCCCCGGCGTCGCGGGCTTCGCTTATGCCGATCGCTATGGCCTGCTTGGGGTTCTTGACCAGCGGGCCCTTGTCGGACCCGCTGTGCAGCTTGCCCTTGCCAAACTCCTTCATGACCACGCCGATCTTAACCGCGCCCACGGGGGCCTTGGTCGCGCCGCCCTTGGCGTAGCCACTGCAGGATCCGCCGCGCATGTAGCCGCGAACGAGCTTCGGGCCGGAGGAGGAGAACTCAAAATCTTTGACGTACTTGACCATGTTGCGTGTCCTTTTTAGCAGTCCCACTTACGGAGCGAGAGCGCCTTGCGGGTGGGGCGTCCCTGTTCGTCCTTCATCGCACCCGGCATGCCTGTCATCCGAGCGCAAAAACTCTTGCGGCGAGCCGCGGCCTTGGGGCTCTTGGCGGCCATCGCCGAGCTGACCGGCGGCTTGATGTCGTGGCCCTGCGCCTTGAGACTGGCGCGGCCCTTGGCGTTCAGGCCGCCCTCGGGGTTCTGGCCCTCCTTGCGCGTCCACGCACCGCCACCGGCGGCGAAACGCTGGGGCTCGATGAGCTTGGCATTGGGCTCGCGCTCCTCAAAATACTGGCGGAGTTGTTGCGATTTCATGTTGCCGGGGCCGGGCGTGAAGGTGTCGCGGTCGCCCTCGCGGCCCCAGTGGCCGCCGGTGCCGGTGTCGTACTGGCTCTCGTCGCTGAAGGTCGGGTGGCTGGGCTTCTTGAACTGGTCGGTACCGTGCTGCCCGCGCTTGGTCGGCATGGCCTTGGCCTTGAAGGCCCCGCGCAGGTCGTAGTCGGCCAGATCCCGCATGCGGCCCTTGGCCGCCACCTGAAAGCGCGCCTCGTCCTCGGGTGACAGATCGGTGTTGTATTGATCCGTCATGTCCGGCGGCCCAGACGACACGCTGCCGCCGGTCTTGAACGAGCGGGGAGGGGCGCCCGGCTGAAGCATGGCCATGATCTGCGGAGACAGGCCGCCCCTCGGGAGCATAGCCGGCTGCGGGGGAGCGCCCTGCGGAGGAACGCCCTGCGGAGGCATGCCCTGCGGAGGCATGCCCTGCGGAGGCATGCCGGGGGGCGGAGCGCCCATGCCCGGGGGCGCGCCGGGCGCAGGCGGCGCCGGCGGAGGCGTAGTCAAGGCGTCGGCTATGTCGGCAGTGGCACGACGAACCATGAGGTCGAACGGCAGGTCGTACATAGGCGCGTCCTTACACGGTGGACTGCTGAGTGACGGTCAGGCGAAGCTCGCCGGTGCCAGACGCCGTATTGAGGCGCACGGCGCGCATCAGGGTCGTCGTGAACGCCGTCTGGCTGGCCGTCGCGCCGGTCAGCGCGGCAACCGGATGAGCCTGCGCGAGCTGCGTGATGGTCGTGTCGAAGGGATCCTCGTTCGTGTACTCGACCGAGTAGTTGGCCGATCCGCTGAGGAGGTTGACGGAAATCGTCGTGACTTGGTTCGGGTTGTAGATGTCCAGCGGATACCACGCGCCGGTGGATGCACCGGTGACGGTAATGTTCTTCTGAATGGGGCGCATAGGCCAGTCCTCTTGTAGACTGTCGGCCGCCGCGGATTAGCGCAGCGGCCTACAAGTCGTTCCGTTACTGATCTGTAGCCAGCTCGACGGGCTCTTCAGGGAGATCCAAGCGCGCGATCAATGCCTTGAGGACATCGGCCGCCGCCTGCGCCGCCACTGCCACGTCGTGTGCGTGGTTGCGCTGCGCCTCCATCTTCTGGAGTTCTTCCTGCAGAAACTTCTTGTCGATCTGCATGCTAGGCTACCGTCGAGCACATGATGTAGTAGGTCGTCCCGTTGGCGCTCAACACCGGCATGGTGTGAGTAACCACGGGGCTGCCGACCGCTGCGCGGAACGCACCGGCCACGGCAGGAGAGGGGACAGCCATCATATTTGCGAGAACCTTGGTGCCCGAGTTGGTCACGCGGATAAACGCGGCCGAGGCGGGAACCGTGCAGTTGGCGGCCAGATCACTGTCGACGTTCAGCGCGGACAGGGTGCCGCCCGGAGCCGCCAGAGCGCCCATGCCCAGAGTAGCGCGCAGGGCGTGAGCGGAGCCGGAGATGGTGCCCGGGGCGTCGATCGACAGCGAGATGTGCGCGCCGTTGATCGTGCCGCCAGTCGCGGCGGCCACGCCGGTCACAACCGAGAACGCGCGAATGGTTTCGCCGGAGCCGGTCGAGGTGAAGGTCAGCTTGTTGTAACTCAGGCGGGTGTCGCCGGTGGCGGCCGAAGTGGTCGCGTACGAGCTGTTGATGTTACCGGCCGTGGTGACGGCGATGGGGGCAGTCGAGGTGCCGCCGATGAAGCCGTTCAGCGAAGTGACTGGACCCGAAAAGGTGGTGGAAGCCATGATCATGTTCCTTTATGCACAAGTAGCTCGATAGTCTGTGCATCGTCCGCCGGGGCGGTCTAGCGAGCTGGGTTTTCCCCGGATGAGAAGTAAGACCCGAGCCAGCTTTGGGCCAGCTCGGGTCTCAGTTGGGTTAGATACCCGGCGTGCCGAATACGCCACGCGGGTCAGTCCATCCGAAATTGTAACGCTCGGTGGCCTTGTACCTCATGGAGTCAGTTTCGAAGTCGCCTTCCATGGACTTTTCGAGCCCACGGCGCATGGCCAGCTTCAGACCTTCCGGCGCATCAGTCTGGATCCACCACGCGGTGGTCGAGGTGATACGCGACAGGTTCGCCTGACCATCGGCAAGCAGCCCCATCGACTTGACGGGGTTGATGTCGTTGTCAGCCGTACCGGCCCGCAAGGCAGACTTCAGCAACACTTCGGCTTGGAAGACGTTGCTGGGACCAGCGACGATCTTCTTCGGCGTCAGGCGGATGCGCTTGCCGTTATTGTCCACCGCATTGCGGATCTGGATCAGGAGCTGTTCCAGAGACGTCTGCGACAGGTTGGCGGCAGTGCTCAGCTTGTTGCTGAAAGTACCATTGGCGATCGGGTGGTTCGTCGCCACCAGTTCCACGCCATCGCCACCGACATAAGCCGAGTTGAAGGCACGGTTCAGGATGTTGGCGCCAAGGGTCTCCTTGGTCTCGATCAGGGACTGCGCCAAGTGACGGGCGTAGGTCTGGCCGATACGAATGTGGTCGCCATCTTCCACCAGCACTTTGGTCAGGGCGAAGGCAAGGCCATACACCCGGTACACATAACGCTGGATAAAGAGGACGCCACCCGACTGGTAGGTGACAGGCATGCCGTCCGGGAGTTCCGGCGCAGCGCCGAAACCATACAGGACGGGTTCTTCGTGGTAGTTACGCGGGATGCCGTTAAACGTCTTGAAGACGCCGGCATATTCATCTGCACGCTGCGTGTAGATGCCGTCGAACTCTTCGTTCAGGATCGGTTCAACGATTGAACGAAAGTCGGTACTGCGCATTGGGGTAGCCATGGTTCAGGGCTCCTTTCTTAGTATGCGGCCGCGTCAGCGACATTCTGATGTTCGCTGATCTGGACCTGAACGATGACATAGTCGTCACCCCAAGCGTTGTTCGGGCCCGGCGTGATGCCGATGACACGAAGCGACGCGTTTGCGGCGGAAGTACCAGTGTCGAGCATCTGCGAGGAGAGGCCCGTGGTGGTGTTTCCGCTGATGGCGGTGAGGTTGTACTGCTTGCCGATGCTGGCGACTGTCAGCGTGGCGTTCGACTGGATTTCGTAGATGATGGTGCTATCCAGTGTCGCGTAGGCAACCACTTCGGCCGCATACTGCGAGGCAGTCCACTTGTTGGACACGCGGCGACGACCGTCGCTGTCTGTCCACTCAACGCCCTGAAAGGTGCCAATGAACGCGGCGCCGACGGCGGACGCGACAAGGGTACCTTCGACTTCGCCTGCACCCGTGCTGGGGGCAATGCGAACCGGCTGGTTCTGGTAGATGTTGGCCGCGTAGCCGTTCTCAATCGTGAAAGCGGTGGGACGGACCACACCACTCGGCGAGTAAGACGGACGAAGGCCAAACGGCTGGGAGACTGAAGACATAAGCCATTTTCCTCTGGTTGGGTTGAACTACCCCAGCCCTTAGCTGAAAGCCGTGGGACGGGGAGCGGGTTCATACATGTCCGTCATACCGTCGCCCTCGATCAACTTTCCTCCGACACGAGCCGCCTGCTCCCGCATGATCTCTGCGGTTTCAGCCAGCTTGTTTTCCTCACGCAACGGCGCATCGTGGTGAGCTTCCTGCATGAACTTTTGGTACAAGCTCATGGGCAGCTTAAACGCGAGCATCTCGTTGACGCCCACAAAACCGGCCCATTCGCCGGTCTTGACGGACGCATATTCCAGTCCGGGGATCTCTTCAGGCTTTATCGGCTCGTAACCGAGACGGATGCGGCGATGAATACTGTCACGCGGATTGGTAGTCGTGAGCCAGATTGAGTGATACCCGGGCAAGTCGGGTAAGTCCGGCAATGCATCATTAAACAGTTGCTGACGGAACATCTCCAGCCTGTCGTCATCGCTAACCGTGCGGTCCTCGGTAACTTTACGTTCCTCGGCTTCACGGGTACGGCGACTGGCACCGAGTTCCTTCTTAAGGCGATCATCTACGTTCATCTGGTTCGCTCCTTTAGCGTGCCGAGGTTTTGTCGTAGGCCTGATACGCCTTGAGATAGCGCGTCCGAAGCGCGGGCTCATCCCACACTCCAGCATCAATCATAGCCTGTTTCCGTTCTGGTGTCACATAGACTTCTTTGCGCGTCGACGGAGGCGCATGCTCACGGCTGTTTCCCGTGGGCGGAGCCTTGCGGCGTGCCTGTGCCGCGGGCGCAGCCGGGGCCTCGTCTTCCTGTTCGGCCGGAGCGCCGCCCAAGCGAGTGGACACGCGACGTGTCAGCTCGTGCCAGTAGTCGGGCGTCTTGGGGTCGTAGCCCTGAGATACCAGACCGTCGTCGATCGCCTTGGTGATGCGGCTGTCCTCATCACGCCCGCTGGCGTCGTACCACGGGTTGGCCGTCAGCCACTCCTGCGCCAGAGACCGCACGCGCGGATCCGGGCCGGGGTTGGCCGCCTGCTGGCGGACCTGCTCAACCTTCTGTTTCGATTGAGACAAGTCCCACGCGCGCCGGTTGGCCTCATCGCGCAGGCGCAGTGCCGTCGCCATGTCGTCGCCGTTACCCGCCTCGACCGCCCGAGCCATGATCTGCTCGGCCTGCTGGGCATCGCGCAGGGCCTCCTGCATGCGCTGGTCGAGGGTTTGGGCGTTCGTCGAGAGGGCGTGCCCCTCGACGGCGGACACGCGCCGCATCAGCTCATTGTTCTGCTCGCGCAGGAAATGAAGCTCGCGCTCGGCGTGGTCCTTGGCCCGCTTGCGGATTTCGCGCCTCTTCAGGCGCCGCCGGCGGTTGGGCGATACGTCGTCGTCGCTGTCGTCCTGACTTTCAGCGAGGCGCGCGTCGCCCTCCTCCTCCTTGTCGTCTTCCTCGTCGTCCTCCTCGGCTTCCGCCTCGGCCTCCGCCTTCGGTTCTGTTTTGCCCTCGTCCTTGGGGGGCGTCTCTACGGCTACCAGTTCGTCTTCGTCAGTCTCAATCAGTTTTTCGTCAGCCATGACCGGCTCTCCTTTGCAGCCTTATAGGAAGGCCTTGATGGCCAGCGGATCGCCGGTCACCTTGCCTACTAGGTCGAGATCGTTAAAAATCACCAGCACGGCTTCTTCGTCGTCTGATGTCTTGACCGTCCACCGATCGCCGCCGTAGCGGGGCACGCGCACGAAGTCTCCGGGCGCGCACCACGAGCCCTCTGGCCAGCTCTCCATGGTGTTACGGTTCTTGAAGGCCAAGCTGCCCACGCTAACGACTTTGGCGACTTGGGTGTTGGCGTGCTCAATCTCGCGGCTTTCGGCCACCAGAATGATGCCGCCCGAGGTGGTCCTCTTGGCCGTCCTGATCTGAACTAGAACGCGGCTGCCAAACGGCGCAACGCCCGGGTCACAGGCCGGAAAGGCCTCGTCTATGTCGGCTATCTTCTTGGCTTGCATTGGTGCTCCCTCTTGCAAGTTATGGTTAAAGGTCAAAGTCCTTCCGTTCCCGTTCCGCCACGAGACCGATGACGAGGTCCTTGGCGTGCTCAAGTCCGGCGTACATCCCGACGGCGCGTCCATAGTCGAACACGTCACGTCCGGTAGGCTGCTTCAGGGTATCTCTCGCAAGCGATGCCTGCGCGTCCTCGATAACCCGAAGCAGTGTGGCGATATTCAAGCAGGCGTCTTCTTCGTCGGCGCCTTGCTCATCGGCTCAATCGGCAGGCCCATGGCCATGCGCTTGTGCTGGTTGATGATGTCGCCGCCCTTGACGGGGGCGCCCTTGGGGTTGCTGTCGTTCTTGGCCATATTCATTCTCCTACGGGTTAATGCCGGTGCCGGTGCTGACGGCAATTCTCTCGCCGCTCGTCACCTCGAGGTTGGCGATCTGCATGGCAGTCTGGTTGTCTTCGGTGTTCATCTGCTGGCGCGCCGCAATCTCGGCCTGCGCGCGCTGGGCCTCGGCCGCCTGACGCGCGGCGGCTTCCTGCGCCTTCTGCTGCAGGCCCGCGCCCTTGAGCTGCAGATCCTGCTGGTCGAGCTGGAGCTGCGCCTGATCGGCCTGCGCCTGAGCCTGCGCCTTCTGGCCATCGAGCTGGGCCTTCTGCCCGGCGATCTCCTTGCGGGCGTTGATGTCGGCCATGGCCGCCTGAGCCGCCGGATCCATCTGCGGCTGCGGCGCGAACTGCTGCATGATCTGCTGCGCCTTCTGGATGGCGGGCGGCAGGGTCTGGAAGACGCCGACGGCGCGGTCGGAGACGAGGTGCGAGGCCTCGGCCAGCATGCGGTCAAAGGCGCGCTTGTCCTCGGGCGTCTTGTTTTCCTTCATCATGTCGCCGATGTCCTCGCCCGTGGTCTCAGTCCCCACGTCAAACACTGAGACTGCGTACCACCATGCGATATGTTCCTTGATGTGGTTCAGCATGGCGGGGATGTAGCTCGGCGCGATGAGCGGGTTCATGCCCAGCGCCGGGTTCATCATGTAACTCAGGTGCGTCTTGAGGTGGGCGATGTGATCCTGATCCGGGAAGGCCACGACGGGCTTGCCCAGCGTCGCCTTGACGTTCTCGGACACGGCGTTCTCGGAGTGCGGCTCAACGGAGGGCACCAGAAGATCCTTGGAGTTCGGAACCTTCATCGTGTCGAGGATGCGCTCCTCAACCTTGCGTAAGTTGTAGAGCTGCGGCAGGAGCTGCGCCCGCTGGGCGATCGCCTGTATCTGCGCATACCGCTGCGCCTCGCTGAAGATGTTCGGATCCGACACCGGCACCACGTCGAGCGGGCCCTCGAAGTCCTTGCGCGTGGCGAGCTCCTCGCCAATCTCGGCCTCCACGTCCTCGTCATCGAGGTACATGCCATTCAGGCGGTGCAGGATGCGCAGCACGCGCCCCATGGCGTCGTGCAGGCGGCCGTGGATGGCGCTGAAGACCACCATGCCCTGCTCAACACGCGCCAGCGTCGTCCCGACGGGCGTGTTGGCGTTCTGATCGGCCATGTCGTCCAGCGTCGTGCGGACGACGCCCTTGCCGGCGTCAACCAGCACGCCCAGTAGCTGCAGCAGCACCGCGCTGGGCGGATTGTACGGCAGGGGCATTGCCAGCTTGCGGACGTCGTCCACATTCAGGCCGCCCTCGATCTCGAGCACCTGCGTCGGCTGGATCTCAAGCGTCTGGCCGCCGCGCGTGCCGCCCTTGAGCTTGAGCATCGTCTGCGAATTGCTGATGTGCGCGCTGTCGAGCAGGGCGCGCAGGGCGCCAGTCGCCGCGGCGCTGATGCCGCCAATCATGTGCGGCAGGCCGATCGGGTAGGCGCCGCGCCACGGCACGAACGGGAACTCGACGAACCACTGCAGCTCCTCCTTCGTCTCGTCCAGCTCATCCCAGTTGCGGTAGATGCTCAGGACTTTGCGGGAGAGCTTGTCGATCGTGAGGATGTAGGGCGCGGGCTCAACGTCCACGTCGTCGTCGGCGTCCTGCCCCTCGAGGCTGGCAATGGCGTAGATCTCGTAGACCGTGCGCAGGCCGTCCTCGTTGTAGCTCGTCTCGCTGCGCCCCTCAATCTTATCGTTGGCCTTGCCCGCCTCGCTGAAGTCCGGGTCGGCGCTGGCCGGCACCACGTCCACGTCGCGGTACATGCCGCTGCGCACGCGCTGCTTGTAGTCGAGCTGCGTCAGGTACTGCACATGCGTGCGGCGCTGGGCGCTGTAGAAGTTCGTCGCCGCAAAGGGCAGGTACATGTCGTCAATGGCCGTGAACAGGAAGCCGGGACGGTTGCGGTGCTCGTCCCAGCTCATCTTCAGGTACTGGGCCCCGCCCAGTGGCACCTGCGTCAGGAGCTGCTCGATCTCGGAGCGGAACTCGGGCGCCTGCACCGTGAGCTGCCAGTTCATGAACGCCGTCTTGCGGTGGGCCTTCTTGACCCGCTGCATCGTGACCTCGCCGACGATGAAGTCCTTGGCGGGTCCGCCCGAGGGCATGAGCTCCTTCATGGCGCGAGCCGCGAAGTCGATGCAGGCCTCCGTCATCATGGGGTGCACGACCTTGCTGGCGCCTTGGAACTGAGCTCCGCCGGGTGCGTCATTGCCCAGCCCAGTGCGGCGCAGGCCCTCCTCGTACTGCTCGTCGCGCTTCTTGCGCGCCTCGCGGTCGCGGTCCACCAGCTCGAGGAACTGCGACGCCAGCTTGTCGAGCTCGGGCTCGGGCATCTCCTCGGCGAGGTTGTGGTAGAAGTCGGGGCTCTTGGCCTGCTCGGTCTCGTCCTCGTCCAGCGTGACGATCGCGCCGCCGTCGTCCGTGTCCTCGACGCCGTCGCCCTCCTCGGCCGGCGCCGGGACGCTCTCGCCCTGCATCGGCTGGTTGTCGAGCTCGTCGTCGGGCATGTCGTCGTCGGGCAGCTCGTCGTCGTCAGCCATGTATGCCTCAAGCCGCGTAGGGGTTCACGACCGTGCGCGGCGGCGCTGGTTCGCGGATCTCAGTCTTCGCTTTTACCGCAGACAGCATGTTCTTGTCCATCATCAGGCGGATCGCCTGCGTGGTGCTGTCGACGAAGTCGTCGTGCTTCAGGCTGCCTGAGCCCGTGAAGCTGCAGAGCTGGTGCAGCAGGTCGTCGGTCCACGTCCGCGCCCTGCCCGGGAACTTGTCGCTCTCGGGCAGCCACACCTGACGCCGGGCGAAGACGGGCGAGACGATGTGCAGGCGCGTCAGCTTGTCGGCGCGCCCGGGGTTGTAGGCGTATGAGGCGACGCCCTCGCGGTCGAGCACCTGACGCAGGCTGATGCCGCTGCCCTTGTCCTCGATCACGACAATGTCGGGCTTGCGGCCCGACGTCACCGGCTTGGCGCTGCCGAGCAGGGGCTTGATCAGGGCGGTGTCTTGGTCGTCGCCGTATGCCGTGTTCAGCTCGCGCTTCACCCGCTTGACCAGCTCCGGCAGGCCGAGCTGCTCCTGCCAGCAGTCCAGCAGCAGGACGTGCGATCGCTCGTCGATCGAGCCATCGGGCATCTTGACCTTGTGCCTAAATCCGCCCCAGACCGTGCAGGCGCTGTAGTCGGGGTCGTGGCTCTTGCGGTCGGTGGTCGCCTCGGTGAACGCCGTGTCCAAGCTCATGACGATCCAGTCGAACACCGGCAGCGGCTTCTTGGCCGACCAGAGACGCAGCCAGCTCCGCTTTATGACGCCGCTCTCCTCGGGGTCGATCAGCTCGCCCTCCAGCTCTTGGCGGCCGATGACCGTCCCCTCGAACTGGGCGAGCTGGTCGAAGAAGCTCTGCGGCAGGTTGGCCTTGTTGTCGTAGGTGCTGCCCCGCACAAGGAAGCGGTTGGCCTTGGGCTCGGCCAAGCGCCTGACCAGCTCGATGGGCTTGGGCGTGGTGGTCCACAGGATCCGGGGCCGGTCGCCGAGGCGCAGGCCCATGAGCGCCATGTCCCACGTCTCCTGCGGGTATTGCCACGCGGCGAGCTCGTCGCACCATATGTCGGCGTGCTGCGGGCCGCGCAGGCGCTCGGGCTTCTCGGCCGTGAAGCCGCGGATCGTGGCGATCTTGCCGCTCAGGGTGCGCACCTGCACGATCA
>Ga0209297_1000405_pt1 | contig 27996 bp, 24 predicted proteins | sample S_130805_MF_Meta_FD_187322 | JGI IMG/M metagenome (GOLD analysis project Ga0209297, IMG submission 187322) | Freshwater microbial communities from Lake Simoncouche, Canada to study carbon cycling - S_130805_MF_MetaG (SPAdes) (version 2) | ecosystem: Environmental > Aquatic > Freshwater > Lake ...
TCTTTGGTTTACTTCACTGCTCTACATCATTTTCACCATTATCGCTTTAGTTGGCTGGAGAAAGTGGCAGAGCAAGGCTCAGATTTAATGAGTCAAGTTTGTAACTTGTCAGATCTTGTTCAAAACGTAAATTCATCTAGCAAAAAATGTGGGCAAACAAAGATTGTTGTTATTGATGGGCCAGCAGGTTCGGGGAAAACTACTTTAGCTATATCTCTATCCGGATTATTAGAAAACTGTCCGATAATTCATATGGATGAAATATATGAGGGCTGGGAAAACGCACTGTCACCAAAAACTTCTCAGGATTTGGTGGAATGGATTATCAATCCATTATTAGAAGATAAATCTATTGAATATATAAAATATGATTGGAATCTGGAACAAAGAATTGAAAAGGTAGTCATCAATAATCCCCAAGTAATGATTATCGAAGGTGTGGGAGCTTCTGTATCTGAAATTTCTAAACATGCGTGCTTGAAATTGTGGATTGAAGTTAATGAGGAAACCGTAATTAATCGGGTATTGACTCGGGATGGTCTACAGATTCAAGAGCAGATGAAAAAATGGCAAAGCCAAGAATCCAAATTCTTTATTGAAAATAACTCGAAAGAAAATTCAGATATTTGGATTGATGGGGATCCCGTGGTGAAAATTGACACCAGTTCCCAATTCGTGAGGACTAATCGGTAAGTTTTACTTCGTGAACAACCCAAAAGACAACCAAGAGCTAAATGCAACTTTAGACATCGAGGCTATTCAAGCCAAATGGTTACCAATTTGGGAAAAGAAACAACCGTTTAATGCCTCTAACGATCCAGATGATGATCGTAAAAGAATTTATGTTTTGGATATGTTTTCGTATCCATCTGGTGATTTGCACATGGGTCATGCCGAAGCTTTTGCAATTGGTGATGTGGTTTCCAGATATTACTTTCAAAAAAATTATAACGTTTTCCATCCAGTTGGTTGGGATTCATTTGGTTTACCTGCAGAAAATGCTGCGATTAAACGTGGTGAAAATCCTGCCAAATGGACTTATGCAAATATTGAAACTCAAGCAGAATCATTTAAGCGTTATGCAATTTCTTTTGATTGGTCGCACAGACTTCATACTTCAGATCCTGAATATTACAAATGGACCCAATGGCTCTTTTTACAGTTATATAAAAAAGGTTTGGCTTATCGAAAAGCTAGCAATGTCAACTGGTGTCCTTCTTGTCAAACAGTTCTAGCAAATGAGCAAGTAGTTGCAGGAGCATGTGAAAGATGTAGTGCTGTTGTAACGAAAAGAGAATTAACACAGTGGTATTTCAAAATTACGGATTATTCTCAAAGACTGCTTGATGACATGGAACAACTTGAAGGTAAATGGCCTGAACGAGTTTTGACCATGCAAAAGAACTGGATCGGTAAATCTGAAGGTGCCTATGTGGATTTTCAGGTTGAAGGAATTGAAAAACCTGTAACAGTTTTTACTACAAGACCAGATACATTATTTGGAGCTACTTTTTTTGTCGTTGCAGCAGATTCTAAACTTGCTCAAGAGTTAGTTTTAGATGAAAAGAAAACAGAACTTAACAATTACATTCAAGAAGTAAGAAAAGCTACCGATATAGAACGACTTGCAACAGATAGACCTAAATCTGGAGTTTTCCTTGGTCGCTATGCCATAAATCCAGTAACCCAACAAAAGATCCAAGTATGGGCATCAGATTATGTATTAGCTGATTATGGAACTGGTGCAATTATGGCAGTTCCGGCACATGATCAAAGAGATTTAGATTTTGCAAAAGCATTTAAATTACCCATCCAAGTAGTCGTTGAAACTGGGGAAGAAGATCCTGCATCAACAGGTGTAGCAACACCTGGTGATGGCAAATTAATTAATTCAGGACCATTAGATGGTTTAGACAAAGTTTCAGCAATTAAGAAAATTAATGAAATTCTTGAAAAAAATAAGCAAGGAAAAGGTGCGGTTAATTTCCGTTTACGTGACTGGTTAATTTCTCGTCAACGTTATTGGGGAGCCCCAATTCCAATCATTCATTGCCCAAAATGCGGTGAAGTAGCGGTGCCTGAATCTGAATTACCGGTTCGATTGCCAGATTTAGCAGGTGATCAACTTGCTCCTAAGGGAACTTCTCCATTGGCTGCAGCAACAAGTTGGGTCAATACAAAATGTCCAAAGTGTGGCAATGATGCTCAAAGAGACAGCGACACCATGGATACATTTGTTGATTCTTCTTGGTATTACTTACGTTATCCATCAGCTCATGATTCAACAAAAGCCTTTGATCCGGCTCAACTAAAACGTTGGTTACCAGTCGAGCAATATGTCGGTGGGGTCGAACATGCAATTTTACATTTGCTTTATTCAAGATTTTTCACAAAAGTATTAAATGATTTAGGTTTGGTTGATTTCAACGAACCATTTAAAGCACTATTGAATCAAGGCCAAGTAATTCTTGATGGTGCTGCAATGAGTAAATCAAAAGGAAACATGGTTGATTTAGGCGAACAAATTGCAGAATTTGGTGTTGACGCTGTGCGCTTAACGATGGTTTTTGCAGGACCACCGGAAGATGACATTGATTGGGCTGAGGTTTCCCCAGGTGGTTCAAAGAAGTTTTTAGCAAGGGCTTGGCGTTTAGCTAAAGATGTACTTTCAGAAGTTGATGAAGATTTTGAAAAAGGTGAGTTAACGCTTCGTCAAGCAACACATAGAACTATTGCTGAAATCACAACTTTGATCGAATCATTCAGATTCAATGTGGTTATTGCTAGAACAATGGAACTAGTAAACGTAACTAGAAAAGCCATTGATACAGGATGTGGTCCAAAAGATCCAGCAGTCAGAGAAGCTGTTGAAGCAATCACCATTATTTTGTCTTTATTTGCTCCATACACATCAGAAGAAATGTGGGAAATACTTGGTCACAAAGAACTTGTTTCAAAAGCCGGATGGCCACAAGTTGATCCAAAACTCTTGGTTAGAGATTCAGTTGTATGCGTTGTGCAAGTATCTGGAAAATTAAGAGCAAGATTAGACGTCTCACCAGATATTTCCTCCGAAGAGTTGGAGAAATTAGCCCTGGAGTCACCAAATGTTGTCAAAATCTTAGATGGAAAAGCAATCAGAACTGTAATTGTTCGCGCTCCAAAATTAGTCAACATTGTTCCTGAATAATCCACAACTCTAGTTTTTCCACAGTTAATAGTTACAAAAACATTAGATTTAGGTTGTAATCCGATAATTATCTAATGCCTGAATTAGAAAAAGATGAAGTTGTTGAGAAGCTAATCAAAATAGCCAAAAAGAATCTAAAGCCTGCGAAAAAGAATGAAAATCTTCCAACCCACGCTAATTGGAGATTTGAGATTTCTCCAAGAAATCTCAGAACTATTTCATGGATTCTTTTGTTGTCTGCAATTTTTTCAAGTATGTATTGGTGGAATTCCAAGATTAGAGTTAATGAGCAATCGGATTTGATTATTCCTGCATCAGAGTCAGTTGAACAAATAGATCAAGAAAATATAGCTTTATCTGAAGTAGTGGTTTACGTGTCAGGCGATGTTATAAACACTGGGGTATTTACATTACCTAGTGGATCACGGGTAATTGACGCTTTAGAAAAAGCTGGAGGGCTAGCTAAAAATGGGAAAATTGGCGATAACAATCTTGCAAGACTAATAACCGATGGCGAACAAATTGACTTTAGTAGTAACTCAAATTCAAATTCTAAACAAACTAGTAATAACGCAAAGAAATCAAGTGGATGTATAAATCTAAATACTTCAACTTTGGGCGAATTAGATTCGCTTCCTGGTGTGGGACCGGTTTTAGCGCAACGAATAATCGACTGGAAAGAGTCGAATGGGGGATTCAAATCTGTAGAGCAGTTAAGCGAGGTTAGCGGTATTGGAAAATCAAAATACTCAACGATCAGCGCTAAATCTTGCGTCTAGATATTGATGCTAGATTTTTACCTTTTGCGATAACCATTTGGACTGTATCTCTCTTAACCATTACTGGTAAACAAGTTTTCATTGTATTATTTGTTGTAGTAGTTCTAATCCTTATCTATTTTAAGAAATTGAAAATCATTCAATTATTTGTAATTTTTGTTGCATTTCTTAGCGCGTTCTCACGAACCACAAATTCTCAGATTCCTAATTTAACTCCAGGCATCCCTGTAATCATGGAAGTCAAAGTCATTTCGGACTTAAACAAAAAAGTGGGCAGAAATATTGGAATTTATAGAGAAGATGATAGTAACTTTGTAATTGCTAAATCAATTCGCTTTGAAGAAGTAGGAGTAAAAGAGCCTAGAAGGATTAATTATAAGTCAAAGATAAAGATTGAATTAGGCAAATTCAATGACAAAGTTGAATTCGGTACAAAACTTATAGTTAAAGGCAAAATAAGTGCATATAACTTTCAAAATATCGCCTATTCACTACAGGTAGAAGAATATTCGATTTTAAAAGAAGCAAATCTATTCGATAAAGCAATCAACAAAGTGCGAAGTAAATTCTTAGAGATAACAACTTCACTTTCGGGGGATGCACGCGAACTTCTTCCAGGACTAATTCTAGGCGATACCAGGAATCAATCATTGGCTTTAAGTCAAGATATGAAAAATAGTGGGCTAACTCATCTAACTGCAGTTAGTGGAGGAAATATTGCAATTCTTTTATTAGCGATTATCTGGCTTTGTCAAAAATTTAGATTTACAATCAAAAAGCAGATAGTGACGGGATTGTTTACATTAATTATTTTCGCCCTGCTAGTAAGAACCGAACCAAGTGTTGTTCGAGCATCTTTGATGGGAGCGATATCTCTGCTTGGTCTTTTCACTGGAACAAGAAGACATGGAATTTCAGCTCTTGTGACGACAATTTGTATTGCGCTACTTGTAGATCCAAATTTGGCAGTCTCTTGGGGTTTTTGTCTCTCCGTATTTGCAACCGCAGGATTGTTGGTTTTTACCAGACCATTTGCGAACAAGATTTCAGAATTAGTCCCAAGAATTCCAGAATCACTTTCTGTTTTGATTGCCGTTGCACTTTCTGCACAAATTTCTACAGCAGGACTCATTGCTGGATTTAGTGGTCAGATAACTCTTTGGTCTATCCCAGCTAATTTACTTGCTTCACCTGTGATTCCTTTTGTGACAATTCTGGGTTATCTATCCCTAGTGTTTTCTAATTTCTACACACCATTTGCATACCTGTTTGGATACCTAGCTGCATTCTTTGCAAACTGGATTGGATTTCTTGCTCACTATTTTGCATCTAACGAAACAAGTATTATTCATGTCCCAAAAGGAATTATCGGATTTTTACTGATTAGTTTTATTATGGCCCTATCGGCATTCTTAATCTTTCTAGTTACAAAGACAAAAATTGAGAACAAAAGAACTCTGGTAATTTCAATTTTTTTGATAATTATTTCCTCACTTATCTTGAAAACAAAAGATGTAAAGAATTGGCCAATAAGGAATTGGCAATTTGTGATGTGTGATGTCGGTCAAGGAGATGGACTGGTTTTGAAAGATTCAACTGGCAAGGTTTTAGTAGTAGATGTTGGCCCAAATGGTCAATTAATGAATGATTGCTTAAAGAAATTAGGAGTAAAAACCATAGATGTATTGATGCTTACACACTTTCACGCAGATCACGTTGAAGGACTGGAGTTAGTTAAAAACAGACACAAAATACAGAAGGTTTATTTAACTTGGATTGAAGATCCAGTCTATGAAGTAGAGCGTACTAAACAATTACTTAACGACGTTCTCACTTTTCACATAAAATCAGGAGAAGTTATTTCCTTAGGTGAATTGAAAATCCAGTGCTTATGGCCTACGAAAATTAAAATGAATCTGGGTTCTATTCCTAATAACTCAAGTCTTGTTAATTTAGTAACTATCAAAAATGCTTCATTTTTGTTAACAGGTGATATTGAACCTCCTGCTCAAGAAGCAATTCAAAAACTTTGGAAAATTCCTCAAGTTGATGTAGTGAAAGTGCCCCACCATGGTTCAAAATTTCAAGACGTAAATTTCCCTAAGTGGACTAGAGCGCGAATAGCACTAATAAGTGTTGGGCAAGAAAATAGTTATGGGCACCCAGCCAAATTAACTCTGGATTTGTATCGTGATTCAGGTATGCAGGTGTTAAGTACTGATGAAGTTGGTTCCATTGCGATTGGCATAAGTGCCGACGACTCGATCCAAGTCAGCACCAAAGACTAGTCTTGGTTTAGATACCTCATGACTAACTTACCCAAATTAACCCTGATAACAGGAACCACTGATCTGCTCGTAGACAGAGCTTTGGAAAAAGTATGGAGTGCATTAAAAGCAAATATTAAAGAAATTAGTAAACAAGAAATTGACGCAACAAGTGAAGATGCATATATTCAATTTGCTGACGCCATGTCACCCAATCTTTTTGGTAGTTCCTATCTAGTAATTGTTGATCACATCAATGTTGCTGAAGACAAGTTAGATGAAAAGTTAGTGGAAGCTTTAAAAAATGCCGATGCAAATATTTCTGATGAAAATTTTCTGGTTGTAATTCACAGGGGAGGCGCCGGGGGAACGGGCATCGTAAAAGCCCTACAAAAGCAAAAAGTTGCTGAAATTAAATGCGAAAGCATTAAATTTCCTAATCAATTCTTAGATTTTATGCGTAGTGAATTTAAAAGAAATAAAAGAGCGATAGACGAGAATGCTTTACTTGCCTTACGCGATGCTGTTGGTGAAGAACTAGATGAGTTATCGGGTGCCATTGATCAATTATGTTTTGATGTTCTCGAGGACAAGATCACGCTTGAGTCTGTTAAAAAGTATTATCAAGGCAATGCCGCTGTGAAAGTTTTTGATATTTCCGATGCACTATGGAGTGCGGATACAAAAAGTGCGTTAAAGAATCTAAATGATTTACTAGAACAAGACAGTAATTCATTTGTTTTTATCGTTTCAATTCTGGCCGGATCTCTTAGAAAACTTGTTAAACTTGCCGGTTTGCCAACATCAGCTTCAAGTTCTCAGATTGCTCAAGAATTAGGAATTAGTCCAACTCAAGCAGATAAACTCAAGCCTCAGTTAAAGAATTGGACTCCAACCTCATTAGCAAATGCGGTTGTTGAGTTAGCAAAAGTAGATGCTCTTGTAAGAGCAGGTTTTGATGGAATTTACTTAGATAATAACCAAAAAAGATTCTTGCTTGAAACAACAATTCAAAAAATTGGTGCTTCAGCTAGATAACTTACTTCTTCTTTTTGGCTAGTCTCTTATCAATTGCAGATTTACGATTTGCTGCTTGGTTTTTATGCAAAACACCTTTGGCAGCAGCCTTATCTAATTTCTTACCAACTTCGCGAGCAAGCTTTGCAGCATTAGCGTCGCCTTTTTCTAAAGCTTCGTTGAAATGACGGATTGCAGTTTTGATTGAGGAACGCACACCTTTGTTGCGATCGCGTGCAGCATTGTTTTGTCCGATGCGCTTAATTTGCGACTTAATATTTGCCACTTTTAAATGCTCATTTCTTAGTTGTGATGTGCTGTGAGGCACTTGTGTGCACCGCAGGCTCTCAAGGGTAGCGTGTGACTGTAAAGCAAGGGGAAAGCACCCTTAAGCATGCTCCAATTATTAGAGGAAAGACCACCAGACTCATCGTGACCATTGAGATAAATCCCGCTGGCACAACACCGCCTGAGTTAATTAGAAACTTTTGCGTTATCGCACATATTGATCATGGCAAATCAACATTGGCTGATCGAATGTTGCAAATAACAGGTGTCGTGGAAGAAAGAAATATGCGTGCTCAGTACTTGGATCGAATGGATATTGAGCGTGAACGCGGAATCACTATTAAATCTCAAGCAGTTCGCCTACCTTGGGTGGGACTAGATGATAAAAATTACATACTTAATTTGATTGATACTCCTGGACACGTTGATTTTACTTACGAAGTCAGTAGATCTTTAGAAGCTTGCGAAGGAACCATTTTGTTGGTTGATGCTGCTCAAGGAATCGAAGCTCAAACTTTGGCAAATCTTTATTTAGCCTTAGAAAATGACATGACAATCATTCCGGTATTGAACAAAATTGATTTACCAGCAGCACAACCTGATAAATATGCCGCAGAATTAGCAAACATTGTCGGATGCAAACCAAGTGATGTATTAAGAGTCAGTGCTAAAACAGGTCAAGGAGTTAAAGAGTTACTTGATTTAGTTGTAGTTGAAGTGCCTGCTCCAGTTGGTGATGCAAATGCACCGGCTCGTGCCATGATTTTTGATTCGGTTTATGACACCTACCGTGGTGTTGTTACCTATGTTCGAGTCATTGATGGCAAATTAACTCCTCGCCAAAAAATTAAAATGATGTCTTCAGGTGCCACGCATGAACTTCTAGATATCGGAGTTATTTCTCCTGAACCAAAATCCACAAAAGGCTTAGGGGTTGGAGAAGTTGGTTATTTAATAACTGGGGTAAAAGATGTTCGTCAATCTCGAGTCGGTGACACGATCACTGATTTCGTTAAACCTGCAACTCAAGCCTTAGCGGGATTTAGAGATCCAAAGCCAATGGTTTTTGCTGGCTTATTTCCTATTGATGGCAGTGATTACCCGCTTCTAAGGGATGCTTTGGATAAATTGCAATTAAATGATGCAGCACTTGTTTATGAACCAGAATCATCAGTTGCTTTAGGTTTTGGTTACAGATGCGGATTTTTAGGTTTACTTCATTTAGAAATTGTTAGAGAAAGATTAGATCGAGAATTTAACTTAAGTTTGATCTCAACTGCTCCAAGTGTGGGATATCGAATCTTGATGGAAGATGGCCAAGAAATTGATATTACTAATCCAAGTGAATTTCCAAGTGGCAAAGTTTCTGAAATTTATGAACCAGTAGTTAAGGCAACAATTCTTACTCCCAGTGAGTACATAGGCCCAGTTATGGAACTAGCCCAAGAGCGTCGTGGGCAAATGCACAATATGGATTATTTATCTGAAGATCGAGTTGAACTTAGATACACTTTGCCTTTGGCAGAAATTGTATTTGACTTCTTTGATCAATTGAAATCAAAAACTAGAGGTTATGCTTCATTTGATTATGAACCATCTGGTGAACAAGTTGCTGATTTAGTAAAAGTTGACATTTTGTTACATGGAGATCCAGTAGATGCATTTTCTTCCATTGTGCACAAAGACAAAGCTTATGCATATGGTGTGGAAATGACTGGAAGATTAAAAGAATTAATCCCAAGACAACAATTTGAAGTTCCAATTCAAGCAGCAATTGGTGCCAGAATTATTGCCCGAGAATCAATTAGAGCAATTAGAAAAGACGTGTTAGCAAAATGCTATGGCGGAGATATCAGTCGTAAGCGAAAGCTATTGGAGAAACAAAAAGAAGGAAAGAAGCGCATGAAGATGGTGGGCCGAGTAGAAGTACCTCAAGAAGCCTTCGTGGCAGCCCTGCAAACCAATGCTGATTCTGCCTCCAAAGACAAGAAATAATTACCCACAAAATCAAATATTTCTCTATTTCAACTAGTCAGAACCCCGATATATCTGATAGATAAGTATGTAACTTTTAAATCCTTAAGGAGTTTTTGTGACTAAGACCATGACAGGTAGTGCCACTGCACCATTTCCAACCCCTGCCAGATCTGTTGCACACATGTTGCAAGAACGAGTTCGCGTTGCTCCTAATTCATCAGCATTTATGCGTCGCACTCAAACTGGTTGGACCACAATTTCTTGGCAAAACTTTAATGAACAAGTTGTACATATTGCTGCAGGATTAATTGGACTGGGTCTTAAAAACGAAGAACGTGTCGCAATTGCCAGTATGACTAGATATGAATGGGTTGCAGCAGACTTAGGTATTTTAACTGCTGGAGGAGCAGTAACAACTGTTTATGCTCAAACAGAACCAGATGATGTGGCATACATCCTTAATGATTCTGAGACAAAATTTGTATTTGCAGAAAACGAAGAACAATTAACCAAGCTAAGAAATAGAAAGCATCAAATCCCAAATGTTCAAAAAGTTATCGTTTTTGAAGGAAGAGGCGATGGGGAATGGGTAATAAGTCTTGATGAATTAGAAGAAATGGGTAGACAGCAACTTAGAAGCACTCCACGACTTGTATCGGATCGAATTGAAACCATTAAATCTGAAAATCTGGCAACCCTGATGTACACCTCAGGTACAACTGGAAGACCTAAGGGTGTGGTGCTACTTCATTCAAATTGGGCGTTTGAAGGAGCAACAATTGAAACATTGGGAATCTTAAGATCAGATGATGTACAAATGTTATGGCTACCCTTGGCACATTCATTTGGAAGCGTATTGCTCGCAGCGCAACTTCAAATTGGATTTACTACAGCCGTTGATGGACAAGTTGATCGCTTAGTTGAAAACTTAAGTTTTGTTAAACCAACATTCATGGGTGCTGTTCCAAGAATTTTCGAGAAAATCTACGCCAAAGTAACAGGTGATGTTGAACATGAAGGTGGCGCAAAAGCCAAGATTTTCAATTGGGCTTTAAATGTTGGAGTAAATGCTGCCAAAGCAAAAAGATTTCAGGGAATTGAACCAGACAGAGCAACAAAAGCACAATTAGCAATAGCTAACACATTAGTTTTCAGTAAATTGCAAAAAAGAATGGGTGGCAAGATTCGCTTCTTTGTCTCAGGAGCAGCTGCGCTTTCTACAGATGTGGCTTGGTTTTTTGAAGCCGCTGGTTTAACAATTTTGGAAGGCTATGGTTTAACCGAAACCAGCGCTGCTACAACTCTTAACCGTCCTCATTCTTTAGGAATTGGCACTGTTGGAGAAATCTTTAATGGCATGGAAATAAAACTTGATACCGATGGTGAAATTTTAATTAAAGGTCCGGGAGTGATGAAGGGTTATCACAATTTGCCCGAAGAAACAGCAAAGTGTTTCACTAGTGATGGATGGTTTAGAACTGGTGATATTGGCGAGATTGACGAACAAGGAAGAGTCAAAATAACTGATCGAAAGAAGGATTTAGTTAAAACTTCGAACGGTAAATTCGTAGCACTCAGTTTCATTGAATCAAAATATAAAGGTATAACAAAAATTGCTAGCAACATGATTGTGCAAGCAATAAATAAGCCTTTTGTGACAGCTCTTGTTGCAGTAGACGCAGACTCCCTTAAAGCATTTGCTGATCAAAGAAAACTCGAAGGAAGTTATAGTTCACTTTTGAGAGATAAAGCTGTAACTGATCAAATCGCAGGAGAAATAGATCAATTAAATAGAACACTTAATCCTTGGGAACAAGTTAAAGAATTTAGAGTGCTTCCTACAGACCTTGCCATCGAATCTGGGGAACTCACACCTAGTATGAAAGTTAAACGAGATGCAGTTGGCAAACGTTACCAATCATTAATTGAAGATATGTACGCCAACAAATAACAAATAAGGATTAAATGGCGGCATTACCCGAGGGTGATCCAGCACCAAGTGATGGAAAATTACCAAACATTGGCAATCTAAAAAGTAAACCTTTTTCTTTATATGTTCATGTTCCGTATTGCTCTAAGAGATGCGGATATTGCGACTTTAATACCTACACTCCTTCGGAATTAGATAGAGACGATCAGATAGATAGCTGGCTTCAATCAGCCATAAAAGAAACAATTTTTGCTAGAAAAATTCTAGGTGAAGAATTAACCGTTGACACCATATTTTTTGGTGGAGGAACTCCATCTTTACTAGATGCAAGTGTGGTCAAGGAATTTATAAATAATGTTTCAAAACATTTCACGTTGAAGAAAGATTTAGAGATAACCCTTGAAGCAAATCCAGACACCATTACTCAATCTAAAGCTGAAGATTGGCGCAAGGCAGGGATAAATCGAATCTCGCTGGGGATGCAAAGTTCGGCAAAAAATGTTTTGCAGACTCTAGATAGAACACATAATCCTGCCAATGTTTTAACCTCAGTTGAAATACTTAAGAAAGCAGGTTTTGATAATTTTAGTCTTGATTTAATTTATGGGACACCTGGTGAAAGTCTTGAAGACTGGTCAAACACTCTTAAAGATGCCATTGCAATAAATCCACCCCATATTTCGGCATATTCATTAGTAATTGAACCTGGAACAAAAATGGGATCACAATTAAGTCGCGGAGAAATTAAAGCAGTTAGTGATGATGATGCAGCAGATAAATATCAATTAGCAGAAGTAATGTTAACTGAGAATGGATATTTGTGGTATGAAATATCAAATTGGGCAAAAGAAAACAAAGAATGCCAACATAATTTGAATTACTGGAAAGGCAATAATTGGTGGGGTATTGGACCAGGTGCTCACTCTCATATAAATGGTGTTCGTTGGTGGAACAAAAAGTTACCCAAAAATTGGCGCGAAAGTTTAGATCAAGATCAAAGTCCAGCATTAGCCAGAGAAAACTTAACTAATGAACAAATAAGAAATGAAGAAGTAATGCTTTTAAGTCGATTAAAGACAGGTATAGATAAAGCTGATTTCGATCAAAAAAACGTTGAGAAATTAATTAAAGATAAATTAGTTAATGAGGTTTCTGGGAAATTAGAGTTAACCCTCGAGGGGCGGCTCTTGGCTGATGTGGTTTTTAGGCAATTAACTGCCTAGTGCAAACGTAGTTTCTGCTGACATTTCTGCAGGATTTATGAGTTGAATTCGCAGTTTTATTGAAGAGCAAGTAATCTAGCACTTAGAGGTTTTGAGTGCTAAAGCTAATTATGAAACGGTGATTGCAAATAATGGATGAACGTAAGTTCGCTGTTTTGAAAGCAATTATTGAAGACTATGTAACAACTCAGGAACCAATTGGCTCAAAAAGTCTTGTTGAAAGACATAGTTTAAAAGTATCTCCAGCCACAGTAAGAAATGAAATGGCAGTTTTGGAAGATGAAGGCTACATAGTTCAACCTCATACCAGTGCTGGACGAATTCCAACCGATAAAGGTTATAGAACTTTTGTTAACAGATTAAATGAAGTTAGAGCTCTTTCCTCAGCTGAAAGTAAAGCAATTACTCAAGTCCTGCAAGGTGCAGTTGATCTAGACGATGTCATGCAAAAGACAGTGAAACTGCTTGCTCAATTAACGGGTCAGGTTTCTGTAGTTCAATACCCAACTCTCTCAAATTCAGTTGTTAAACACATTGATTTAATCGCAGTAACAGACTCTCGAATCATGATCGTATTAGTAGCAAATTCTGGTCGTCTGGAACAAGCAACTGTTGAACTATCAAAGCCTTTGACTTTGGAATCATTAGATTCATTGAGAATCAAGTTGAAATCAACAATTACTGATAAAAAGTTTTCAGAAGTAGCAAACCTAACTTCTGCATTCTCAAAAATAGCAAATCCATCTGAGATTAAAGCAATTGAATCAATTGTAGACAAAGTAAATTTCTTAACAAAAGAATCTGCAGATCAAAAAGTAATGGTTGGTGGTGCAGGTAATTTAGCTAGATTAGAACCAGCTTTCAGTAAAAATCTACTTCCAGTACTTGATGAAATTGAAGAAAATGTAGTCGTGTTAAAACTGTTAGGCGAGATGGCAAGTACAGATGATATTTTTGTCAGAATTGGACACGAAAATAAAGCTTCTAATCTGCATTCAGCTTCGATTGTGGCAAGTGGTTACACCAGTGGAGATTCACTTTCAAAACTAGGAATTGTTGGCCCAACTCGTATGGATTACCCGGGAACAATGGCTGCAGTAGGTGCAGTTGCTCGATATCTGGGTCGAATTTTAGGAAATAATTAATGGCAAATGATTTTTATGACGTATTAGGTGTTGATAGTGAAGCAAGTGGTGAGGAAATTAAAAAAGCTTATAGAAAACTTGCCCGCGAACTTCACCCTGATTTAAATCCAGACCCAGTAGCAGCCGAAAAATTCAAAGAGGTAACAACTGCTTATGAAACTTTAAGTGATGATCAAAAACGCAGAATGTATGACTTAGGTTTTTCTGGTAATGGTCCATCTGCAGGTGGATTTGGTTTTGGTGGATTAGGTGACTTTGTTGACGCATTCTTTGGTTCAACTCAACAAAGAGGACCAAGATCAAGAACTAGACGTGGACAAGATGCATTAATTAGATTAGATATCGATTTATTAGAAGCATATTCAGGATTTAATAAAGATTTAACTGTCGAAACTGCAGTGGTGTGCAACATCTGTAATGGTTCATGTTGTGCTCCAGGTACTGCACCAAGTGTTTGTTCAATGTGTCGTGGTCGTGGAGATGTTCAAGCGGTTCAAAGATCATTACTTGGTCAAGTCGTTTCAAGCAGACCTTGTCCACAATGTTCAGGATTTGGAACAGTATTGCCAAGTCCTTGCTCCGAGTGTTCAGGAGAAGGAAGAGTTAGAACTCGCGCAACTTTAAATGCACAAATTCCAGCAGGGGTTGACACTGGAACAAGAGTTCAATTAGTTGGACGTGGTGAAGTAGGTCCAGGTGGTGGAGATCCAGGTGATTTGTATTTAGAGATCGTTGTGAAACAACATAAATCTTTACATCGTGTTGGTGATGATTTACAAAGCATCATCACAATTCCCATGAGTTCAGCTGCACTGGGTACAACATTTGAATTCAAAACTTTAGATGCATCTGAACAAATAACTGTTAAACCAGGAACTCAATCTGGAACTGTGATTTCTCTCAGAGGTCGAGGCATGCCTCGCCTCAGAAGAGAAGGACGTGGGGATTTGCACATTGAAATTATCGTTCAAACGCCAACTGGGTTAAACGATGAACAAAAAGGTTTGATGAAGAAATTATCCGAATTACGTGGCGAAGATTCCCTGGTTGTTGAACCTGAAAAATTAAGTGATTCTGGATTGTTCAGCAAATTACGAGACGCTTTTACTCGCCCTTAATTATGGAACCAGCCTATTTTTTAGTTGAAACATCTGACTTAGATTCTCCTGTTTTTAACATCAAGGGAACAGAAGCTCACCATGCATTAAGAGTCAGACGAGTAAGGGAAAAAGAAAAACTTGTCGTAACTGATGGTTACGGGACAGTTGCCGATGTTGAAGTTTTGGCGATTGGTCCTGGAGATCAAGTAACAGTAAAGGTTATTGGCAAAAAAACAAAAGCAAAGCAGAAACCTACAGTTGCCGTTGCTCAAGCACTAGCAAAAGGTGAAAGATCAGATTTAGCTATTGAATCCTTAACAGAAGTTGGTGTCGACGAGATAATTCCTTGGCAGGCAAATCGTTGCATTGTGAAATGGGACGATAAATCTGAAAAAGGTGTTGAAAAATGGAAACAAATCTCAAGAGAATCATCTAAGCAGTCCAGAAGAGCATTTTTTCCAGAGATCAAAAATTGCTTAGATTCGAAGAAGTTAGTTGGAATTTTTAAGGATTATTCAAAGGTTATCGTTCTTGATCCGGATTCAACTGTGTTATTTACCAATTTAGTTGAACAAATAACAGAAGATGTTTTATTAATTATCGGACCTGAAGGTGGCATAGAGGAAAATGAAATGCAGTTGTTTTCTGAAAATGGTGCGCTAACTGCTTCTTTGGGAGACACTATTCTTCGAACCTCTACAGCTGGAGGAATTTCAGCAGCAATTTTACTTTCAAAAACTAGATGGATAAACTAAGAAAATGACAAATTGTTTGTTTTGCAAAATTGTTGCCAAGGAAATTCCTAGCGCCAAAGTATTAGAAAATAGTGATTTCTTAGCCTTTAGAGACATCGATCCTAAAGCACCGGTTCATGTTTTAGTGATTCCTAAAAAACATTTTGAAGATATTGCTGAACTTTCAAAAGGTGACAACGTTTTGACTGCTGGTTTAATGAAATTTGCAACTGAAGTTGCAGAGATCGAAAAGCTCGAAAAAGGTTTTAGAATTGTGCTTAATACTGGCCAAGATGGCGGACAATCAGTGCAACATGTTCACGCCCACGTCTTGGGTGGCCGTAGCCTCACCTGGCCACCAGGCTAATTAGACAAATTCACGTAACTGAATACGATTAATAGACAATGACAAGTATTAGTAGTGACTTCCAGTCTCGAATTGTTGTGCCTCCGTCTTTATCAATGTCAGCACTTGTTGGCAGTAGTGATGAGTATTTAAGAACAATTGAAAATAGTTTTCCCAGAGTGGAATTACATGTTCGAGGAAATGAAATTAATTTACTTGGACCAGCTGATGAAGTTAAATTAGCCAATCAACTTTTTTCTGAACTTATTACTGTGTTACGAACCGGTCAAAGTTTGAGCGTTGAAACTGTGGAAAGATCAGTTGGGATGCTTAGAAGTGAAAGTGAAATAAGACCGAGCTCACTTTTAACAGCAGATATTCTTACCTCTCGTGGTAAATCAATTAGACCAAAAACTGTAAACCAAAAAGCCTACGTTGACGCAATCGACAAACATACTGTTGTTTTTGGCATAGGTCCAGCAGGTTCTGGAAAGACATATCTTGCAGTTGCCAAAGCAGTTCAAGCTTTGCAAGCAAAACAAGTTAACAGAATTGTTTTAACAAGACCGGCTGTAGAAGCAGGTGAACACTTAGGTTTTCTTCCAGGAACTTTGTCCGAAAAAATTGATCCGTATTTGCGACCACTTTATGACGCACTACAAGACATGATTGATCCCGACAAGATTCCTAAGTTAATGACCAATGGATCAATCGAAGTAGCTCCACTTGCTTATATGCGAGGCAGAACACTAAATGATTCATTCATCATTCTTGATGAGGCCCAAAATACTTCTCCTGAGCAGATGAAAATGTTTTTAACGCGTTTAGGTTTTGGTTCAAGAATGGTAGTAACAGGTGATGTTACTCAAATTGATTTACCAAGTGGGACAAAGTCTGGATTGAAAGTAGTGCAAGATATTTTGCACGACGTTGACGATCTAGCATTTATCCAATTAAATTCTAAAGACGTTGTTCGTCATAAATTAGTAAGCAGAATAGTTGAAGCTTACGAATCATGGGATTCTGCAAAAGAAATACGTTGAGGCTTAATTAATTAATGATTGACGTTGATAATTCAAGTAGTTTTTCAATTGATGAAGTAAATGTTAAAAGTTATATCACGCAAATGCTGAAATTTTTAAAGGTAAATACTAAATCAGATGTTTCAGTCTTATTTGTAGATGAAGAAGAAATGACAAAACAGCATGTTCGTTGGATGAATGAACCTGGGCCAACAGATGTAATGAGCTTTCCTATGGATGAAGTTGTACTTAAAGATTCCAAACTGAGAAAAAAACAAGCTATTCTCGGAGACATAATTATTTGCCCAGCAGTTGCGCTAAAGGATTCCAAAGAGCAAGGGATAAATCCTGCATATCACCTCGTTTTTTTACTAGCGCATGGAATTTTGCACCTTTTAGGACAAGATCACCAAGAAGTGTCACAACGAGTTGTAATGCAAAAGCGTGAACAAGGTATTATGAATTCCTTGAGGATAACCAAGAGAAGATGATTAACTTACCTATTTTTATTTTACTAGCAGCCATAGTTGAGATTCTTGCTGCATTTTTTATTGCAGGAAGAACCGCAATCATAAAAACGTCAGAATCCCGTGTTGAACAATTACGAAGAGATGAAGTTAAGGGTATTGAAAAACTGCAAAGAGTGATTTCAGAAAAAGCAAAACACGTCGCAGTTTTACAACTTGTAGCTTTAGCACTTACATCCACCGGTGGAGTGTTCTTAACTTTTGTATTTATTGAATCTAATATGAATCTGAATTCAGCTCTAATCTTTGCAATTATTGTGGTTTCTTTAGTTGGCTTTATTGTTTTAGGAGTAGCACCAGAAACCCTTGGCAAACAAAAATCTGATCGAATATCTCTAATTACTGCTCCAGTTGCCTTAACAATCAAACCAATTATTTGGCCAATTGCAAAATTATTGGTTGCTATTGGAAACGCTCTAACTCCAGGTAAAGGATTTAAAGAAGGTCCTTTTGCAACAGCAGAAGATTTACGAGATTTAGTGGACCAGGCTGAAGAAGCTGATGTAATTGAAGACGAAGAAAGACAAATGATCCATTCAGTTTTCGAACTTGGTGACACTGTTGCTCGAGAAGTTATGGTTCCAAGAACAGAAATGGTTTGGATTGAAAAGGGTAAAACTTTGCGACAAGCAATATCTCTATCCCTTAGATCTGGATATTCCAGAATTCCAGTAATTGGAGAGGATTCCGACGATATTGTTGGAGTGGTTTATTTAAAAGATATTTCTCGTCGAATATTTGAAAATGCTGAAGCAGAAAGAACTGAATTAGTAGAAAATCTAATGCGCGCTGCATATTTTGTTCCTGATAGCAAACCAGCTGACGAACTGTTAAGAGATATGCAATCTGCCAGAGTTCATTTGGCAGTAGTAATTGATGAATATGGCGGAACTGCAGGTTTAGTTACTATTGAAGACATTTTGGAAGAAATTGTTGGTGAGATTGCTGATGAATACGACACTCACGCACCAGAGGTAAATGAGTTAGGTCCAGGTGTTTATCGAGTAAGTTCTCGAATCCACTTAGACGATTTAGCAGAATTAATTAATTTAAATCTTTCAAGTGATGATGAAGGCGTTGACACGCTTTCTGGTTATTTGGCTAAACAACTTGAACGAATTCCGATACCTGGTACTTCAATAGTTATTGAAGGCTGGGAATTTGTTGCCGAAAGAGCTGCTGGAAGACGAAACAAAATTGGCACAATCTTGATCCGAAAAAGCGAATCTCCAGATTCTGAATAAAATCAACATTTTTGTCTATAAACTCTTGGCTAAAATAATTTCTAAAAACCTATCTGCAACGATGTGTATATGAGTGAATTTCGAAGTGGTTTTGCCTGCGTCGTAGGTCGACCAAATGTTGGTAAATCAACGCTAACTAATCAATTAGTTGGTGAGAAAATTGCAATCACTTCCAAGCGTCCACAAACAACTCGACATGCAATTAGAGGATTAGTGCACAGAATTGATGGACAATTGATTCTTGTTGATACTCCCGGAGTGCATAAACCAAAAACTCTTTTAGGTTCAAGACTTAATGATGTTGTTAGAGATACCTGGAGTGAAGTCGATGTTGCAATATTTTGTGTTCCAGCAGATCAAAAAATTGGTCCAGGAGATAAATACATTGCGCAAGAATTAAGTAGCGCCACTAGAAAGCCAAAAATAGGTGTTGTCACAAAATTAGACTCAGCAAGTCAAGCAGATATTGCTGAAAGACTTATGGAATTAGATGCGTTAGGAAAAGAAACTGGTTGTGATTGGAAAGAGATAATTCCAATAAGTGCAAAAACTAGAGCCAACTTAGATGTTCTATTGGATTTAATAATTCCACTCTTACCTGAAGGCCCAGCGCTTTACCCCGCCGGGATTTTTACAGATGAACCAGTGGAAACCATGGTTGCAGAATTTATTCGTGAAGCTGCACTGGACGATCTAAGAGAAGAGCTTCCGCATTCATTAGCAGTGGTTGTAGAAAGTATCGAACCTGATGAAGAGAGATCAGCTGAAAGACCTTTGATGAGAATCAGAGCAAGTATTTATGTGGAAAGAGATAGTCAAAAGGGAATTATTATTGGCAACAAAGGATCAAAGTTAAAAGAGATTGGTTCTATATCAAGAAAGCAAATTGAAAAACTAATTGGAATGCAAGTGTTTTTAGAACTTCACGTCAAAATTGCGCCAGAGTGGCAATCAGATCCTAAGGAACTTTCTAAACTAGGTTTCTAGGATTTAGTTTCAATACTGTGTAGCTCTGGGATTAATTCGTATCTTTTTCCGTAAGTTTGAACAATTGAAATAATTGCAGCTGCAATCGGCACACCAATTAGTGCTCCAATTGCGCCAAAGAATCCGGCAAAAACTATTACTGAAGCAAAAGCCACTGCAGGATGAATATCCATCGTCAAGGAAGAAATTCTTGGGGTAAATAAGTAGTTTTCAATTTGTTGATAAATCAAAACAAAGATAACCACAAATAATCCATCTTTAGGATCATTTACTACCGCAACAATTGCAGGAATTACTCCACCAATATATGTTCCAACTGTTGGGACAAATTGACTTACCAAACCAGTGAATAAACCAAGAGGAAGCCAATATGAAACTCCCAAGGAAAGTAAGAACACTGAGGTAAATAATGAATTTAGCGCAGCAAGAATTACTCGACTAATAACAAATCCGCCAGTTTTATCGGTTGCAACTTGCCAAACCGTTGTAAAAATCACTTGCTGTTTAGAAGGTAACCAGCTTCCGATTGTTCTTTTAATTTTTGGTGCTTCTGCTGCAAAATAAAAAGCAAAAAGTAGCAGTGTAAAAATATTAAAGATGAATCCAAATATACTCGAAACTACTCCAAAAATTCCTCCTGCGATATCTTGAGCAAAATTTGCAATTTGGGAATTAGAAATATTGAGTGATTGTTCCAAGGAAGTCGCATCAATTTGTAAATTAAATGAAGTATTAATCCAGCTGACAAAACCTTGAATTAAAGTTGGGAATTGTGTGATCAAGCTTGCTAACTGCGAGCCAAGAAGTTGACCGAAAGATGCAATGAAAGCAACGATTAGTGCAACTAATCCAAGTAAAACAACAAAAGTGCTTAAACCACGCTTCATTCCACGTTTTGTCAAGATTTCGACAACAGGAGTAATAGCGATTCCAAGTAACCAAGCAAGTAATAATAAAAAGAGAAAATCTCTACTTTTAGCAAATGCCCATTCAACTAATTGAAAAGCAATGAAAAGTGCTAAAACAGTAATTACACTTCTTTGAATAAATCTACGATTGACAGTGAAATCCCAACGACTTCCTGAAGCACTTTTGCCCGAAATATCAGGAGCTGTTTCGCTATTTCCTTGACTATTCAAATAATCTCCTAGGTCGTTTTAATAACTCTACTTAACTTGTTTCACCTTGTGGGTGTTGTGGTGGTGAAGGTCAGTTAAATTCCAGCAGAATTAGACGTATGCCTCAATACCGCGACGAAGGAATAGTGCTTCGAACCCAACGACTTGGGGAGGCAGATCGAATCGTCACGGTGCTAACTAGAAATAGTGGTCGAGTAAGAGCTGTGGCAAAGGGAGTTAGAAAAACAACGTCAAGATTTGGTGCCAGGGTAGAACCTTTTGGTCACATCGATGCTCATTTTCATATTGGTAGGTCATTAGATATTTTGAGTCAAGTCGAATCTTTTTATTCCTATGGTGCAACTTTGTCGCAAGATTATGCAAAGTGGACTGCGGGTCAAGCAATGCTAGAAACCGCCGAAAGATTAACTCCTGAAGAAAAAGAACCAGCAACACAACAATATTTATTATTAATCGGTGGTCTTCGAGCTTTAGTTAAAGATGAACACGAACCAAATTTAATTCTTGATTCTTATCTTTTGCGTTCTCTTTCACTTGCTGGTTATTCACCTTCTTTTTATGAATGCGCACGTTGTGGAGCAGAAGGTCCGCATAGAGCTTTTTCAGTAAGTGCTGGTGGAGCAACCTGTGAAGAATGTCGACCACCAGGTTCAGTTGTGCCTGCACCTGCCACAATTTCATTAATGTCAGCACTAATTACTGGGGATTGGGATACTGCTGATGCCTCAGAAATAAAGTTCAGACGAGAAGCAAGTGGCATTATTGCTGCATACTTACAATGGCATATTGAACGAGGATTGCGATCATTAAGAATGGTGGAAAGATAATTTATGGCTAAAGCTAGAAAAAAGTTTCCACCTGTACCAAGACATAAAAGTGGTGTTAAACCACCAGGAATTTCTTCAACTTTTGTACCAAATCATGTAGCAATTGTTATGGATGGCAATGGTCGTTGGGCTAAAGAAAGAGGATTGCCAAGAACTGCTGGACATGAAGCTGGCGAATTAGCACTACTTGATGCTGTTTATGGCGCATTAGAAATTGGTGTTAAGTATTTAACTGTTTATGCTTTCTCAACTGAGAATTGGAAAAGAAGTCCCCAAGAAGTTAAATTCTTAATGAATTTTAATCGAGAAGTAATTCATCGCCGAGTTGAAGAGATGAATCAATTTGGCATCAAAGTTCGCTGGTCAGGTAGAGAAGCAAGACTTTGGAAAAGTGTGGTTGATGAATTAAAAAAAGCTGAAAGAAAAACATCTAAGAATGATCAATTAACTCTGACAATGTGTGTGAACTATGGGGGCAGAGCAGAAATTGCTGATGCCATGATTGAAATGGCTCAAGATGTAAAAGATAGAAAATTAAAGCCTGCTGCCATTACTGAGAAAAAAATAAAAAAGTATCTTTATGAACCAACTCTGCCAGATGTGGATTTATTCTTAAGAACTTCAGGAGAACAAAGAACTAGTAATTTCTTGCTGTGGCAATCTGCTTATGCTGAAATGGTTTTCATGGATGTTTTGTGGCCAGACTTTGACAGAAGACATCTATGGCAAGCAATAGAAATTTATGCGAAAAGAGAACGTCGCTTCGGAGATGCTAAACCGAATTAGAAACTATTCACCAATATTGCCAACGATTAACCACATTGCAATAACTCCAATTACGGTAGCAAGCATTGTTAATCTTGAAGGATGTCTTGAGTGGGCTTCTGGCAATATATGTGAAGTAGCTAAATAAATTACAAAACCAGAAAAAACTGCTAGATATATTCCAACTGATTTATCACTCAAAGTAATAATGCTGCCCAGCGCCGCTCCTGAAATTCTCATTACTGCATCTACACCTAATAAAGAGAAAGATGACTTAGTCCATTTACCACTTTTGATTAATAACGAAACAGTGTTTAATCCATCACTAAAAGCATGAGCAAGAAGAGCAATAAATACGGTTAAACCAAGTGCTTTACTTACCTGAAAAGAAATACCAAGAGCCACACCGTCTAGAAAAACGTGTCCAGCCATCCCTAAGGCGCCAAGTCCACCCGCCACATTTACTGGATGTTTGTGATCGTGACCATAATCTGACTCAGTTGCTTCATGGGAACCAAATATTTTTTCTGCAAAATGCAAACTTAAAAATCCGACAACTAAAGCAAGGGAAACCATTTGAATTCCACCGATTGAATCGGTGTTCATTTCAAATATTTCAGGCAATAAATCAAAAGCAACTAAACCTAAAAGAAGACCACCAGAAAGGCCCAAAACCAAATGCAAGCGATCTTTGCCTTTTAGAGCAAGGTATCCACCAAGCAAAGTAGCTACAACAGTGACTGCGGCAAGTAATACTGCAAGATTCATAATCTCTAACCTAACCTATCCATAAAAATCCTTTACTTGGCTAGAAGCGGCTAAAGGCTGTGTAGAAAATCAAGACAGCAACCAGCACTCGTATCACCTTTGATGATCGAGTTAACAACGGCCAGCTCAATGCCAACAACCAAACCAAAATTAAGCCAATAAAAAGTAAGGCAAAAAAACCAATCCAAAGTCCTGGAGATTCATTGGGATTGGCCAATAAGCCAATCAACAAAATAATTGTCATAAATACAGGTAAAACCCAGCGGGGAAGTGCATGAATTCTCACTAAATAGGGTGCACTTGCTTTTTCAAGTCGTTTTCTGAAGTCAGACATTCACACTCTCACTTTCTTTAACTGGGATACCTCTAGTGTGGCGGATATGTTCGTCATAACAAGACATACTTGCCCTGAGCAACCTGAGTTTTTAGTAAACGTTAAAAACATGGTTGGAGTTCTTGCTAAAGAACCCGGATTTATTGAAGTGCTGGTTGGAAGATCACCAGATGATGCTCAAACTTTGGTCGTTGTTCAAAAATGGGATTCAATTGGCAATGCTCGCCGGGCCCTTAATTCTGGCAAGAATCGAATGGATGTTTGGCCGGTAATGTCGAGTGCTCAAGATGAACCAACCATGTTTGAAACATTATTTGAGTTCAAGGATGGGTTTGGAACTGACTTTGAATCGGTGCTTAACCAAAACTAAGTGGGTCTTTAAGTAGGCTGAAGGTTCAATACAGTTTACTAAAAAAGGGGACTAAATCTCATGGCCGCTGAACGCGTTGAAGCCATAGTCAATTTGGCTAAGCGTCGCGGTTTTGTTTACCCTTCTAGTGAAATTTATGGCGGAACTCGATCAGCCTGGGATTATGGTCCACTTGGTGTGGCATTAAAAGACAATGTAAGAAACCAATGGTGGCAAACAATTGTTAGATCAAGAGAAGATGTGGTTGGTCTTGATTCTTCAGTAATTCTCTCACCGCAAGTTTGGGAAGCTTCAGGCCACGTTGAAGCATTTGTTGATCCATTAACAGAATGTAAACAATGTCATAAAAGATATAGAGCCGATCAATTAATTGAAGCCTATGTGGCAAAAAATAAAAAAGAACCAGCAAATGGTTTAGCAGATATTGCATGTGCAAATTGTGGTACCCGTGGACAATTTACTGAAGAAAAAATGTTTAACGGAATGCTACGCACCCAAATTGGTGTTACAGAAGATGATGGAGCAATTCATTACTTAAGACCAGAAACAGCCCAAGGAATATTTGTTAACTTCAATAACGTTCTTACAAGTTCTAGAAAAAAACCACCTTTTGGAATTGCTCAAGTTGGTAAAGCTTTTAGAAATGAAATTACCCCAGGTAATTTCATTTTTAGAACCAGAGAATTTGAACAAATGGAATTGGAATACTTTGTAAAGCCAGGCGAAGATGAAAAGTGGCACGAATACTGGTTAGAACAAAGATGGAATTGGTATGTAGATCTAGGAATTAAACCTGAGAACTTGAGAAAGTTTGAGCATCCTAAAGAGAAACTTTCTCATTATGCGAAAAGAACTGTTGATATTGAATATAAGTTTGAATTTGCAGGATCAGAATGGGCAGAACTTGAAGGCGTTGCCAATAGAACTGATTACGATTTAAAGACTCACAGTCAAGCAAGTGGCACAGATCTTAATTTCTTTGATCAAGAAAATAATGAAAAATATATTCCTTACGTAATTGAACCTTCAGCTGGTTTAACAAGAGCAGTTTTAGCTTTTCTCCTTGATGCCTACGATGAAGATGAAGCACCAAATTCCAAAGGTGGAGTTGATAAAAGAACAGTATTAAGACTTGATCCAAGACTTGCACCAATTAAAGTTGCAGTTTTGCCGCTTTCAAGGGATGAAAAATTAAGTCCTGTAGCAAAACAAATTGCCCAAGATTTAAGAAAGAAATACATGGTCGAATTTGATGATTCAGGAGCTATTGGTCGACGATATAGAAGAGCAGATGAAATTGGAACACCATATGCAGTCACAGTTGATTTTGAAACCTTAGATGACAAAAGTGTCACTATTAGAGATAGAGACAGCATGGAACAGGTAAGAGTTCCCATAGCAGAATTGCCAAATTGGTTAGGTTCTCGTTTACCTGCGTAAAATAGTTTTACCTATGTTTTTACAAACCCCAAGATTTGAAGTCCATCCTCCCGTTGTGCTTGCTCCTATGGCAGGAATTACTAATCAAGCATTTAGAAGACTTTGTCGCGAATATGGCGCAGGACTATACGTCAGCGAAATGGTTACCAGTAGAGCTTTAATTGAAAGATCTCCTGAAACTATTCGTATGGTTACTCCAGATCCTGATGAACAAATAAGAAGTGTGCAACTTTATGGAGTAGATCCTGAAGTTATGTCAAAAGCAGTTGAGATGCTAATTAGAGAAGATAGAGCAGATCATATTGATTTAAATATGGGTTGCCCAGTTCCAAAGGTTACAAAAAAAGGTGGAGGAGCAGCACTTCCTTGGAAACAAGATTTATTTAAAGACATTTTAGAAAGTGCAGTTAATACTTCAAATAAAATTACTGCTGAATTAGGTGTGAAAAAAGTTCCAATAACTGTAAAAATGCGCATGGGAATTGATGATGAACATTTGACTTATATTGAAGCTGGAAAAATTGCTGCAAAAGCAGGTGTTACTTGGGTAGCCCTTCATGCTCGAACTGCTGAACAAATGTATTCAGGAAAAGCTCGTTGGCAAGCCATCAAAACTTTGGTTGAAGAATTAAAAGAATTTAATGTTCCAGTGCTTGGAAACGGTGATATTTGGTCAGCCCAAGATGCATTGGAAATGGTCAAGGAAACAGGTTGTGCAGGTGTAGTAGTTGGTCGAGGTTGTTTGGGAAGACCATGGTTGTTTGGACAATTAGCTGCAGCTTTTGCTGGTAAAGAAATTCCTAAAGATCCTGGTTTAGAAGTAGTTTCTCAAATCATAAAAAGACATGCAGTTTTATTGTGTGAACTTTATGGTGAATACAAAGGTATTAGAGACATTAGAAAACATATGGCTTGGTACTTAAAAGGATTCTCCGTGGGCAATCAATTAAGAACATCTTTAGCTATGGTTGAAAGTTTAGAAAACTTAGATTTCTTGTTAGCAAAACTAGATATCAATCAAGCTTTTCCTGAAGTTGTGGTTGATAAACCTCGAGGCCGAGTTGGTTCACAAAAGAAAGTTTCACTTCCTCATAATTGGCTAAACAGTAGAAGTATAGAAAAAAGTGAAGTTAAGGATCTTCGAGAAGCAGAATTATCTGTAAGTGGTGGCTAGATGTTTGGCATAATTAAATTATTGTTCAAATTAATTCGATGGATTGTCACTATTGTATTTATTGGCGCAATAGTTTTTGTGGGATACAACGCCTATGGAGTATGGAATAGTTCTAAACTAGATCAACGAGATAAGACTGATGCAATAATTGTTTTGGGTGCAGCACAATTTGACGGCAAACCATCTCCAGTATTTAGTAACCGATTAGATCATGCTTTAGAACTTTACAAAGAAGATATTTCACCGCTAATTATTACAGTGGGTGGAAAACAACAAGGAGATAGATTTACAGAAGCAGAAGCTGGCTTTAATTACTTGAATAAAACAATAAAGAAAAAGAATTTAAAGGCAATAACAGATGGCAAAGATACTTTAGAAAGTTTTGAATTAATTCGAAATGAATTTCCTGACTTAAAAACAGTTACTTTGGTAAGTGATCCTGCTCATTTATGGAGAAGTCATCTGATGGCCCAAAATTTAGGTTTTGAAACCAAGATGTCTGGAACTCAAAGTGGACCGGGAAGTGAGCTAAGTAATTCTTATTTCGTGAGAGAAGTTGCCTCAACTCTTCGATATGAACTCAAGAGACATTTTTCAAGTCAGTGGTCTTTACTAAGGTCAATAGTGTTATGACATTTCAAGACGATCAATTATCTCCCGGTTATAACCAATTTGATGAAGAACGATTTGTAACCGAATTGCCAAAGCGTCATGGGCGACGTGCTTTTGCTCGAGATAAAGCCAGAGTTTTACATTCTGCAGGTTTAAGAAGACTTTCTGCAAAAACTCAAGTGATGTCAGCTGGGGCAGATGATTTTCCTAGAACCAGACTTACGCATACTTTAGAAGTTGCACAAATTGGGCGAGAACTAGGTGATGCATTAGGTTGCGATCCAGATTTAGTAGAAACAGCTTGTTTAGTGCACGATTTAGGACATCCTCCCTTTGGTCATAATGGAGAAGAAGCCTTACATAAAGCATCTTTAGATATTGGTGGCTTTGAAGGTAACGCCCAAACATTTAGATTGTTAACTCGACTTGAATCAAAAACAATTCGTGATGGTAGATCTCTAGGTTTGAATTTAACTAGAGCAACCCTTGATGCTGCTACAAAATATCCTTGGGCCTTTGATGGAAAGAATCCTAAATTTGGTTTTTACGAGGAAGATAAAGAAATATTTGATTGGGTTAGATTAAACGTAACAAATCAATCAAAGGTTTTCGAAGCCCAAGTGATGGATATTGCAGATGACATCGCTTACAGCGTTCACGACATCGAAGATGCAATTTATGGTCAACATTTTAGTCCATTAGCACTTGATGCTGAACCAGAATTTAAAGAAGTGGTAAAACTTGCTGCAACAGAATATGCAACTGAAATTGATGAAGATAACTTAAATAAA
>Ga0209297_1000407_pt1 | contig 27962 bp, 29 predicted proteins | sample S_130805_MF_Meta_FD_187322 | JGI IMG/M metagenome (GOLD analysis project Ga0209297, IMG submission 187322) | Freshwater microbial communities from Lake Simoncouche, Canada to study carbon cycling - S_130805_MF_MetaG (SPAdes) (version 2) | ecosystem: Environmental > Aquatic > Freshwater > Lake ...
GGCCCATTGAGATTAAATCTTCCGGTATTAGCTCTAATAATTGTAATTTTTTCTTTTGAAGTATAAGAAGAATTTAAATAGGTAATGTTACAACCTTGAATTGTTAATATAAAAAATAATAAAAATAATAGTTTGATGATTCTCATTAATTTAAAAAAGGGTTTAGATTATTTCTTTTATTAATTATTAAATACTCATTATAACTAAGGGTTACAATAAAGACAATTAAATTAAGATAAATAAATAAGAATAGTTGAATTTTATATTTATTAGAAAAAGAATTTTAATTCTTTAATCTAATTTTGGAAAAAAATAATAAATAGAAATAAAAAATTATAGTTCTTCTGAGTAATGAATTTTAACTATTACTTCATTCTCTCTATTAATAACATCCCAAGGAGCATTGTAACCTAAATAAAAAAAATTGCCTATCATTTGAATTTTGAGATCAGATAATTCTTGTCTAAGTTCTTCTTGTTTTTTTAAGATGATTTTTTCGTTTGCAAAACCACCAAACTTGATTGCTGCAAAATAGCCTTCTTCTGAATAATGCAGTTCAATAGTTGAATCTTGTGGCTTTGGTAACTCGTTTAAATTGTATTGGGCGGGCATCACAAAACTCATTTTACTATTAGCTGTATCTTTTTCCATATAAACTGGGGCAGTCATTGAAATCTTATTCGAAGATTGATTAGCACCAAAAATGTAGCCAGCTAATTTTCTGAAATTATCACTGCTATTACCCATATATGTTTCTGATGAAGACTTTACTGAGGCCATAATCGCTTTAGGATAAAAACGAATTTCTGTTTTATTTATTTTTTTAATGAGTTTATACTTTTGGCGTTCGGTAGATTTGTTGAAAGAATAAGACATTATTAAAAATAAAACGAGTAATACAGATAATACGATTAAAATTATTTTCATAAACACAATAAAATTAAGACAATTTAATAGCTGATTTGTTTAAAATGAGCAATAAATATAAATATTTAAAACAATTTGGTAATATTACAAGAATAAAAAATTGTGAATTAAATGACAGAATTAATAATCTGCTTAGTAGCTTTATTTGGCTCTGCCCTAACTTTTTTTTCTGGTTTCGGACTTGGCACTATTTTAGTTCCAGTTTTTGCTTTATTTTTTCCGATTGAATTAGCAATTGCCTTAACGGCAATAGTTCATTTTTTAAATAATTTATTTAAGCTAAGCCTTATTGGTAAAAATATTAACAAAAAAACAGTACTTCATTTTGGAATACCCTCAATAATTGGTGCTATTGTTGGCGCTTACCTTTTAACTTTTATAAGTAAAATGAATCCTATTTTTGAATACACTTTTTACGATAATACATTTCAAGTGATGCCAGTAAAATTAACAATTGCGATTTTACTTTTGCTTTTTGCCTTATTTGAAATTATACCAAAATTATCTCAACTTGAGTTTGATACTAAATATTTAAAAATTGGGGGATTATTGAGTGGTTTTTTTGGTGGCCTGTCTGGAAATCAAGGCGCATTAAGAACCGTGTTTTTGATTCGTGCTAATCTTTCAAAAGAATCATTTATCGCAACAGGAGTAGTAATTGCATGCCTAATAGATGTGATCCGTTTATCAGTTTATGGAGAACAGATTTTTAAAAATACTGAATTAAATTATAGCCTGATTATCATTTCTACTATTTCAGCTTTTATTGGTGCTATTATTGGAAATAAATTATTAAAAAAAGTAACAATAGTTACTATTAAGTATGTTGTTTCTGCTGTATTGATAATTTTCTCATTCTTTCTTGGGCTTGGGATAATATAAAAAATAATGTTTTATTTTTATTTCACTTTATATTTAAGTTGATGCGCTAAAATCATTTAAGAAAGTATGGCTAAGAATTAAAAATCAACCATTGACTTATTTTTATTAAAGTATAATTAATTCGCCTTTATAAAATAATTTTCTCATTATCGATACAAATGCCTTTGTAGTTACAAAAATCACAAATTCTACTTTGAACTATTTTTTCAAATGATTCTTTAGATTTTGGAATATTTTTATTGATATCGTTTGTAAATTGATACATTTCCTGAGTTTCGGTTAAAATTGATTCTGAAAACGATAAAATTTCGTCAGGAGTAAAGGTGACTATTTTTTCTTTATTTTCCTTTAAAAAATAAAGTATACAAATTACATCATCTGCTGTTTTCCCATAGTGGCTGCATGCAAATGAAGTATAGCCGGCTAATTGTTTTCGTTGCTTAAGTTCGTCTTCCTTACCTGTTTTCCAATCAAAAATATAAATTTTATCTCCGAGTGGCATCAAAAAATCTACCTTGCAATAAGCTTTTAATCCATTAATTCTTGTTTCGCCAAATCCATCAGGCTCAATCATCCAGTCTTTTGATTGCTGAACTGCATTATCAAGAATCCATTTAAATCTTTCACTATCAAGTAATCGATCGAGATACTCTAAAACCGTATTAGAAATTTCTTCGGTATTTATTTCTTCAAGCTGTTTGTAATAAACCTCAAAAAATTCCTTTTTTTTGCAGTAATCGACGGCTAATTTTTTTGCCCAAATTTTTAATTTATCGCGATCAATATTTATAGGGCTTTTTACTAAGCGCTCGAGTATAGCTTTTACAACATCATGAAAAATATTTCCTATTTCTAAAGCAACCGAAGTAAGTTGTTTAAGGCGAAGCAATTCTTTTTTTTCGATTTCAAAATCATGATTTTTCGCATAATAATCGTAATAATATTGCCTTTGACAAACTTTAAATTTATCGTATCGACTGGCAGACCAACCAAGAATGGCAGTGAATGGGAATTTATTTAGTTTTAACATTCTCGCTGTATCAAAATTAATAATTAAACTAAGTCGACTAATTTCCTGTACAAAAACTATTTGTTCAGTTTTTCTAATATACATCTTTTTTTGATAATTATAAGAAAGTAATTTTTAAGTATCCATATTCCTAATTTAAGTCTAAACTTTTGAAGGGACAAAAAATAAACGCCTCATTTTTGATACACTTCCCTTTAAAGTGCTTTCCAACGATATTTTTTTGAACTTGTTTATTGAAGATCTTAATTTAATAAGCATATAAATGGGGTTTCTTGCTGAGTAAAATTAAATCAAGTGATAACGATTTACATGACTAAAGAAAAAAAATAGTTCCAACTGGTTAAATTGCATTCAATAATCTGCCTTTTGATATTTTGTCTCACTAATTTTTTTTCATCGATTTTTCATTTTATAGTAAAAAATCTAAGATTCAACTGCGCTAGGTTTAGGAAAGGATAGTGTTTTAATTTTACGATAGTTTAGAGCGAATTCGCAACACAAAACCACCTGCAAATAACTAATTCAGTTAAAAACCGAACTGCATGTTTTAGCTGTTATAAACTTAGTTTATTCTTTTATTACCTTAAATGTTTTAGTTTGTAAATTCTTACCCACATTCATCAAATAAATACCTCTTGATAAATTCGCTAATTCAATAACAGTGTATTCTGATAAAATTTTTCCGGTTAAAACAGTTTTACCTGTAATGTCATAAATAGTATAAATTGAACCTGTCAATTTATTATCTGCTTTTAAATATATTTGATTTGTTGTTGGATTAGGATAAAATTCAAAAGCACTAATTTGACCTTCTTCAATACTTGTTATTCCAATCTGAATGGTTTTTGTAACGGTGTCAGAGAAAATACAATTTGACGAGATTAATGTTATACTATAAGTTCCACTAGTTGTATAAGTATGACTTGGGTTTTGAATACTAGATGTGTTGCCATCTCCAAAATTCCAGAAATAATTTAGAGTATTATTAATTGAGGACGATAAATTAGTGAATGAGGCAGTATAGCCTGAAATTGATTCGCTAAAATTAGCGCTAGGATTATTGATGAAAAGATTCCAATCATTTGTGCTATTGAAAATAGTGTTGTCAGACATCAATCGATAATATTGTGCTAATTGACTTGAAAGACCGGCATTATAACTTAACCCACCGGTTCCTTGTTTCCATATGCTACTAAAAATAGCACAAGCGGCCACATAACTTCCATCAATATTAGGGTGGCTATTATCTCCACTATGTAATATAAGGGCGGTGTCATTTAAAATATTCTGCCACACCACGCCCACTGGAGCACATTGAATGTTGAGTTGTTTGCTTATTGCAAGGTAGGCATTAGTTAGTGTGTCTTGCATATGATTAAAATTCATAAAATTTGGACTGCAATAAGAGTTACTTGGGTCACATTGCATTCCGCCAAATCTTCTCCCCCATGTCATATAAGTGATAATTTTAGCACAAGGATTGTAGAAGTTGATAGTGTCTTTTAATTTCATTAAAGAAGGATACATATCGTTATAACGATAAAAATCAATTGAAGGAAGTTGACTTTGTTCCTGAATAATTATATAGTCCCAGCTTCCTTGTTTAATTTTATTTAAAGAGTTTGTATTATTTAAATGATTAGAAATTGTAAAGCCACCTGGCGTGTTTGAATCTAATATCAGTGTTTTTCCGGCAGATATTGAGAGGTTTTGAACTAATTGAGGCAAATTGTTGAAATATGTATAACTATTCCCTAAAAAAAGAACAGATAAAGTATCTTGGCCAAACATGTTGGTGATTGTAAATATATTTACAAGTAACAAAAGAGCTTTGAAGTGTGTGTTTAGATTTTTTGTTTTCATATTGTATGACATTTAGTTTTAAAAAATAGGCTTTTTTTTAGTCTAGTCGATTATATTTATCAGAGCATCCAAAAGCTTTGAATGTTAAATTCAACATTAAAGTTAAATTCAAGCAAATGTTTGTTTTATTTTTCATAACAATCGTTATTTATTATAAAGCTAATTATTGATTAGGGTATTATTAACTCTTTTCACTCAATTTTTAATAAGACTCACGAACTAATTTTGTGTATTTAAAAACGCATTTAAAAATGAAAGAATTAAACTTTAAACAGAAGCGTTATTTTTTACAGCCTTCCCTATAAAATAAATTAATGCTCCAACAACAACAACATGCATAATGTTTAGTACCAAAGCATAACCTAAAGTAACATTAGGTATACCCATAAATGGATTTGCAAAAGATAAAACCATTAGTACAAGTGAAATAATTCTAAATATCTTGAAGCCATTTTTAGTAAATTTCTCCAAAAGAAAGAATACAAGCGTTGCAACTAATGTTGGAACTATGCTTGAAAAAAAAATTGGAACAATGGTTAATGGTTGATTTGGCTGAATAAATATTGTATCTACAATAACACCTGTCGCTTTAAAAATAAAGAACAGGATTGCATTAACTACAGTTGCTACTCCAGCTGCTATTAGCCCAGGCATAAATGCTTGTTTGAATGATAATTTAGTTTTCATGATTTTGTTTTTTTTTATTTATTATTAGTTAACATAAGTTATATCTACAACTATTATTACAATTTTTTTAAGATCTAATTTTGTCTAGAAGTGCATTTAAATGAAAGGCTTCAGAATCGCTTAGATTATTAAAATTTCTTTTTTGCTGTTCAAATATTTTATCCATTTCATTTAACACGGAAAGCCCTTCTTTGGTAATATTTATAACATATTCCCTCTTATCTTTTTCTGATTGAATTACCTTTATATATTTTTTAGTTTTTAGTTTCGTTATTATAAGAGTCACATTTGAATTAGGCGCTATCATTCGGCTTAAAATATCTTTTTGACACATATTTTTCGGTTGACTTCCTCTAAGAATTCTTAAAACATTGAATTGTTCATGTGTTAAATTATTGGGCTTAAGGAACGATGATATTTTATTATAAATCCAGTTCGCAGTATATAAAACATTTAAATTCGCTTTAACTTGTTCGTTTGCAAAATTCTTCTGTTTTATATCTTGTTCTAATGAAGCCATAAAAAAATTATATGACAAAAGTATAAATAATAGTTGTATGTACAACTATTATTTTAAAATTAAACTCAAAAAGTTCGAATCCATTAAAGATCGTAGTCTAAAAACGAGATAATTGGGAAAAAATTAATAAAAAATTTTTTTTATACGGGTTTTAGAGAGAAATTAAATAATTAATAATAAAAAATCCCCGATAATTTACCGGTTTTTTTTTATTGATTATGATTTGATTAAATCATTACTCTTTAATCACACTGCCTCTGTAAACAGATTAATTATTTTCAATTACACTGAAAAAATAAATTTCTTTATCAAATAAATTCAGGTCAATTTGATTCATCAATTCTACTATTTGTATTTTTATGCTCTTTAAAAACATCATTTTATCTAAATTAATTTAAACAAAAAAAAACCTTATAGACTAGTATCTATAAGGCTTTAGAAGTGGTGCTCCCACCTGGGCTCGAACCAGGGACCCTCAGATTATGAGTCTGATGCTCTAACCGGCTGAGCTATAGGAGCAAAAAAAATCGGTTTTGGGTTGCAAAAATAGAAAAATACCTCATCTTTACAAAATATAATGAAGGATATTAAAAATATTATTTTTGATTTAGGTGGGGTTATAATTAATTTAGACTTCTCTTTAACCATCTCTAAATTTAATCTTAAAAGTCAGGTTCCGTTCGAAAGTATTTATTCACAAGCAAACCAAATAGAACTATTTAATGAATTTGATAAAGGGACAATTTCATCGGAGCAATTTTTTAAAGAGTTAAAAATAAAAAGTGGATATGAAGGAACTGATATTGAAATTCTAAGAGCCTGGAATGCAATGTTAAAAGATGTGCCAGAAAAACGTTTAGACCTATTGGTAAGAGCTAAACAAAATTACAATACATTTTTATTAAGTAATACCTGTGAACCCCATATAGAAGAATTTGAACAAAAATTATATTTAGATCATGGGGTGAAAAATTTTAATGACTATTTTGATAAAACATATTACTCCTGCCGAATAGGAATGCGAAAACCAGACCGTAATATTTTCGAATTAGTTTTAGCAGAAAATGATTTAGATCCAAAAGAAACTATATTTATAGATGATTCAGAACAACATGTTAAAGGAGCAGGCGAGTGTGGCATCAAGGCCTATTTATTGCCAAAAAACATGGAATTAATTTCTCTCCTTAATGAACTTAATTTGTTATAAAATCGGAAACGCAATCAAAAAATTCTTTTGGTTTTTCGGCGTGAACCCAATGACCAGCTCCTTTAATAGTAATTAATTTGTGTTTTGGAAAGCGAATAAAATATTGTTCTGAATCAGATTGAGAAATGTAATCAGATAGTTCGCCTTTAATAATTAAAGTGCTTATTTCGCTTATAAAATTAGGCACTGCTGCTCCTATTAATTCATATTTTTGAGTAATTACTTTTAAATTAAAACGCCAAGCTAATTTATTATTTAATGAATCAATCCAATACAAATTTTTTAATAAAAACTGTTTAGTTCCATAGTCCTCAATAAATTCATTCAGGATAAGCTCTGCTTCTTTTCTATTTTTAATTTTTTCAAAGTCGATGGCATTTAAACCTTTTATAACTTGCTGATGACTTGGTTTATAAAATCTAGCGGCAATATCTACAATAATAATTTTAGATGCCAGCCCAGGATGTGCTAACTCAAAAAACATGGCTGTTTTGCCTCCCATGCTATGGCCCATAATAATGGGGTTAAGCAAATTGTGTTCTAAAATAAATTCGTACAAATCATCAGCCATCACTTTAAAATTCCAATCTGAGTTGTGAGGAGATAATCCATGATTTCTTTGATCAATAGAAAATACACGAAATCCTTTTTCAGAAAATTGTTTTGCCAATGTATTCCAATTATCACTTTGTCCAAACAAACCATGTAAAATAATTAAAGATGGCCCTACTCCTACTTCTCTATATGCTAGTTTCATTAAATATTTATTTAAGTAATTAAAAAATTAAACTAATTGTCTTAAATATAATTGCACAGTATTTTCTAATCCAAAATATATGGCATCGCTGATTAAGGCATGACCAATAGAAACTTCTGATAAAGATGGTAATTTTTGTTTAAAATATTTTAGGTTTTGTAGGTTAAGATCGTGTCCTGCATTAACATCCAATTTTAATTGTTGGGCAATATTTGCTGCTTTTACATAAGGTAAAATTGCCAATTCTTTATTTAATTCAAACTGGCGAGCATATTCTTCGGTATATAATTCAATCCTATCGGTGCCAGTTAATTTTGCTCCTTCAATCATTGCTGTATCTGCGTCAACAAAAATAGATGTTCGAATATGGTGAGATTTAAATAAAGCGATCGTGTCTTTTAAATAATTAGCGTGAGTTAAGGTATTCCATCCATGATTACTGGTGATTTGATTAGAAAGATCAGGAACCAAAGTAACTTGATGAGGCTTAACCTCTAAAACCAAATCGATAAATTTTTTTTCTTGTGGATTACCTTCTATATTTAGCTCGGTAGTGAGGTGTTTTTTTAATTCATAAACATCCTTATAGGTAATATGTCGTTCATCTGGCCGTGGATGCACAGTTATGCCTTGAGCGCCAAAACGTTCAATATCGATTGCCACTTTTAATAGATTAGGGATATTACCTCCTCTTGCATTACGAAGGGTGGCTATTTTATTAATATTTACACTTAACTTTGTCATTATTAAAATTCTTTTTCTAAATCTAAGCAAAACTAATTAATTTACTACTTTTGACAAAAGCAAAATGTTAGCAAACGATTTAATAACCGACGAAATTCCACCACTTAAAATTACAGACACTGTTTCTTTAGCGTTGGATTGGATGGAACAATTTAAAGTTTCGCACTTAGCTGTTGTAAATAATAGAGAATTGGTTGGTTTGATTTCTGAAACAGATTTATTGGATTTTGATAATCCACAAGCACAAATTAATGAGAGTAAAATTCATATGATGCGGCCACTAGTTCATCATTATCAACATGCTTATGATGTTGTAAAATTAATGAGTGGACTTAATTTAAGTTTAATTCCGGTTATTGATGATAAAGAATTATATAAGGGATGCATTTCGCATAAAGGAATTGTACAAAATTTAAGCACTATGATTTCGGTTCAAAATCCGGGTGGAGTAATTGTGTTGGAACTTAATCAAAATGATTACTCGGTTACTCAAATTGGCAATATTGTTGAGGGTAACGATGCTAAAATTTTAAGTTTACATGTTTCTTCAAATCCTGATAGCACAAAATTAGAAGTTACCATAAAAGTAAATCGAGAAAACTTATCGGCCATATTACAAACTTTTAATCGATATAATTATTCGGTAAAAGCAAGTTATCAAAATTTAGATTTTACAAAAGGAATAGACGATAAATTTAATGAGTTTTTACACTTCTTAAATATTTAAATATATATATTTTCAGAAAATTCTTGAGGTGTTATCGCATGAGTAAGGCTAAAGTCGCCGATTCTTGTTCTAATGAGTTTAGTGAGGTGAGCGCCGCTTTTTAAAGCTAATCCAAAATCTCTTGACAAACTTCTTATATATGTTCCTTTACTACAAATAATTCTAAAATCAACAAAAGGTAAATTAATTTGTGTTAATTCAAATTCTTTAATTTCTATTTCACGTGAATTTATTTCGGCTTCTAAACCTTCTCTAGCAAACTCATAAGCGCGTTTTCCGTTTATTTTAACAGCGCTATAAATTGGAGGGACTTGTTGCTGAAAACCTAAAAAACTTTTTGCAGTTAAAAGCAAAATCTCATTTGTAATGTGATTAATTGGAAAGGTATTATCAATTGGTTTTTCTAAATCAAAACAAGGAGTGGTTGCGCCAATAAAAAAAGTGCCGGTATATTCTTTTTCTAATCCCATGAGTTCATTAATAGTTTTTGTTTTTTTTCCTGAACAAACAATTAATAAACCTGTTGCTAAGGGATCTAATGTTCCGGCGTGACCTACTTTTGGTTTTACTTTTTTTCCTTCCAGAATAAGAGAAGAATGATTTTTTATAGCGTGTTTAATTTTATTAACCGCTTGAAAACTGCTCCAAGTATAAGGCTTATTAATTAACAATACTTCGCCATTATAAAAATCGAAAGCCATTAAATAAATTTAATTGATAAATTATAAACCTAAAAAACTTCTTTTGCAACTGCTCGTGTTGCTTCTGAAGCGCCCATGGTATAGTAATGAAGGCAAGGCACATTCTCTTTTAACAATTCCTTACTTTGTTCAATGCACCATTTGATGCCTACTTCTTTTATTTGTTTATCATCCTTACAACTTTCTAAGGCTTCATAAAATGCTTGAGGGATATCTATATGAAAAATTTTCGGAAGACCAGTTACTTGTTGTTTAGAACTTAAAATTTTTAAACCCGGAATAATTGGAACGTTAATATTATTTTCACGACATAATTTTACAAATTCGAAATATTTAGAATTATCAAAAAACATTTGTGTTACAATATATTCTGCACCGGCGTCTACCTTCGCTTTTAAATATTTTATATCACTTGTTATATTGGGTGCTTCAAAATGTTTTTCAGGATAACAAGAAACTCCCACACAAAAATTAGTAGGAGCAGCGTCTTTCATCTCACTATCTAAATAAATTGATTTATTCATTTCAGCGATTTGTTTTACCAGATCAATTGCATATGCATGTCCACCTGGTTCTGGAACAAAAGCTGGTTCGGTTTTGATACTATCACCTCTTAATGCCAAAACATTATCAATACCTAAAAATTGCAAATCAATTAGTGCGTTTTCGGTTTCCTCTTTTGTAAAACCACCACAAATAATATGCGGCACTGCTTCAACGTTGTATTTATTCATTATGGCAGCACAAATTCCAACTGTTCCTGGGCGTTTGCGAATGCTTACCTTTTCTAAGTAACCGCCATCGCGTTTTTTGTAAACATATTCTTCTCGATGATAGGTAACATCTACAAAAGCAGGTTTAAACTCCATTAATGGGTCAATTCCATCATATATACTTTGAATACTTTTACCTTTTAAAGGCGGCAAAATTTCAATAGAAAATAGCGTTTTTTTACTTTGACTAAGTTTTGTTATCAGCTTCATAATTAGTTTACAGAAATAATTTCGATGATTTCGGGCACTGCTCTTCTAATAGTTTCTTCAATTCCTGATTTCATAGTCATATGACTCATATTACAAGATTTACAAGCTCCCATTAATTCGATTTTTAATTTTTTATCGGAGGTAATTTCGATAATTTCAACATTCCCCCCATCTGCCTCTAAATAGGGGCGAATGGTGTCTAATGCTTGTTCTACTTTAAGATACAACGCGTCCATCTCTCAATTTTAATGTAAAGATACAAGTAAAGTATAACTTGACAAAACGGAATTAATCATTTTAATGTATTTTAAGATTAGCATTAATTTGTTTAATATTTAAAATTTGATGTAATTTGTTTTATGAATGAAGAACACTTAATATTTGGCATGCGCGCTGTGATTGAAGCTGTTGAAGCAGGAAAAGAAATTGAAAAAATTTTTATACAAAAAGGTTTATCAAACGAACTTTATCATCAATTAAGGCAAGCTTTAAGAGGTATTACTATTCCAATTCAAATTGTACCGACCGAAAAACTTAAAAAATTAACTGATAAAAACCATCAAGGTGTTATTGCCTATTTAACTGAAATAAACTATTTTAAAGCAGAAGAATTATTGTCTATTGTTTATGAAAAAGCAAAAATTCCTTTAATTTTAATATTAGACCGAGTAACAGATGTGCGGAATTTTGGTGCAATTGCCCGAGGGGCTGAATGTGCAGGGGTAGATTTTATAATTATACCAAGTAGAGGTTCTGCATTAATAAATGGAGATGCTATTAAAACTAGTGCTGGAGCCTTACATCGAATAAAAGTTTGCAGAGAAGATAATTTAAAAAACACATTAGACTTTTTGAAAGAAAGTGGCGTACAAATTATTGCTTGCCACGAAAAAACTGATGCCTTAATTTATCAGGTCGATTTTAAAAAACCAACCGCAATAATAATGGGAAGCGAAGAAAATGGCATAAGTAATGAATATATTAAACGAAGCGATCTTCAAGTAAAAATTCCAATGGTTGGAAAAATTGCTTCGCTAAACGTTTCGGTTGCCTCTGGAATAATTTTATTTGAAGCAGTAAAACAACGATTGTAATTCGTGTTTATTTAAAAAAATTAAAAACAAATTCTTAAAAATTTTCTTAAACTTTTATTCGTTTTAATTGGCGACTCAATAAAACCAAAGTGCCCATCGTTTTCTAAATATAAAATTGTTTTATTTTTAATAAGTTTAGACTGTTCGATCAATAATTCGGAAGGCAATATATTATCATGCTCTCCAATTACCATCATAATAGGATATTGAACAACTCCCAAAATAATTTCTCTATTTTGTCGGTCTCTCATCCCATAAAGAGCTGCAATCATTCCACGTTGAGTCGTTGTTTTTGCTATTTTGACTGCAAACTGAATTTCATTTTTTAAATACTTTAAATTTTTAGCGGAAAATAAATTAATAATTGTGTCTTTAGTATAAATATTTTTATTGGCTCTTATTAACTTAATAGCTCTTATACGGTCGGCCTTTTTTTCTGTTGTATCTTCATAAGCCGAGCTGTGAAATAAACACAATCCTTTTAAATTATCAGGAAATAAATCTGCAAATGCCAGTCCAACATATCCACCCATGCTATGGCCAATTAAAACGTATTTTTTTAATTTAAGCGAATCAGTTACTTTTTTAACGCATTTTGCCATTAATTCCATGCTGTGAACATACCCATATGATGGAGTTTGTCCATGACCTGGTAAATCGATAGCAATAATGCGATACGTTTTAGATAAATTATCAATAGTTGCTTGCCAAATTTCATAAGACCCTAAAAAACCGTGCAATAAAACTATTGCTCTACCCCTGCCCTTATCATAAAAACTAACATTTTCGTTTTTAAAAAGTATTGTTTTATGCATATAAAAAGTAGAATTAGTAAAGTTAAATTAAGAAAAAAAAGATTAATAAAACCAAAAATAAATTAATTTTTGATGAACAAATATTAAGGATATTTTGAAAATAACAACATGTTAATTTGTTGGATATTTAATATGACAATTAAAAATTTTAAATATAAACTCATTAAAACATAACCTATTAAATAATGAACTTGAAATTAATACCTTTTTTAAGGTATAGCCATTTATAGATAAAACAAGTAATTTTAACGGAATTAAAATGAAGACACTATCAATAGCAAAATTAAAAAAAGGCCAAAAAGCTGTTATTAAATCCTTTACTAACAAGACATTAAGTTCAAAATTAATAGAAATGGGTTGTTTGCCAGGAGAAACTTTTGTTATTACAAAAATTGCCCCCTTAGGTTCTCCAATTGCAATTTTTATTGCTGGCTACGAATTAAGTTTAAGAAAAGATGAAGCTGATTCAGTTTTAATTGAATTAATTTTATAATTAGTTGCTTGATAAAAAAAATAATCATCTTAAAATCGCGCTGCTTGGAAATCCTAATTCAGGTAAATCAAGTTTATTTAATTCGCTAACAGGATTAAAACAGAAAACAGGAAATTATGCAGGAGTAACAGTAGACAGATTAGAAGGAGAAACTACATTTTTTATTAATAACGAATCGCATAACATTAAAGTTATTGATTTACCTGGTGCCTATAGTTTGTTTCCAAAATCTAGCGACGAGGAAATTGCATGCAAAACTCTGCTAGATAAAAAAGAAGAAATAGATGTAGTAGTTATTGTTTTAGATGCTACTAGTTTAAAAAGAAATCTATTGCTCGCTACACAAATCATTGATTTAAAAATCAAGACTGTATTAGTTCTCAATATGATTGACGAAGCGAACAGTCAGGGTATTATCATTGATATTCTAGGACTTCAAAACACGCTCGGCATCGATGTAGTATGCTTAAACTCAAGAAAACAAGAAGGTTTTGAAAATCTTAAAAAGGCAATTTTGAATGCGAGAATAAGTTCGAGTGTTTTTTATAACATTTCTACTTTTAATACTGAATTTATAAGCTATAAAGAATTTATAAGTAGTCATATTTATTCAAAAAAAACAGAAAGTGATATTGAGAATTCAGATAAACTGTACCGATTTAATATTATTAATTATATTATTGCAAAATTTGTAAAAACACCTGCACAACTCTCCCTTAAAGCCATTACATCAAAAATAGATGCTGTTACAACACACAGAGTATATGGTTATTTGATTTTAATTTTTATACTTTTTCTAGTTTTTCAATTTATATTCTTTATTTCGGAAACTCCAATGAATTGGATAGAATCTGTGTTTTTAGGATTGGGCGATATAATTAGTACTCAATTGCCAAAAGGAGCTCTTAATGACTTAGTCGTGCATGGAATTATTGCCGGAATAAGTGGCGTTGTAATGTTTGTTCCTCAAATTGCCTTTTTGTTTTTATTTATTGGCTTGCTCGAAGATACCGGCTATATGGCGCGCGCTAGCTTTATTATGGATAGAGTGATGCGTCCTTTTGGTTTGAATGGCAAATCTGTTATTCCCTTAATCAGCGGAACGGCATGCGCGGTTCCTTCAATTATGGCCACACGATCTATCAGTAATACAAAAGAACGATTAATAACAATTTTTATTTTACCGCTAATTAGTTGCTCTGCCCGATTGCCCGTTTACACTCTTCTCATTGCTGTTATGTATCCTAAGTCTACTTTTTTAGGATTCTTTAATTCTCAAGGTCTTGTTTTATTATTTCTTTATTTATTAGGATTTGTTGCAACACTTTTAACTGCATTTTTTTTAAAACGAATTGTAAAAACAACCGAATCTTCTTTTTTTATTATGGAACTTCCTGTTTATAGATGGCCGCAAGGTAAAAACATTGGCATTCTGGTTTACTCAAAAGTTATAATTTTTATAAAAGAAGCAGGTAAAATAATTTTAGCTATTTCAATTATACTTTGGTTTTTAAGCTCACATGGTATAAATAAAGAATATCAAGAATTAGAAATAAAACAACAAAAGCTAAGTAGTTCTTATCCAACTTTAGCTATTAAAAAAGAAATCAAACAAATAGAAACTCAAAAATTAGAGCAATCTTTTATTGGCCACCTGGGGCATTTTATTGAGCCAGTTATAAGGCCACTTGGATTTGATTGGAAGATTGGCATTTCACTAATAACATCTTTTGCCGCTAGAGAAGTTTTTGTTGGAACAATGGCTACTATTTACCAATCTGAAGATTCGGAAAAGAGTGAAGGGATAAAACAAAAATTATTAAACGAAAAAGACGAAACAGGTAAACCAAAATATAATTCTGCGGTGTGTTGGTCTCTTTTATTATTTTATGCCTTTGCCATGCAATGCATGAGTACAATGGCAGTTGTAAAACGCGAAACAAAAAGCTGGAAATGGGTTTTTGCACAATTACTGTTTATGTCAGTTTTAGCTTATGTTTCGGCGTTTGGAGCGTATCAAATTTTATCATAAAAAAAATATTAAAATATATAACTTAAAAAATACTGAGAAGATTAATCTAGTAATTGTATAAAAATAAAATGAAAAAGTTTGTGCTTTTGAATACCATTAAAAAAAATGAATTACTCGAAACTATTTATAATGTTTATACTCGCTTAAAATAAATATAAATCAATTCTACCATAGTCTTAAAATGCGTGTAAATATTTTTATTTTTATAATTATTTTTTCTTTAACTAACTGCCAGGAGTCAAGTAATAATGACGACTTAAAACAAATTGTTGACGGTTTAAATAAAAAATGCCCAAAAATGATTGATTCAGAAACAAAATTTGAGGGGATAGAATTTATTGAACCAAATAAAATTATTTATAAATTTACTCTTATAAATTTAGCTGTTCAAAATGTTGACACAACCCAATTTAAATTAGCGCTATGGCCCGGAATTTTAAGCACTGTAAAAATCAGTTCGGAAATGAAAAAATTAAGAGATAATCAAACAAATATCGATTATCAGTATTTAGACAAATATAAAAGACACATTTATACTTTTAAAATAGTTCCTGAGAATTATCATTAACTAACTAATAAAAAAGGATGGAAATTTAAACGACGATAATATAATTTTTGTGTAAATTCAACCCTAAATAATTATCAATGATAAAAATAGGAATCATAGGTAGCGGAAGTTGGGCCACAGCGCTGGCCAAATTAACATTAAATAACACCAATCACATCAATTGGTATGTTAGAAAGCAAGAAGATTGTGATTATTTTAAAGAATATAAAAACAATCCACGCTATTTAAGTTCGATAGAGTTTAATACCGATAAAATTACTTTTTATAATTCGATAGTCGATTGTATTCGTAATTCAAATCTTATAATTTTAGCAATACCCTCTGCTTTTTTACATGAATCGTTTAAAGAAATAACTGAAGATGATTTAAAAAATAAAACAATTATTTCAGCTATTAAAGGAATAATACCTGAACATAATTTAATAGTTGGAGAATATTTAAATAAAATTTATCAAGTGCCTTTAGAAAATATTGGCGTTATAACTGGTCCCTGTCATGCCGAAGAGGTTGCTCTCGAAAAATTAAGTTATTTGACCATTGCCTCAATCGATACCAAGAAAGCAAAAGTACTAAGCGATTTACTTAATTGTAGATATTTAAAATCATCAGTTAGTGATGATATTTATGGTACAGAATATTCTGCAGTAATTAAAAACATCATCGCATTAGCAGGAGGAATTTGCCATGGACTTGGATATGGCGATAATTTTTTAGCTGTATTGGTAAGCAATGCTATTCAAGAAATAAAACGCTTTGTTGATGCTGTTCATCCAATTAATCGAGACATTAATGCTTCGGCTTATTTAGGTGATTTAATAGTTACTTCATATTCACAATTTAGTCGCAATAGAATGTTCGGCAATATGCTAGGAAAAGGCTATAGTATAAAACAAGCCCAATTAGAAATGAATATGATTGCTGAGGGCTATTTTGCTGTTAAATGTGTTTACGAAATAAATAAAAAATATAAGGTTCATATGCCAATAACAAATGCAGTTTATAACATCGTTTATCAAAATAAAGATGTGCGTAAAGAAATTGTCAATTTATCAAACTTATTATCTTAATATTTTGAAAAAATTAGCATTATTTATTTCTGTAGTTTTTCATCCCTTGCTCATGGCCACATATGGTTGTTTACTTTTATTTTTTTGCATACAAAATACGGTTTATGATTACCTAACTCCTTTTGATGCAAAATGGAGAGTTACATTTATCGTGTTTTTTTTCTCGATGATTTTTCCGGCTCTAAATATTTTTATACTTTTCAGATTAAAGCGAATTCCAAGTATACTCCTTTCTAAGCCAAGCGATAGAACCTATCCATATATCATAACTGCATTATTTTATTTCGGATTATTTTATTTGCTTTTGGATGTTAATATTTGGAATAGCATTAAACTTTTTATTTTAGGAGGGGGTGTTGCTATTTTATTAACATCCTTAATTAATTTTAAAACTAAAATAAGCGCTCACATGGTAGGCTTAGGAGGTATTTTGGGTTTAATCATCTCTGTTTCTCAACTCATAAAATTTGACATGACATTATTTTATATTATTATAATTTTAATAGCAGGCTTAGTTGGCTCTGCTCGTTTAATATTAGACGAACATAAGCCTTACCAGTTGTACCTTGGATTTTTATTGGGATTTATTGTACAAATTAGTTTATTTTTGGGTTTACAAAAAATAATATTTGCTTAAATAATCTATTTTGAATTTAGTTACTGGTGCCACAGGAATAATTGGAAGTCATGTTGTTTTTAGTTTATTACAAAACAATGAACTCGTTATTGCTGGAAAACAAAAACAAAGCGATATTTTAAAAGTAAAAAAGCTTTTTTCATATTACAACAAAAATTATCAAGAACTCTTTGATAAAATAAAATGGGTAGAAATTGATCTTCTTGATATATACTCAATCGAAGCCGCTCTTGAAAACGTAAACTGTGTTTATCATTGCGCCGGAATGGTATCTTTTAATAAAAAAGATAGAGCAAGCCTTTATCAAATAAATGAAATTGGCACAACCAATATTGTTAATGCTTGTTTAAATAAAAACATCAACTCTCTCTGTTATGTAAGTTCAATAAGTACTATTAATAACCTGGATTATAAATTGCCATTAAACGAAGATGTTTTTTGGAAAAAATCGGGCAAAGAAAGTGATTACAGCATCAGTAAGTATAATGCTGAACGAGAAGTTTGGCGTGGAATAGAAGAAGGTTTATCTGCAGTTATTGTAAATCCAGGAATTGTTTTATCTCCAGGATTTTGGAACCAAAGTAGTTCTATATTATTTAGCACCTGCCTTAAAGGAAATAAATTTTACACCAATGGGAGCTCTGCATATATTGGCGCTTTAGATTTATCTGCTATTATGTTAGAATTGGTTTCCGCTAAAAAATTTGGTTCACGTTTCATCATTATCGAAAATAATTACAGCTACCATTTTATTTTAAGCGAAATTCAAAAACAATTAAATAAAACGCCGCCTTCTATTAAAATATCTAAATGGCAAATGAGATTAGGAAGATTAGCTTCACAATTTGCTTCAAATTTTACAAAAAATCATCCTTTAATTAGTTCCAGTATGATTAATTCTGCTTTTAATACGCAAACATTTTCAAATCAAAAAATATTAGCCCTAACTAAAAGACAGATAACGCCTATTAATCAAGTTATAAATGAAATTTGCAAAATTTATTTATCCGAAAATCAAAAAGAATAAAAATTAAATAAATAAAAAAAATTACTTTGTTTTTTTTTAAATTTGTCTTAAATTAGTATAATAATTTAATCAATTAATATGCACATTGCGATAGCTGGAAACATTGGGTCAGGAAAAACAACTTTAACATCATTATTAGCTAAACATTATAAATGGCATGCTCATTATGAGGATGCTGACGATAATCCTTATTTAAATGATTTTTATGAAGACATGCAACGCTGGTCTTTTAATTTACAAGTGTACTTTTTAAATAATCGTTTCAATCAAATTTTAGATATTAGAAAAGGAAAGCACACCGTTATTCAAGATCGAACAATTTATGAAGATGCCTATATTTTTGCGCCTAACCTTCATGCAATGGGTCTTATGACATCACGAGATTATGATAATTATTTTTCTTTATTTAAGTTGATGGAAAGCTTGATTAAAGCGCCAGATTTAATTATTTACTTACGCGCAAGTGTTCCAACCTTAGTAAAACAAATTCAAAAACGTGGTCGCGATTACGAAAACAGTATTCGATTAGATTACTTAAAACGTTTGAATGAACGTTATGAAGGATGGTTCTCATCATACGAATCAAGTAAGATTTTAGTAATAGATGTAGATGATATTAACTTCAGCGAAAACAAAGAAGATTTAGGAAAAGTAATTCGTTTGATTGACGCCGAATTAAATGGCTTATTCAAATAATACTTTTAAACTTTATTTTTATTATTCTGATTATTTTAAATTCAATTTTTTCGAACAAACATTTCGTTTAAATGGATCCTAAAAAGCCAACGATACTTTTTTTGGCGTCATGGTACCCAGTACCATCTAATCCAAATCATGGAATTTTTATTAAAAATCATGCACTAGCTCTTAGTGAATATAAACAAGTAATTTTAGTTTATGCTTATTCTAGTTCAAAGAAAGATAACGATCAAATCATAAAAAATAATATTAATCAAAACTTTGAAGAGTGGATAATTTCTTACAAAAAAACAATATTTTTTTTTCCAATAATATCTGGACTTATAAAACTAATCAGATTTAAGGCTTCATATAAAAAACTTCTTAATGAATTAATTTTATCAAATTATTCAATTAAAGCAATTCAATTGAATACAATATTTCCTGCAGCGCTGGTCTTACCATTATTTAAAAATAAATTTAAGGTCCCCTATACAATTGTTGAGCATTGGAGTGGATACTTATCTGAAGATGGAAATTACAGAGGTTTTTTATTAAAGTATGTTACCAAAAAAACTATTTCCTTAGCAAAAAAGGTTTTCTACGTTTCTGAAAAACAAAAACTGGCAATGCTACAAAATGGGTTAACTGGCAATTATAAATTACTTTATAATGTCGTTGATACAACTGTTTTTTTTCCAAACACACAATTAAAATCTGAAAGGCCAATGTTACTGCACGTGTCTTCATTGATAGAAAGGGAAAAAAACATTATGGGGACATTGCGTGTTTTAAAAAAATTACAAGGGATTAACCAAGAGATTGAATTTTATTTTATTGGCGGAACAAATGAATTAGTAAATTTTTATTCTGATTTTTCAAAAAAATTGGGATTAAACAAAATTTATTTTTTGGGAGAAAAAACGCCAATCGAGGTTGCCGATTTTATGAAAAGAGCTCATGCCTTAATTTTATTTAGCCATTTTGAAGGAATGCCTGTAGTTGTTCTTGAATCCTTGGCTTCAGGGCTTCCAGTTTTCTCAAGTAATGTGGGGCAACTACCATATTTGATAAAAGAATCGTTTGGCAAATTAGTTACACCGGGCGATGAAATAAAATTAACTAATCTACTTTCAGAATTTTTACAAGGCCAGTTAAATTTTAATACAGATGAAATGGTAGAATTTATTAATAAAAATGCTAGCCATAAACTAGTTGGTAAATATTTGAACGATTGTTATAGTGATTTTGAAGACTCATCAATAAATTGAGTAAGCTCTACAAATTGAGAAACAGATAATTGTTCTGGTCTTTTATCCAATAATGGATGGCGCACTTCATTATTATTAAATAAACTTCTAACTGAATTTCGAATAGTTTTTCTTCTTTGATTAAAAGCTGTTTTAATTACTTTTTTAAATAGAACCTCATCGCAATCTAATTTATTTATTTTATTTCTTGTTAAACGAATGACTGCGCTTTTTACTTTTGGGGGGGGGTTAAAAACATTTTCGTTTACCGTAAATAAATACTCTATATCATAAAAAGCTTGAAGCAATACACTTAAAATACCATAAACTTTAGTGCCTGGCTTTTCGGCAATTCGCAAAGCAACCTCTCTTTGAAACATTCCAACAACACAATCAATATGATTTTTGTTTTCTAAAACATTAAACATAATTTGACTCGAAATATTATAAGGAAAGTTTCCTATCAAATTATATTTCTCTCCGATGAAAGGTTTTAAATCAGATTTTAAAAAATCGGCCATTAAAATTTTACTACTTTGTTGAGGGTACTTATTTTTTAAAAAATTTACTGATTCAGTATCTAAATCTATGGCTAAAAATTTTTCTTGTGAATTAATTAAGAATTGCGTTAAAACTCCAGTGCCAGGGCCAACTTCAATAATTGGGGTAACGTTATCTATTTCTAATAAAGAATTTACAATGTTTAGTGCAATAGTTTGATCGGTTAAAAAATGTTGACCTAAATGTTTTTTTGCCCTTACATAATCTTGCATAAGAAAATTTGTTTTATTTACCCCCAAGGGCCATTAAATATACTTTTATCAACTCATCTAAATCTCCATCTAAAACGGCTTCTGCATTTGTTATTTTAAATTCAGTGCGATGATCGTTTACCATTTTATAAGGATGTAAAACATAACTTCGTATTTGCGACCCCCACTCTATTTTCATTTTGCCATCTTCAACTGCACGTTTACTTTCATTTCTTTTACGTAATTCTAATTCATATAATTGAGAACGTAACATCTGCATGGCCATTGATCGATTCCCTAATTGTGATCGTTCTACCTGACAAACCACAACTATTCCACTTGGTTTATGTGTTAACTGAACCTTACTTTCTACCTTATTAACATTTTGACCCCCTGCGCCACCGCTTCTTGAAGTTGCAATTTCTATATCGGCTGGTTTAATATCTATTTCAATGGTATCGTCAACTATTGGGTAAACATAAACAGAAGCAAAACTGGTGTGTCGTTTTGCGTTAGAATCAAAAGGGCTTATTCTTACTAATCGATGAACACCGTTTTCTCCTTTTAAATAGCCATAAGCAAATTGCCCTTCTATTTGTATAGAAATAGATTTTATGCCTGCTACATCGCCACCATTATAATCTAATTCTTTAACTTTAAAATGATGTTTTTCGGCCCACATTAAATACATGCGCATTAACATGCTCGCCCAATCACAACTCTCGGTTCCGCCTGCACCAGCATTAATTTGTAATATACAATCTAAGCCATCTTCTTCACTGCGAAGCATATTTTTAAATTCTATTTCTTCTAGCTTATTCAAAGTAAGTTGAAACTCATTTTCAGTTTCTTCTTCGGTTGCATCGCCACTCTTAAAAAATTCGTACAATGTGTTTAAATCATCTATCTGTTTAGATAATTCATCAAAGGAAAAAGTCCAGCTTTTAATTTGCTTGACTTCGTTTAAAATTTTCTCGGCTTTTTTAGAATCGTTCCAAAAAGTTGGATCAAGGGTTTTTTCTTCAAGTAACTCTAAATCATGTTTCTTGCTATCGTAGTCAAAGAAACCCCCTCAACGCGATACTGCGATCATTCAAGTCTTTTAATTGTTCATTTGTAAACATGGAGTTAAAGGTATAAAAAATAAACAAAAGACCTTACTTTAAACAAATAAATTATTAAATTATTTTTCATTCGACTTGCATCGTTTTAAGATTTTTATTTTTATATTTTTGTATTGTAATGATTCGAAAGATTTTTATTCTGATTTTATTTTTATTTTCTAAAGATAGTATTGGTCAATTATTTGTGGCAAGAGATACCATTTGTGTAATCGAAAATAATTATGTTTTAAAAATGCCATGGGCCAATGGAATTAATTATTCTAATATTTCTAGTATTGATTTAAATTATGATGGTAAAAAAGATTTAGTTGTTTATGATAGATTAAATAATTTTGGCGCTGGAAGGTTTAGATGTTTTATAAATAATGGTTCTTCTGGTCAAACTAAGTATTTATCTGCTCCCGAATTAAGTTACCATTTTCCTCAAGTTTATGGTTGGGCTATTTTATTAGATTACAATTGCGATGCTAAAGAAGATTTATTTTGTTATACTTCTTTAGGCATAATGGTTTACAAGAATATAAGTTCGCCTGCAAATCCTGTTCAATTTATTATTGCGGATACACTTTTAGAATCAAATTATAATCCAGGTGGCAATCCAACTTACGGAAATATATTTGCAAGTTCAGTTGGTGTTCCTGGAATTTCTGATATAGATAATGATGGTGATCTTGATATTTTAACTTTTTCGCCAGGGGGCAGTTTAATTGAATATCACAAAAATATTCGTGTCGAATCTAATTTATCCTGCGAGGCTCTTAAATTTGAGTATTCAGATAATTGCTGGGGTAAAATTTCAGAAGGAGCTTGTTCAACAGATTTAAATTCAAACTTTTGTAATTCTCAAAAACCAAATATTTCTCAACCTATTTATCTAAATAATAAAATTTATCATGCAGGCTCTTGCCTCACTTGCATAGATAGTGATGGAGATGGTGATAAAGATTTAATTTTAGGCGATATTTCTTGTAACACCTCTCAATACCTTCACAACACTGGTACTATTAACAATGCCTTCTTTTCGGATACTACTAAATTATATCCTAATTATCCAAACAAAAATAACACGACACAAATTAAATTAAACAATTATCCTTGCACTTATTATTTAGATGTTGATGGTGACAATAAAAAAGATTTAATTGCAACGCCCAATTCGCCTGCTAGCGAAAATTTTAAAAGCGTTTGGTTTTACAAAAATACAAGCACAACAAACACAGTAAATTTTCAATTTATAAAAAATAATTTTTTACAAGACGAAATGATTGAAGTGGGACAAAATTCATTTCCCGTATTAATAGATTATAATGCCGATGGCTTAAAAGATTTGATTATTGGTACACATGGTTATTATCTCAATTCTCAACAAAATCCTTTAAGTGCTCGCTTAACCCTTTATCAAAATATTGGAACATTAGCACAACCCGTTTACTCTTTAATTACACGCGATTATGCTGGATTAAGTAGTTATAGTTTTATTAATCAAATAATGCCTACTGTTGGAGATGTTGATAATGATAATGATGTTGATATTTGTTTTGGCACCTCGAGTGGTCAAATTCATTGGCTCGAAAATACCGCTGGGGCAAACAATCTTTGTAATTTTTCTATACTACACAATAATTCATTTTCAATCACTACAATTTCTTCATCTGCAGCTCCTCAATTATTCGATTTAGATAAAGATGGTAAGCTAGATTTAATTATTGGAACCAAAAACGGAAAATTATCATTCTATAAAAATATTAGTGCCGTATCCTCATCGCCATCATTTAGTTTAGTGAATTCGTTTTTAGGAAATGTAGATGTAAAAAATAATCCAAATGTTTATGGTATTGATGGCTATGCCGTGCCTTATTTTTATAACGAGGGTGCTATTACAAAATTATTAGTTGGCTCCGTAGGCGGAACTATTTATTATTATTCATTACCAAATAATATATATTCTAATTTTAATTTTATTCGAAGCGATGTTAATTTTTTAAATGAAGGTGGCCAATCTACCATTTGCTTTGAAGATGTAAATAATGATAATTTACGCGATTTATTTGTTGGTAATGCTTCAGGAGGTTTAAGTTTTTTTTCTTCCAAATCGCCATTGGTTATTATAAAAGAATTTACTTTCGATCAATTATCAAAAAATATGAGTGTTTTTCCGAACCCAGTAAACGAAATAATAAATATTAATATAAATCACCTTGAATTTGATGAAGGGCATTTGATTATTAATGATATGCTCGGGCAAACTGTTTTAATACAAAATAATCTTATAAATAATCAAACTATTTCTTTAAATCATTTAGCGCCGGGAATTTACTTTATAAAAACAACAATTATAGTAAAGTCACAAGTAGGAGAAATCACAAAAAAAATTATAAAAAATTAATTGAAATTTATTAAAACATATTTAGCTTTTTATTTAATAATTCATTTATTTTCTTGTACAAAAGATACTGGTATAAATGAGAGCGGTAACTATCCAAAAGAGGTTGGAGCTTTAATTTTATCAAAATGTGCTACTTCGGGTTGCCACAATTCAAAAAGTTATCAAGCAGCATCTAATTTGAATTTAGAAACTTGGGAATCTCTTTTTTTGGGAAGCGGGAGTGGCTCGGCAGTAATTCCCTTCAGTAGTCAATTTTCATCGTTGTGTTACTATATAAATACTTATCCCGAATTAGGTTCTCAAAATCAACCAACGATGCCTTTAAATAATACTAAGCTCAGTAAAAGTGATGTGCTTTTAATTAAAAACTGGATTGATGCTGGAGCACCCGATATAAACGGAAACATTAAGTGGGCCAGCTATCCTAATCAAAAAAAATTATATTTAGTAAATCAAGGATGCGATGTTGTAACAGTTTTAGATAGCGAAACGCAATTGCCCATTCGATATTTAAAAGTTGGCAACAAATTAAATAGTACACCTCATCAAATACGAGTTTCGCCTGATGGTAAGTATTGGTATGTTTTATTTATAAATCATAACATCTTACAAAAATATAAATGTAGTGATGATAGTTATGTTGGAGATATACCCTTAAACCCTTTTGCTGCCGGAACTTCTAACCAAAGTATTGATAATGCTCAAGATTGGAACACCTTTGTGATTTCTAAAGATAGTAAAAAAGCGTATTGTGTTTCTTTTACAAATAATGGAAAAATAGCTGCTGTAGATTTAGAAAATAAAAAATTAATTCATTATCTGCCTGGCTTTTCATACCCTCATGGCATTGCTTTAAATGATAAAGAAGATACGTTGTACATAACTTCGCAATACGGGAATTACATTACCAAATTAGATTCTGGTTTTTCTTATAAACAAGAATTTTCTATTCAGCCAGGTGTTACTTGGAATAATAATTCCTTGCTCGACCCACACGATATTATACTGGCGCCAAATAAACAAGAATTTTTAATTACTTGCCAAAAATCTAACGAGGTGCGCGTTTTTAATATCGCTAACAACTCAATTAACACTATTATTTCTACTGGTATTTTTCCACAAGAAATTATTTTTTCAAAAACACGCAACGAGTTTTTTGTAAGTTGTACAAATGATACTATTAAGTTTATAAATTCACATGGATTAATTACAAAAATTAACGCCAATAATTATCAAGATGTAAAACATTTAGCTTGTGGGTTTCAGCCCCATGGTATTGCCGCCGACGAATCTAAAAACTTGTTGTGTGTTCTTTCTCGAAATATTTCAGCTAAAGGGCCTTTACCTCATCATACCAGCCAATGCTCTGGCAAAAATGGTTTTGTTAACTTTATTGATTTATCCTTATTTTCATTATTACCAAAAAAATACGAATTAAGCGTTGATCCATATTATATTTTTGCACAACCATAAAAAATGACACTAAACGAAGCTTTAAAAAAACAACCTCTTTTATTATTTGACGGTAAATGTGTTTTATGTAACCAAGCCATATTATTTTTTTTAAAACACGAAAAAAATAAAAAGCTACATTTTATTTCGATTGAATCAGAATTAGGTATTTCAATTAAAAATTATTTCGAAATAAATACTAAAACAGATAGTATGATTTTAATTAAAAATCATGATGCGTTTATAAAATCTTGCGCAGCTTTACGATTACCTAAATATATGAAAGGAGCCTGGCCTTTATTAATAGTTTTGGTTATCATCCCTCCTTTTATTCGTAATTTTTTTTATGATTTAATTGCTCGACACAGAAAAAAATGGTTTGGCGAATTAGAAAATTGTGCATTATTAAAAAACGAAGATCGTTCACGTTTTTTAGCTTAAAAATTTTTTGCAGCAAAAGCAATGCTGATAACCGAAATTTTAATTCCTTCAACATCCTTTATGGTTTGCCAGGCAGCATCAATTGTAGCGCCAGTAGTTATTACATCATCCACTAACAAAACATGCTTGTTTTCTAAAATTGAGGGGTTATTTATTTTAAAAACACCTTCAACATTTTGCCATCGTTCAAACTTTTTCTTTTTTGTTTGAGTACTAGTTTCGCTCAATCTTAGAATACAATTATTGAGCATTGGCCGGTCAAAAACTTCGGATAAGCCTTTAGCAAAACATTCGCTTTGATTATAGCCCCGTTGTTTAAGTTTGTTTTTATGAAGTGGAATAGGGATTAATAAATCAACATCATCTAAAATTGAATTCGCCTTGAGCAAATTTGCATAATAATTACCAAGCCAAACTCCAAGCCCCATTTGATTTTGATATTTTAAAGCGTGTATCAATTTTTGAACCCTCCCACTCTTTTCGAAATTAAAAATACAAAGCGCGTGAATCAGAGGAACTCGACCGGCAAATAGCAAATTAATTTCGTTAACAGACAAGAGGTGGTAATTACTATGGGGCAGGGTAATAATGCATTGATTACAAATTAAATCCTCATGCTTATACAAATTCGCTCCACAGGCTTCGCAATACCTAGGATAAATTAATGATAAAAAATCGTTAATAAGTGTCATACAATTTATACTAAAATACTATTTTTGATTGTTATATTTATATGATGAATCAAGAAAATGAAAAATCTTCCAAAAAACGCGGTTTACTTTTTTGGATAATTATTGGTCTAACGACTACTAATGTTATTACCATTTGGCTTTTGGTTAACGAAAAAAGTAAAGTAGCAAATACCATTACCATTTCAGAAAAAATACTTGTTGAAAAAAATACTGTAGAGGTTGATTTACTCGATTTACAGAAAGATTACCAGAATCTTCAAACAAATGATGCAGCGATGCAATTAGACATTGATGCTAAGCGAGAACGGATTGAAGAATTAATTAAAGAAGCTGCAAAACATAAAGGCGATGCAACTATTATTTCTAAATTAAAAAAGGAAACGCAAACACTAAGAAGCATTATGCAAAGTTATGTAAGAACTATTG
>Ga0209297_1000408_pt1 | contig 27955 bp, 22 predicted proteins | sample S_130805_MF_Meta_FD_187322 | JGI IMG/M metagenome (GOLD analysis project Ga0209297, IMG submission 187322) | Freshwater microbial communities from Lake Simoncouche, Canada to study carbon cycling - S_130805_MF_MetaG (SPAdes) (version 2) | ecosystem: Environmental > Aquatic > Freshwater > Lake ...
AATTTTATTGAACTTAATTGGGAATTTATTTATAAAGGGACTATTCGCGATTTTTATCCACCCGTAGAAGCTTTGCCAATTAAGAATTCGTTTCAGTTGTACGCCGAAAATTTAGGAGATTTAAACGTTGCTGAGCAGGAGCAGCTTATTTCAAAAATTGGCTATAAACTTAGTATAACAGATTTAAAACAAAAAATAGATTTTGCTTTTTTATGTTTACACGGGCCTTATGGCGAAGATGGGCGAATTCAAGGGCTATTTGAATTTAATCAAATACCCTATAGCGGTTCAGGGATTTTAGCATCAGCAATTGGCATTGATAAAGGAATACAAAAAGAAATGATGGTAGGTCGGGGATTTAATAGCCCAAATTATATTATCATAAAAAGAAAAGATTGGATTGAAGGAGGAGAAGCAAAGCCTTTCGAATTAGTAAAAGAAAAGATTGGATTTCCTTGCGTAGTAAAGCCAGCCAATCAGGGATCAAGCATTGGTGTTAGTATATTAAATACCGAAAATGAATTTGAGTTTATGTCCGCGGTTGAAAAAGCATTGTTCACCCGCTGGATAGACGCTTCTCAATGGCAGGGTTTTTCGGACGAAGAAAAAATTAATTATGTTAAAATTCTGGCTGATATTAAAGAGGGAATAGGAATGCCCTTAGTGGTAAGCTATCCTCACGATTTGCAAGCCCCAATTATTAATGACCCAAATGTGTTGTTAGAATTTTTGAATGCCAATTTAAAAACAGATGGATTTGTAGTTGAGAGTTTAGATGGAGAAAGCACGGTTTTGGTAGAGGGATTTATTGAAGGAAAAGAATTTAGTTGTATTGTATTAGAGGACGAAAAAGGAATCGCCATTGCTTTGCCTCCAACAGAAATAATAAAAGGAAAAGAATTATTTGATTACCGAAGTAAATATTTGCCAGGACTATCTCGAAAAATTACACCAATTGATTTGCCCGACCTTCAAATCGAAGCAATTCGGAAAGAATGTGAAAGATTATTTTATGAGTTGCATTTTGATGTTTATGCCCGCATAGATGGTTTTTTAAGCATAGATGGAAAAATATTTTTAAACGATCCCAATACTACAAGTGGCATGATGCCCTCGTCTTTCTTTTTTCATCAAGCCGCCGAAATAGGACTAAGCCCTTCACAATTTTTGACCTTTATTATTCGTACCTCACTTTCGAAAAGGCTTGTTCAGTCTAAAGGGAATTCAAAATATAAAGCATTGTTGCATCAATTAGACGAACAAATTATTAAAGACAAGAAAGCAAATGGCACAAAAAAAAGAGTCGCGGTTATTTTAGGTGGTTACTCTTCTGAAAGACATATTTCTGTTGAAAGCGGAAGAAATGTGTTTGAAAAATTAGCTTCGTCAGAAAAATACACACCATTTCCTGTTTTTTTAACTGGAGATAAAAATGAGCATCAACTATATCAAGTGCCTATTAATTTATTATTAAAAGATAACGCAGATGATATAAAAGAAAAGCTAGAAAATTTTAAAATTCATGAGGTAATTAAAAACATTATGCGACAATGTTCGGCCATTACTTCTAAATATGCGTCCAACAATCATTCCGAATCACCTGAAATTTTATCATACGATCTTCTTAAACAAAAATCAGATTTGGTTTTTATTGCTTTACACGGAAGGCCGGGAGAAGATGGGGCTATACAGCAAAAGTTAGAAGAGATTGCTTTACCATATAATGGATCTAATAAAGAAAGTTCATCTATTACTATAGATAAATATCGCACCAACGAAATATTAAAATCAAATGGTTTTTTAATTGCAGATCATCTTTTAATTTCAAAGCAAGATTGGTTAACAGATAAACAAAGATTTTTACCTCTATTACAAAATCAAATTAAGTATCCTTTTATTGCTAAGCCTGTTGATGATGGATGTAGTAGTGCCGTTAAGAAAATAAATAATATTGAAGAGTTTGAAGCATTTTGTATATTGTTATTTAGAGAGGCTGAAGAATTAGATTTAGCAGCGGCGAATATTTTACATATAAAATTAAAAGAAGAGTTTCCTCAAAAGCAAGTTGTTTTAGTAGAAGAATTAATTAGCAAAAAAGATGCAATTCATTTTATAGAAATTACTGGCGGGATGATTACTTCTTTTAATCAAGAAGCAGAAATTATTTACGAAGTTTTCGAGGCATCTGAAGCTTTGGCTGACGGAGAAATTTTAACATTAGAAGAAAAATTTTTAGCAGGGCAAGGACAAAACATTACGCCAGCTCGTTACGCAAAAGGAGTTGATGATCGTCAAAAAATAAGCGAACAAGTAAAACAAACATTAGGAGCTGCTGCAAAAGTTTTGGGCATAAATGGATATTGCAGAATAGATGCCTTTGTTAGAGTTTATTCCGATTGCCGAATTGAAATTATTTTTATTGAAGTGAATTCTTTACCAGGAATGACGCCGGCTACTTGTATTTTTCATCAAGCGGCAATTAATAATTACAAGCCCTATGAGTTTATTGACAAAATCTTAGATTTTGGGGAGAGGCGCATGGGTTTTAAATAATTTTACAAGTTTAATATTCAGAACTTCCATCATCTTTAATTTTTAAATAAAGAGCTAATTCTTCAAATAAATAACGTTTAGATCTAAACAATTTTATTTACATTTTGGCCGACAAAAAAGATTTGTTCACCTATTTTGTATTAATAATTAAAAAATAATTGCCTTTAAATTACTGAAAATCAAATTGTTATATTTTGTTTTGTTTTTAACAAATTTTATGTTTACTTATGTTAAATGTGGAGTTCAGAACCCACAATAAAAAACGGGGAGTTTTCTGAAAATCCTTAAGAGTAAGAATAAAATTTAATATTAATAACTATGATTTATTTTATTTTTTTATTGCCGTTATTAGGATATGTTTTGTCTAAATGGATAAATGAAGAGCCTAAAGGCCTTTTTAAACATGAGGTTTTGTCGACTTCAATAAGTCAAAACCCCTCATGGCATTTGCCAATTGTTATTATTGGGTTTTTAATGTCCTTTTTGATTAATGTTTTCGTTTATTCTGTTTTTGCAATAACAGGTATAATTTCAAAATTTATAGAGTTTATAAAATGGCTTTACCATAACATATTAGAACCAATATGGAATGTAATCAAAAAAATCTGCATAATGATTGCTGAAATTATTGTAATGATTATAAAAATTTCCATTCATTATTTAGTTAAAATCCCTCTTGATATATTAATTAAAGTTATTAACTCTGTTACTTATACTCTTAATTGGAGCAACTATTACAGAACTTTTAAAGTAATTGCTATTGGTTCTTTTGCTGCAGGGTTTTTAATATTCATTGGTCATTTATCAGAAATACCTCAAATTGGTTCAATAGGTTCTCCATTTGTACTTGCTATTACCTTGACTTGGGTTGTTGGATTGGTTTCTTTTGGAAATCACCAAAATGGTAAGCGGGCTGCAATTTTTGCTTTATCTGTGATTGGCCTTATTCTTGGCATATTTGCATTATTATATGTTACTAACTTGCTAGATTCAATTACAAGCTGGGGAGGTGTTTTTGCAGGATTATTATATTCGCCCTCTTTGGTTTCAATATCTTTAGCAATTTTACTAATTATAACTGTAGTTTTTATTACAAATGTTGGGGCCATATATATTAACTCTGATGCCGCTAAATTAAGTTTTACTGACAATTTAAAAGGATGTCTTCGCCATTCATTCAATAGAAGCTGGTCTTTTATTATACAACCAATTTTTGCAATTGCTATAGGCGCATTAATTGTTGCAATTCCATATTTATTATTAAATTATAGTGCTGATTCTGTTTTATATGGAAAAATCTTAAGCCCTACTTTTAATTCTACTTTTAATGCGTTAGATGAAGAATTAAATAAGATAAATATTAATCAATCACAGATTATGAATGATGTAAATATTTCTCAAGCGGAATTTGATAAAGCAATTCTTGACGTGGAAAAAAAAATAGAGTTAGAACTTAAAATTTCCGAAAACATAAGATACTCTATTTACAGTAGAATTTCTGTCATTAATGGGATAACATATAAAATTGAGCCTGTTGCAACTGCAAAAGAAATAGAAGATGAAATTAATAAATCAAAAAAATATAAAGACAATCAAGAGAAATCAAAACTTGAAGCCCTTAAAAATATTGATGCACAATTAGCGCAATCAAAAGCAAGCGGCGACTCAGAACCACAAAAAATAGCTGATCTAAATACTAAGCGCCAAAGAACTGATAAATATTATAGTGCAGAAATTAAAGGACTACAGGCAAAAATTAAATATCAAGAAGGAAACTCTATCCGGTATAACTTAACATATTTATTTTTTCTTTTATCAAGTGGAATTTTATACTCTATTCTAATTGCATTAGTAGCAAATATTTATGCTGCAAGCGTTAAGCCAGTATATGAAATGTGGTCTTCAAATTTTATTATTGAAAAAGTAAATGAAGCAAGAAGCAAGAACTCTTATCAACCTTGGGTTGGCATATTACTAGTAGGATTATTAGCATTAGGAAGTGGAGGTTTTGGCAGCAAATCAATTAATGGAATAAAAATGATGTTGATGAGTAAGGAAACTTCTGATACAACTTTTACAGGTGATGCCGATGATTTGGAAGCAAGAGAGCAAGCTATATCAGACTCTATCGCTGCAATGGAAGAGGCAGCCAATCAAGCTGCTGCTGATGCGATAGCTGCAGAGGAGAATAGAGTCCGTATTGAAGATTCAATTGCTGCTGCTTTAATTAATGCACAACAAAGTTCGGAAGATTTTATGAACGCTGAAAATGGTATAGGCGAATAAGAGCGTGTCGCCATTGTGCTTATGATGATTAAAAATTAATGCTATAATCATAAACCCCTAAAAGTTTTACTTTTAGGGGTTTATTGATTTTAAATAGATATTAATTTAGCGATAGAAAAAATTTATAGTTTATAAATAAAATAATTAAATTATTTTATTAGGCTGTCCCGGTCTTTCTAACTCCTGTAGTTTTTTTAACGCCCACACTTGTTTTGGTTTTTGAAGAAGCTTTAGTGACTGTTTTTTTTATTTTAGCTTTTTCATCTGGTTTTAAAGCAACACTTTTGTCATCTCCTGTTTTATTTTCTTCCTTTTCTTTAAGGCTTCCGGTTATTTGAAGTGTGTTGTACCAAGTAATTAACTTTCGCATATTACTAACATATACTCGCTCTTTGTCATATTCAGGTAAAATCGTTTCAAAATAGGCGGCCATTTCTTTATCATCAACTTTATTGTCAATTGCGGCGCCTCCTTTTTCTTTGTCAAAAATAGAAGACATTATCGCCTCTAACGGCTTATCCTCTCCGGTGGTAAACATGCTAATATCTGATAACGTAGATACTTTTGTAGAAGCATACACATTTATTCGTTTTTTGTCAGACAAGCCTTCAACAATAATACCGTTTTTACTTTGTGCTACAATTTTAAATAAACCAGGTTGCCCAGAAATAGAAATTATGCCAGTTAAGTCAATCATAAAATTTTGTTTTTGTTCTTAGATTAGCAAAGATAAGTTTTTAATGAGAAATAAAAATTTTTTTTATGTTTTGATTTATAATCAATTAATTAGCCCTTGTTGACTTTAAACTTTTTTTCGATATAATTTAGAATTAAGTCGTTGTTGTTTTTAAATGCTTTAATAAGTAATTTAGCCATTATTAATTATTTTAAATAAAAAATAAGCTAATGAAATATCAGGCAATAGACAACGCGTTATTTATTGAAAACAGAAAAAAATTTAAAAATAATTTAAAGCCTAATTCTTTAGGTATTTTTGTTAGTAACGACATTATGCCTACCAATGCTGATGGCAGTATGGGATTTAAACAAAACAGCGATTTGTTTTATTTAAGTGGTATAGATCAAGAAGATACAATTTTGGTTATTTTTCCGGATGTTAAAGACGGTAAGCATAAAGAAATTTTATTTATTAAAGAAACTAGCGAATTAATTGCTATTTGGGAAGGCGCGAAGTTAAATAAAACCCAAGCAACTTCGGTTAGCGGCATTGAGCATATTTATTGGATTCAGGATTTTGATAAAATTATGAAGCCTTTTATTTTGCAGGGGAATAATATATATTTAAATGCAAACGAACATGCTCGTAATTCTAGTTTAGTAGAGTCGGCACAAGACCGTTTTAATAAAAAAATTCGTGCCTCGTTTCCTTTACATAATTATGAGAGAAGCGCACCCATTATGCATAATATTCGTTCTGTGAAAAGCGCTCAGGAAATTGATTTAATTCAACAAGCTTGTGATATCACCGAAAAAGGGTTTAGAAGACTATTATCTTTTGTTAAACCTAGCGTTTGGGAATATGAAATTGAAGCAGAGTTGATACACGAATTTATTTCTAATCGCTCGCAAGGATGGGCATATGGCCCTATAATTGCAAGTGGAGCTAGTGCATGCGTTTTGCATTATGTAGAAAACAACAAGCAATGCAAAGATGGCGATCTTATATTGTTAGATGTGGCGGCTGAGTATTCAAATTATGCTAGTGATTTAACGCGATGCATCCCCGTGAATGGGAAATTTACTAAGAGGCAAAAAGAAGTTTATAATGCTGTTTTACGAGTGCATCGCGCCGCAGCTAAACAATTATTGCCTGGACAAACATTTGAAAATTATAATAAGTTTGTTGGTGAAATAATGACAGAAGAATTACTAAAGTTGAGCTTGCTAAAAACAACTGATGTAAAAAATCAAAAGCCTAATTGGCCAGCATATAAAAAATATTTTATGCACGGCACTTCTCATTTTTTAGGCCTAGACGTTCATGATGTTGGATTGTTTTCGGAGCCCATGAGAGCCGGGATGGTTTTTACTGTTGAGCCAGGAATTTATATTCCAGAAGAGGGTTTAGGAATTCGATTAGAAAATAATTTAATGATTACCACAACTGGTCAAATGGATTTAATGAAAAACATTCCAATTGAAACAGATGAGATAGAAGAATTAATGGGAAAATAATTTATGTCAAGAGGTTGATTTTTACAAATTATCAATAAAGTAATTACAAATTTTTTCCATTAAATGCGAGCGGTCTTTACCAAGCACATTATGTTGGTGGCCCGGATAAACATAATAATCTAATTGTTTACCATTGTCTACCGATTTTTTTTGATACATCACACTATGTTGCCAAACAACCACATCATCTTGTGCGCCATGAATCATTAAAAGTTTACCTTGTAATTTATCTGTATAATTTAATAAATTATTTTTATCATAACCTTCTTTGTTTTCTTGAGGGGTATCCATATATCTTTCACCGTACATAATTTCATAATAACTCCAATCAATCACTGGGCCACCAGCGACACCTACTTTAAAAACTCCCGGATAACGGGTCATTAAAGAAGTAGTCATAAAGCCACCATAACTCCAGCCATGAACCCCTATGCGGTTTGCATCTACAAAAGGCAAAGATTTTAAATAATCAACACCCGCTAATTGATCTTCCATTTCTTTTGTGCCGAGTTGTCGATGAATAATTTGTTCAAATGCTTTGCCTCGATAGGAAGTTCCTCTGCCGTCTAAAGTAAAAATAATAAAACCTTTTTGAGCCATGTATTGATACCAAAGTTCTCCACCGGCCATCCAAGTGTTTGTAACCATTTGAGAATGGGGCCCATTATATAAATAAACAATAACAGGATATTTTTTTGTGCTATCAAAATCAATAGGCTTAAATAATCTACAATTTAAATTGAGACCTTCTTTATTTTTTATTTGAAATAATCGCCATGAGCCAGTTTTATAATCTTTAATTGGATTATCGGCTTTAAAAATTGTGAAGTTATTTGTTGTGGATGTATTTATTATACGATACTCTCTAGGAATATTACAAGCACTGAAATTATCTATAAAAAAGGTGCCATCACTATTTTTTACGGCAGTATGAAAACCGTCATCTTTTGTTAGGCGAGAAATAGTTGCTGTGTTTAAATTAACCACATATAAATCTTGATTTACAGCCCCCTGTTCGTTGGCATGAAAATATAAGTTCTCTCCTTTTTCATCAAATCCATTTTCTGCTTTAACTTCCCAATTGCCTGAGGTTAATTGTTTAATCAACTTTCCATCTATTGAGTACAAATAAAAATGATTAAAGCCGTCTTTACGGCTTTGCCAAATAAATTGCATCGGATTATTTTTTACAAACAACATCGGATTTGAAGGTTCGGTATATTTCTCGTCTCTTTCTTCAAATAAAGTTTTAATAAAATTGCCAGTCTTAGCATCATATTCATTTAACTTATAATGATTTTGTTCGCGATTAAGAACGGCTATGTAAATCTTTTTTTCATCAGGGCTCCATGAAATATTTGTGAGATACTGATCTTTTGGTCCTTCTGTTTTAATTTGAATGTTTGCTCCAGTTTTTAAATGATACACATGAAGAGTTACGTAATGACTTTTTCCTCCAGCCATAGGATATTTAATGTTGTTATTTTTTGCTGGATAAACAGACCAGTCTATAATTGGATAATCAGTTACGTCGCTTTGATCCATTCTATAATATGCAAGCGCGTTTCCGTTTGGACTCCAATAGGTGCCTTTATGAATTCCAAATTCGTCGCGATGCACGCTTTTTCCATTTACAATAGTGTAAGAACCGTCTTTAGTAATTTGTTTTACTTTATCATTTGAATAAACAAACACATTATTATTATTTACATACGCATAAACTTCGCCTTGTTTATATTCATCTAAATTTTCTAAGGAAGCGTCGCTTATTTTTCTTATTGAGGGAGAAACAGATTTTGAAATAAATGAATAAATCATCTCTCCTTTTTTACTTAAAAAGTAAAGTTCATTTTCGTTTTTAAATAAAATACCTTCAAGCGCAGAAACGCTATCCATGTTTGCTTTAATAAGAGCGGTATTTAGTTCATTTTTCGAAAGATGATTAATCTCTTTCCCGTTTTTGGTATTTACAACAAATAAATGATTTTTATCAAGGTATGATATTTGGCTTGACCCAGGGATAAAACTTAAATTTTGTAGTCTTTTTGGAGCTAAACTTGACCTTCCTTTAGAGACCGCATCTTGAATACTTAATAATTTTGTTTGCGAAATTCCATCAAATGCGCTTAGGAATAAAATAAATAATAATGAGAAAAAAATGTTTTTCATAATATAATAGTAAGCCACTAATGTATTAAAAAACAAGTATTAATCGGTATAAAAAGTTGAATTAATTTTCTTGAAATTCTGAGATATTGATTATTTCATCTAAAACTAAAAACAAATCTTCGGATTTGTTAAGGGTCACTAATTTTATTCTTATGTCTTTAAAATTAGCAATGCCTTTAAAATAATTAGCGTAATGATTTCTCATTTCAACTACGCCTAGCTTTTCCCCCTTCCATTCAATCGATTTTTGTAAATGATTTTTGCAAACCTCAACACGATTTATAATACATGGTTTTGGTAGCAACTGCCCGGTTTTAACAAAATGTTTAATTTCATTAAATATCCAAGGGTATCCAATGGCGGCTCTTCCAATCATAATTCCATCAACGCCATAAGTGTTTTTATAACTCAATGCTTTTTCGGGACTATTAATATCGCCATTTCCAAAAATAGGTATTTTAATACGAGAATTATTTTTCACATCGGCAATATATTTCCAGTTTGCCTCGCCTTTATACATTTGAGCACGAGTTCTGCCATGAATAGTTAGCGCCTGAACCCCAACATCTTGTAGCCTTTCGGCTACTTCCATAATGTTAATACTTGATTCGTCCCAGCCCAATCGCGTTTTTACTGTTACCGGCAAATGAGTGCTTTTAATAACGGCTTTGGTTAATCGCACCATTAATTCAATATCTTTTAAAACACCAGCCCCTGCGCCTTTGCAAACTACTTTTTTTACCGGACAACCAAAATTTATATCTAATAAATCTGGATTAGTTGCATCTACTATTTTAGCAGATAAAGCCATCGCCTCCTCATCGCCACCAAAAATTTGAATTCCAATGGGGCGCTCATAATCAAAAATATCCAGCTTTTTTTTACTCTTGATCGCATCTCTTATTAAACCCTCGGAGCTAATAAATTCGGTATACATTAAATCGGCCCCGTATTGTTTGCAACCATATCTAAAAGGAGGGTCGCTTACATCTTCCATAGGAGCTAATAATAGAGGAAAGTCAGGAAGCTGAATATGTTTGCCGATTGTTATCAAGCCACAAAGGTAACAAAAGTAAATAGTTTATTGTGTAACTCCCTTTTGAAGCTAGTAATTTTAATTTGAAAAAGCTAACTAATAAATTCGGAACCTTGTTAGGCTAGAACCACCAAGAATTCCTAAGCCATTAATTACATTACTATAAACAAGAACTGGCTCAGAAAAAAAACCACCCCCAGCTTCAGCTTGTTTTTTTAAGGTAATTTTATATTTATAATATTCCTCACTTAAATTACCTACTTCTATATAAACGCGTATACTTTTTAAATTTTCGGGTATGTTGAAATAAAAAGACACATCAAAATTTAATTGCATTTGATTACCATTGACTTTAGTTAAATCATCTATTTCAAAAGAAGTTGATTCATAGCTGTTTTCATCATTATTATTTTTAATATATGCATAGCCATCATTTTCAATAGTATTTCCTAGGCTATCTATTAATATTACAATGGGCTTTATACTATAAAAATTTTTGGCACTTAAATCGTCTAAAATTTTTAGTTTAAACTTACTAGTGCCACCCACAGATTTTATTGTTGGAGAATATTGATTGAGGCGATAATTATAATTTAGGGTGTCATATCTTTCGAGGTTAGTATACTTAACACTTGGCGGAATAATAGTAGTTGCTGTAACTGATGAATAACCGCTAGCACTTACAATTAGGCGATATTTATTATTTACTTTTGCTGTAAAAAAACTCGTAAAATTTCCATTCTGAATGTTAATTAAATTTCCTAGGTACGCATCATTTTCAAAAACCTGACAAACAGCCTTGTCTAAATCTTTAAATGCTTTGTTGCTCAGGATACCTCTACTAGCAGTAATGTTAGCTGTTATTAAATCTTCTGAAAAAAGCAGGCTATTTAAAACAATGCGAGAATCTTGTTCTGGTAAATCTTTTGCCTCGATAACTTTTTCACATGATAAAAAAAGAAATACTGCAAACAAACAAATTAATAATTTTAACTTTTTCATGACTTTATTGCTGTTGTTTTTCAAATTCTTCCAACTCTTCATCATCTTTAAAAATATCATTAACATTCCTAAAATCAAATTTAAAGCTATAACTAATGCTTGGAATTAATCGGAAGAGGCTTACTTGTTTTAATTGTTGCACGCCGTATTGATTTCTGGCAAAGTAAAGAAAGTATGGATTTTGTCGGTTATATATGTTATAAACACCGAAACTCCAAGTTACTCTTCCCCATTTCTTTTTCTTGTGTTTATTTACGCTAACATCCATACGACTATAGGGCGCCATACGATAATTATTTTTGCCACCATAGTATTGAACTTCGTTATTAAGATAACTTCCGGGGTCAACAACAGCTGCATAACTTTGTAATGGTAAGCTGATTGCATTTCCGGTTCCATAAACCCACGTTGACGAAACATCAAGTTTATTACTTAATTTATAAATAGCTACTATAGAAATGTCATGCCTTCTATCGTATTTATAGGGATAAATTTTTCCTTCATTAATTTGTGTAAATTGTCTGTTAGTCCATGATAATGTATAGCCAATCCATCCATTTAACTTCCCTTTTTTCTTTTGAATTAAAAATTCTGCGCCATAACTCCAACCTATGCCCTGCGCAACTTTTTTCTCCCAATCGTTACTTCCTCCAATAAAATTAGCACCATCTAAATAGTCAATAATATTTTTCATTTCTTTATAATAACCTTCGGCACTAAATTCAAAAGCGTTATTTTTAAAACTCTTCGCAAAACCAAAAGCACCTTGATAGGATTGTTGTGGCTTAATTAATTTTGTTGCAGGCACCCATAAATCTGTTGGCAAGCCAACATTTGAATTAGACAAAAGATGAATAAATTGCATCATGCTAGCGTAAGAGGCTTTAACACTCCAATTATTTGGCAATAAGTATCTTCCGGTAAAGCGCGGTTGAAGAGATTTATAAAAACTATTTTGAACCAGAAATCCGGCTGCATGAATACCCACGTTAATTTTTAATTTTGGGTTGATGCGCCAATCGTCTTCGGCATATAAATTTAATTCTGTTGCAAAAATATCAGGGTTTCCACTTATTGAATCAATATTTCGGTCAAACCCACTTGTTTTATATTGCTCAGCGCCGGTTTTGAAAGTGTGATAAATATAATTTGTTCCAAATTTTACATTGTGATTTGGATTTGGCATGTAGTCGAAATTTATTTTGCCCGCCCAATCATTTATGCCCGAAAAATAATTTGCCGATTCCTTGGTGTCATTTTTTAAATCTTTCAGCTCTTGCCCAAGACCAAATAAATATTGAGTATAAGTAAGCCCTGTGGTGCAAAATAATTGGTTGTTAAAAACGTGATTCCATCGGGCAGAGCCAATGGCATTGCCCCATTTTAAATACCCGCCATAGCTTGTTTCGCCTGTAAATGAAGATCCCGTAGAAAAATAAAAGTTATCTAAGCCTTTATATAAACTTAAAAATAGCTTGTCTTTATCTGAAAATTTATGATTTACTTTTAAATTTAAATCATAAAAATAATATCCACCACTTCCTTCTCCTATTGTTGCCGCACTAATAATTGGACCAAGCAATAAATCAAGATAAGTTCTCCGAGCAGTGAAGAGAAAAGAAGTTTTATCTTTAAAAATTGGGCCCTCAATAAGTATTTTGCTTGCAATTAAACCAACAGAACCTTCCACATTATATTTTCGCATATTTCCATCTTTCATATTAATATCTATAACTGAAGATAATCGCCCGCCATATCTAGCAGGAAACCCACCTTTAGTTAGTTCCACATTCTTTATAGCATCTGCATTAAACGTAGAAAAGAATCCAAATAAGTGAGAGGCATTATAAATAGGAGCCCCATCTAATAAAATTAAATTTTGATCTGGTCCGCCTCCTCTCACATATAAACCACTCGAACCCTCGCCACCGCTTTTTACACCCGGCAATAGTTGCAATACTTTTAGCACGTCCACTTCTCCCAAAAAAGCAGGCACTTTTTTAATCTGCTCAATAGGAATATTAATGGTACTCATTCGTGTGCGCTCTTCAATGCGTTCATTTTCATCGGCTAAAATTTCTATGGTTTGTAATTGATTAGAGAGACTTAAATCAATATTAAGAGGAACGTCTTTATTTAGTAAAAATGATAGGTATTGCGGCGTAAAACCAATGTAAGAAATTAAAAGATTTACACTATCGCTTGGCAGAGTGAGACTATAAAAACCAAAGTTGTTAGTTATTGTTCCTAATTTGGTTTTAGCATCATAAATGATTGCGCCAATAATTTTTTCTTGAGTTTTACCATCGCTCACATAACCAGAAATGGTTTTTTTTTGGGCGAATAAAAAACAGGAGTTAATTATTAGTAAACATAAAGCAATTTGCTTTTTCATTTAATGGTTTTATTCAATTAAAATAGTAAAAGATAAGCAAAATTAATTAAATTTTTAGAAAAAGATTATTTCGCTTCAATTTCTTTTACCCATTTCGTGATATCCAAAATAACTTTTTCTTCTACATTCCCTTGCTTTTCATAGTCTGCAGGAACTGATTTTTTATTGCCATTAAAAAATAAATGATTTAAGTTTTCATAAAATAAGAATTGATTTTTTGTTTGATTAGCGAGGGCTTTTTTCCATAATTCAAAATCAATTTTTGTTACTTGGTAATCTCTTCCTCCTTGCAAAACTAAAATAGGTTGTTTTAATTGACTTGTAATTTTAGTATTAATTAATTGAGATAAACTTTCCCAATACTCGAAGGGTAAATTTAATGGTAATTCATTTGGATTTAATTTTTTTAGAGCCTCTAAATTTTTCACTAAACTTAATTCTTTTGTTAGCGATTCTAGAGTCTCTTTTTCTTCTGCATTAATACTATCTAAACTAAAAATGTATTGGGTTTGTTCTAAAAAAATATCTTCAAAATTTCGGGCAGGCCCCGCAAAGAGAATTACACCTCGAACATCTTTGCTTTTTGAAGCAACTTTTGAAGCGCATACAGCGCCTAAGCTGTGGCCTAATAAATAAATGTGTGATTTTTTAGTGGCCGGATGTTTGCGAATTAATTTAATTGCATTTAAAGCATCAAAAATATATTCTTCATATAAATCGTAATGCCCCTTTTTATTGTAAAATTTGTTGCCATAAACTTTAGTTCGTTTATCGTATCTTAAACTGGCAATTCCATTAGAGGCTAAGCCTATCGCAAGGTCTTTAAAAGGTTTGTTTGGCCCTATACTTTCGTCTTTATCATTAGGGCCCGAACCCGAAATTAAAATAACTATCGGCGGATTAGTTAAATTATTTGGAATGGATAAAATGCCAGGTAATTCAAAAGTATTAGTTTTAACGCTAACTTTATTTTCGTAAAAAGAACCGAATTTATTATAAGGAGGGGCAGAGTAGCTTTTGTCATTTTTAGGTGGCTTAAAATAAATGCCATCAATTTTATTTAACGCATTAAAATGTAAACTTAAATTTAATTTGTTTTTTTCGAATTTACATAAAGCAATAATAACCGAATCTTTGCCTTCAACATTTTCGCTTCGCAGATCAGAGTACCCCATATATTGGCCCATAAATTTTGAAAAGCCTCCCCACATTTGTTCAAGCATTTCGGCGCTTAATTTAGAAGTAATTATGGTGTCAAAAAAAGAATAAGCACTATCAAATTTTTCATTTTCTAGTTTATTAATAAATACTTTTGCCGCAGTTAGATTTTTAACTTGAGAAGAAAAATTAGTGCTAATTAAAATAAATGCGATTAAGAACTTAAACATAGGAGGCTAATTAAAATGTTTTTCTGTTAAAGCTCAGAAATTTTAGCATCCAATTCGGCAAGGCTTTTTCGGGAGCTCTTTTCCGCAGATCTAAATACCAGCCAAATTTTTTTAAAATTGGAATTTTTTTTGTTTCAACAAATTCGATTAATGTTTTGTCGGGGTCTTCGATATAGGTAAAATGTCCAGCAGCCTCTCCCATCTCAAAACCAGAGCCCCCATCTATAGTAAAAGGATGTCCCGCCGCCTCACATTTTACTTTTAATGCGGCCATATTTTTAATATCAAAACATAAATGTATAAAACCTAAATCGCCCCAAAGTCTATTTTCGAAAATAGCTCGTGGATGATAATTTTGAGCTTCAATTAGTTCAATATAACTAGTGCCAAAAAGTTTAGAAAAAGACCCAACCCGAGATTTACTATGAGTTAAAATTGCTCTTTTGGTTTTAACTGATCCGCCAGGCAACACGGCTAAGTCTTCGAAAGAGTTTTCTCCTTTAAATAAAACAGAATCATAACCCAAAATTTCAGAATAAAATTGGATAGACTTTTCAAGGTTGCTCACACCAATTATCATACCTATAGGGCCTCCAGTGGTTTTTAATCCTTTGCCAAACCAAACAGAATCTTCAATAATTTCAAAAAAATTACCAAAGGCATCTTGTATAAAAAAATGATTTTTATTTTCTGGATTTTTTGTAATAGGGCCTAATACCTTGATTTGTTTAGAATTAAAAAAATCAAAACTAGCGTTAATATTTTCTGATTTTATTTTAGCACAAAACAAACCTAAATCTCCTAATTGAGGAGTAAAAGCAGCAGGTTGAGGAATTCGGCTCGTGTATTGCCAAATCTCGAAACCGCCACCGCCTTTTAAATTAATAGCCAAAATTGCATGGCGTTGATGAGGTTTTCCGCCAGTGTAAGGAAGCATTAAATTTGCTTCAGCGGCTTCTTCAAAAATAGGAACGTCCATTCCAAAATTTTGGTTGTACCATTTAAACCCTTCAGTTACATTAGAAACTCCAATGCCAATTTGTTGAATGCCAGAAATAATATAATTGCTCATCTTCTTGTAATAAAACTTTTGGTAAATTTACACTGTAAAAATACTAAAAATATGTACGGTCATTTAAAACTTCAACTACAAACTACATTAAGCGACATTGAAAAAAACGGATTGTTTAAGCGCGAACGAATTATTACTTCGCCAATGGACGCAGTTATAAAAGTAAACGGACATGATGTTTTAGTTTTTTGTGGGAATAATTACTTAGGGCTTTCCAGTCATCCAAAAGTGATAGAGGGAGCTAAAAATGCTTTAGACACCCATGGTTTTGGCATGAGTAGCGTTCGATTTATTTGTGGAACACAAGACATTCATAAACAACTTGAAGAAAAAATTGCGCAATTTTTAGAGACCGAAGATACGATTCTATATGCTGCCGCTTTTGATGCAAACGGAGGGGTATTTGAACCCTTATTTGACGAAAATGACGCCATTATTAGCGATGAATTAAATCATGCGAGCATCATCGATGGCGTTCGTTTATGTAAGGCTCAACGTTATAGATATAAAAATTGCGACATGGCCGATTTAGAAGAACAATTAAAAGCTTCTCAGGCCCAACGTCATCGTATTATTGTTACTGATGGTGTTTTTAGCATGGATGGATTTGTTGCGCCTTTAGACAAAATTTGTGATTTGGCAGATAAATATAATGCTTTAGTTATGGTAGACGAATGCCATGCAAGTGGATTTATTGGAAAAACTGGAAGAGGAACAATAGAGGCTAAAAATGTAATGGGCAGAGTTGATATAATTACTGGCACACTCGGAAAAGCATTGGGAGGAGCGATGGGAGGATTTACAAGTGGTCGTAAAGAAATTATAGAAATATTACGCCAGCGTTCTCGACCCTATTTATTTAGTAATTCTTTAGCGCCAAGTATTGTTGGTGCAAGCATTGCCGTATTTGATTTATTAACTGAAACTAATAGCTTGCGCGATAAATTAGAGTGGAATATAAATTATTTTAAAAAAGGAATTAAAGAAACGGGCCTCGAAATAAAAGATGGAGATAGCGCTATTGTTCCAGTAATGTTATACGACGCTAAATTAGCTCAATCTTTTGCCGAAAAATTATTGATAGAAGGTATTTATGTTATTGGATTTTTCTTTCCTGTAGTCCCAAAAGATAAAGCACGCATAAGAGTTCAATTAAGTGCAGCTCACGAAAAAGAGCATTTAGATAAAGCCATTGCCGCATTCAAAAAAGTGGGAAAAGAGTTAGGGGTTATTAAGTAGGAATCTTAGTTTTCAATATTATTTTGAGGCTACAGCCCCTGATATTACTATAATTTATCAAAATACTATAATTCATAGCAAGAGGCTGCTATCTTTACATATACTTTTGTGAAGACATTAATTAAAACGTTTGTACAAATCAAAATAATATATTGGATAAACGAATTTTAAACTGTAATCAATTAAAATAGATATATCATGGCAAAGAAAAATGCAGAAGAGTTAATGGAGGTTGTCGAAAAAAAAACGGTGAACTCAGAAAAACTAAAAGCGCTCCAATTAACTTTGGATAAATTAGAAAAAACTTACGGAAAAGGTACTGTAATGAAACTTGGCGATAGTAAAATTGAAGCCATGGAAGTTATTTCTACAGGATCTTTAGGTTTAGACATTGCGCTAGGTATTGGCGGCTTACCAAAGGGTCGCGTAGTAGAAATTTATGGCCCAGAGTCTTCAGGAAAAACAACCTTAGCCATTCATGCCATTGCAAACGTTCAAAAAACAGGAGGCATAGCTGCATTTATAGATGCCGAACATGCTTTTGACAGATTTTATGCCGAAAAATTAGGTGTAGATATTGGTAATTTATTAATCTCTCAGCCAGATAATGGCGAACAAGCGCTAGAAATTGCCGATAATTTAATTCGCAGTGGAGCGGTTGATTTAGTGGTTATTGACTCTGTTGCTGCCCTCACGCCAAAAGCCGAAATTGAAGGTGAAATGGGTGATAGTCGCATGGGGCTTCAAGCTAGATTAATGAGCCAGGCTTTACGAAAGCTTACTGGCTCTATTAATAGAACAGGTTGCTGTTGTATATTTATTAATCAATTGCGCGAAAAAATTGGCATCATGTTTGGAAATCCAGAAACGACAACTGGAGGTAATGCATTAAAATTTTATGCATCAATAAGATTAGATATTCGTAGAATAAGCCAAATAAAAGAAGGAGATGTTGTTTCTGGAAACAGAGCAAGAGTAAAAGTGGTTAAAAATAAATTAGCGCCTCCATTTCGTATGGCCGAATTTGATATTGTTTTTGGAGAAGGAATTAGTAAAGTTGGCGAGATAATTGATATTGGTGTAGAAAAAGGAATTATTAAAAAAGCAGGATCTTGGTTTAGTTATGATGAAACAAAATTAGGACAAGGAAGAGACGCCGTAAAATCTTTATTTAACGAAAACCCTGATTTGGCCGAAGAAATTGAGATTAAAATTAAAGAGGCTTTGGCAGCCGAAAACGCAGCGGCCAATTAAAAAAATTGTTTGAGAGATTTGTTAATAAGAAGCCATTCTATTTAGAATGGCTTCTTTATTTCAAATAGTTTTAAAGCCACTAAAAATTATTTAATACCTGTATTATTAAAATTAAATAATACCTTTACATTTTATATAGGGGAGTAGTAATGTTTTCTATTATAAATCTACTCACAAATACTGGCCCTGTCCTTAATTTATCATTTAAAATTAAAAACCATGCAAAAACAAAACCCATCATATAAATTATTTTTAACAGCATTAGTTATATTCTTTTTTATTATTCAAGCTAATGCTCAAACCTCTGCTAATACAGCAGGTGGCGACGCAACAGGCGCAGGTGGATCGGTTGCTTATTCGGTAGGGCAACCATTTTATATTACTTATACAGGTTCTAATGGCACAGTAGCTCAAGGGGTGCAACAAACGTATCAAATTTTTAGTTTAGGAATAAACCAAAGCGAACTAAATATTTCTTTAGCTGTTTTTCCCAACCCTACTTACGATAACCTAAACATAGAGATAAAAGATTTTAACAACGAAAATTTAAGCTACGAATTATTTGATATTCAAGCTAAACTATTGGCAAAGGGTTTAATAACAAGTAAGCAAACACAAATAAGTCTGATTACTTTGCCATCTTCGGCATACTTTATCCACATCAGCCAAAAAAACAAAAAAATACAATCATTTAAAATAATCAAAAACTAAAATCATGAAAATAAAAGCTTATCAATTTAAAGTTGGATTAATTATTTTTTTATTAAATTTTTTAATTAGCTCAACATTTGCCCAAGCTCCTCAAAAAATGAGTTTTCAAGCGGTAATTCGTAATAGTAGCAATGCACTAGTAACTTCAACAGTTATTGGTATGAAAATAAGTGTTTTGCAGGGCTCGCCAACAGGAACTGTTGCATATAGCGAAACGCAAACGTCAACTACTAATGCCAATGGTTTAGTAAGTTTACAAATTGGTTCAGGTATTGTTGTATCAGGAACATTTACTGCGATTAATTGGGCAACAGGCCCTTATTTTATAAAAACCGAAACCGACCCAACAGGAGGTAACGCCTATTCTATTATAGGCACAAGCGAATTAACAAGTGTGCCCTATGCATTGTTTAGTTCAAACGCAGCTGTTGGCGGCTTTACGCACTACCTAGGTGAGGCCTTTAATGGCGGAATAATTTATTACCTATACAAAGGTAGCGATGGTCTAGAGCATGGCTTAATAGTAGCGCTTACCGAAAGCATAGCTGCTTGGCAAACAACAGGTACATTAGTAAACGCAAATCGTACCGAAGACGGGGCTTACAATACAAATTTAATGACAGGTAGCCCAGCAGCAGCGTATATTGCATCATTAGGTGCAGGTTGGTATTTACCAAGTGTAGACGAATTAGGCTTATTGTTTTATAACCGTTACAGTGCCCAAAAAGGCTTACGTTTGGGCGGTAGCACCCTGCTGCAATCAAATTCATTTACATCTTGGTATTGGAGCAGTAGCGAGTATGACGCAATCAGTGCATTCCGCTACAGCTTCCTCTATGGCCCAGCCGATGTCAATTCTAAGGCAACTACATGCTACGTTCGTGGAGTAAGGGCTTTTTAAAATTTATCTTTTTAACAATTTAATAGTTGCCGCGAAGCGGTCGATTTTTATGTCGTTTTAATAGGTATATCGGATATAAAATTATTTAATTATGGAAAATAATAAGCGGCCGCCAATTAAAAAACTTATAGAGAAATATATTAAAAAAGCCATTCTGAAAAGAATGGCTTTTTGATTTTAAAATATATAAAAGCTTTTTGAAGGCCTTGGTAAAATTAATAATTAGTCTTCGCTTCTGCTTAAAGAATAAATAACTAAACCAAAACCAATTTTATTGATGGCATCAGCAATGTTATATACTATGTCCATTGCAGCTACTGCAGCTTTAGGATCAGTAACTAATTGAATTCCAAATAATCCTCCTGGAGTTCCTAAAATATAACCCAATGGATAAATAGCCCAACCTACTAAAACAAACCAAGCTAAAACTCGGGTAGCTTTTGCTACTTGTGGTCCAGCTGTTTGAGCTAGTTGAGCAACTTCACCAAACCAAATTAGGTAAGCAATATAAAAATATGCAGCACCTGAAATTACTCCCCACATTACGCTATTATCACGAGAAATTGTCTCACCAAAATAACCAGTAACCAACATAACTAAAGAAGCAAAAATTAACTTCCATAATAAACCTATTTTAGCACCTGCTTTTTTTGTAATTAAATAAAATTCAACACACATTAATGGCACTGTTAAGATCCAGTCAACATATCTAAAAAAAGTTGGCGACTCGCCTGTTTCTAAATTATAACCTCTCATGTAGTAGTAATGCACTGCTGCAATAAAAGTTATTAGTCCAGAAACTAAAACTGATGTTCTCCATTTTTGAGAAGTGTTACTTAACTCAAAAAAGAAGAAAACTGATGCGGCCATCATGGCCATTGTTCCGATAAAAAACGTAAAGGCTACGTAATTATCTGTTGCAATTTTTAAATGTTCCATTTTTTTATTTATTAAAATTTATATAGTCCTACTCTTAAGGATTTTCAGTTTCTCCCTGTTTTTTATCGGTTTATCAGCTCCAATTTTAATTAAAACAATTTAATATGATAAATGTTTATTTAATTGTTAAAATATTTAACAATTATATTTAATGGATTTTAAATTTCAAAAACTATTCGGCAAAATGACGTTTTTTATCGGTAGAAATTCAAATTTTAAAGAAAAAAAGGAATTTTTGCTAGTTTATAAGTTAAAAACCTGTAAATTTTATTGCCGCCAAAAAAATATAAGCATTTAAGCACATATAAAATAGGGCCGGGAATGATATCCAAATGCTATCTTTTAATTTTATTCTTATTATTAAGCCTGATAACATAAGTAAGGTGAGGCCTATAGACGATATTATTAAAATTGGATTAAATTTTAGTCCGATTAATAGGCCCATGGCCCCTAAAAGTTCTAATATTATGGTTAATAGTCCAAGTTTTTCTAAATTAAATCGTTTGAATTCGTTTTTCATATGGGGCGTTAAAAAATATGAAGCAACATAAACAAAGAAAGAGATGCTTGAAAATAGAATACACATTTCTTTTATATTCATAAAGGGTATTTTGATGCAATAGCTATAAAAGCACATAAAATCAAAAGGAATAGAGAAGGAAGATGTTTTATAAAAATATTTTTTATTTTAAAATGAAAATATTGAGCGACTATCATGAAAAGGCCCATAAGAACTGAGGAAATAAACACAAATGACGAAACCCAAATGCCAACAAAAAGCAATGTAGCTAAACAAATTTTTGTTGCCCCTACAAAATTTCGGGTTAAATCGCTTAGTCCAAATTGCTTAAAGTCTTTAAGTACATTATCAAACCTAAAAATCCAAACATAAGCAACAGATAGTGCTATAGTTATTTGTGTTAATTTTATAATGTATTCCATTTATTTATTTTTAAAAATTTATGGCGGACTAAAAATAGATTAGTTTTTTAAAATTGAAAATGCATTCTAATTTCGAATATAGTTTTTATTAATTATTTATTTTTTTTTCAATGCAATTTGCTTCTCAAATTGATTATGAATTATAAGTATAAGTAAACCAAAAATAATAGCAGTTAAAATCAAGGCTGTATTTAACAAACCACTAACAGAAAAAGACAACCTAATTAAGATAGTAGATATTATAAAGCCGGAGTTTCTGATGACCTTATGAAAATCAACCGTATGAAAAAAAGAAAATAATAATAAAACAACATCTGCAATAATTAAAATAGTAAAAAACTGTTCGAAGAAAATATTATTGATATTTTTAAATGAGACTTCTGAATCTGAATTAAGCTCAACAGAGCTTATTAGCCAATTTATAAATGAATAAATAGCAACAAAAAACAGAATGGGCACTAAAGAGGCAGCAATAATTTTTTTAATTTTTATAAATCTTACAGTGCCTTCAATTTGAGAATCTTCGTTTTCATCGGTTCGGTATCTTTTTTTACTTTGTTTGTAAAATTGTAAAATAAGAAAAAAAAGCAAAACGGAAGCCACTAAATCATATGTAAACTGTAAATCATATTTTATTTTAAACCAGTCAGATGAAAGCGACAAATTAGAAAGATCTTTGAATAATCGCCGGATAATAATAAGAGTAATTATTTCATATTGCTTGCTGATATATGTTGTAATAGATTTTGGGAGATAATGTATTAATAAGTATACCTCATAAACAAGAATAAATGAAAAAGGCGTATATATTGCAGCTGTAGGGTTTTTAAGTAAATCTGACGGATTATTTAGCGAAATAACACCAAAATCAACGAGGTAAATTATTAATAGATGAATAAGGAAGCTGGCAATGGCTATTAATAAAATAACACGTTCACTTCTTTTTTTAGTTTTCTCCGAAAGAAGATTATTGTATAGAAGCTTAATTTTATTCATAAAGCATAAATAACAATTTTATTAGCGGTTAACCTTAATATGACAAATTAAAGCTGATAAAGTTTTAAATTTCGATAAAATAGCTGTATCTTTTAACAGGCTTTATCTTTTCTTGATAAGTTATCATGTAAATAACAACTATGTAGATTCGAATTGGCTCGTGATTTAAATTTAATTTTCAAGAATTTTTTTCTTATAAAATAAATGCATAAGTATAACGTGGGGCAGGCTTATGCAGGCTAAAAAAATAAAACCATCGGCCTGCAAAAGATATAAATCAAAAATCCCAATGAAATCAAAAATAAATAAGGCTAAGAAAAGAGACAAGGCACCAATTAAATACGGTAGTGCTTTTTTATACAAAGGTATAGAATTGATATGTAATTTAAGTTTTAAATGCCCCCAAGCATTTAGGCTATGCTGACAAATAAAATATAGAGAAAAAGCAAGAATTAATGGCATTTTACAACCCACAATCAGCATTAAAATCAGCATTAAAAAACCGCTTTTTTTAAATAATAAAAATTCACATAAAAGATAAACCAAGCTAATTAGAGACAAAGGAATTTTATACATGATTAATTCATTTGTATATAATTTAATATTTTCTAAGCCTCCAATTTTTGAGATAACTTCAATTGATTCATTCAAATGGGTAAAAATAATAAATAATAAAATAGATAATCCAATTAGAAAACCCCTTATGTAGATTCTTATGCTATTCAAATTAATTCCCATTTCCTCTAATTCGGATTCTCCAAAATGAAAAGAAGAATAGAGTATAAAAAATATAATCGAGAATAATGGAAAGTAGTGCCAAATTGCAAAATAGGATATAATAAGTATTAAATACTTTAAAATAAATTGAAACAATGAACTTTTATTCTCAATTTTCAGCAGGTGATCAACCGATCCATGAGGGATTCCAACCAACAATAAGCCGATAATTATTAAAAAATATCCGAAATTAAGTGATATAACATTACTGAAATAGTGTATTATAAAATAAATTAAAACACCAACAAATGAAAATAAATAACGCAAACCATTTGTATTTTTTAAATGTATAAATAAAGACTTTATAAAAGTAAATATGGGCAAAGATGCAAATATTTTAAGTTCTTGTCCGACAGATGTTTTTTCATCTAAAAATAAAAAGATAGTATATATATTTTGACTTTTAAATAATTTTGTAAAAATCTTTTTCCCTTTTTTAGGCCATTTAAGAAGTATAGTAAGCAAAAGAACATCGTAAAACCGAAAACGACTTTTTTTATGGAGTGATATTTGATTAAAATGTTTAAAGTTTTCTTTGTAGATATTATCAGAAACTATTGAAGCAAAATTATACATGTTTTTAAATCCATACCCTGTGCTTGGTTTAATTAAATTTGCCTTAGCACCAGTATTTAAAACGCCTTGAAAATCATTTTTAGGATGTTGATAGCTTGTCATTGGAATACAGCCAGATTCTTCAGCAACAATTTCATAGCTGCCATATTCAGCTTTTATTTTTTTATCTAAAATTTTCTTAGCGTAATCCAAATTAATTTTTTCTGATCCAAATCGGGTTAATTCAATTAATGATTCTTTTGATGAGAAAGGGAGTGTGTAAACAAATTGTGTAAAATCACTTTGGTCTACATTAAAGTTCATCATTTCAAAAGAATCTTTAATAAAAACAGATTTTTCACATTTAATGTGTAATCCATAAAATGATTGATTTAAGTATATTTCATTAGAACTTAGTTGAGAATATGGAGGGGTTCTACTATCAAATATAAATTTGGATTTTAATATGCCACCTGAAGTATTTAAATGATAAATTTCATCAACAGAAATTATTGTATCTGCATAAAAGCTTAAGATTGGAATGTCTTCGTTTACTAGTTTATCTTTTATGTGCTCATATAAATCAATACTTTTAATAAAATAATAGGGTTGTTTTTCAATATTTTGTGAAGGAGAGCCATTAACTTCAATGGCATTATAATGATGACTTATTATTGGTTCAAGATCATTAACAATTGAATCATTTGGCGAGGCCCAAAAGCAATATGTTTTATCATTTGTATTCTTTTTTGTTGGCTCAACAACTGCGATTTTTTTATTTGAAGCCAAGCCTTTTTTTAATAGAGATAAAAGAATTAAACTATTGCCTGCGCCAAGGCCTATAAAAAGGAAATCATAAACCGTTTCATTATTAATATAAGTAGTGGATGATTTTGTTTTATTCATAATATGATCAATTAAAGGTAAATCATAAAACAACATAAATAAACAAAGGATTTTGAATTTTCAAAAAAAACTAATAATTTTGAAAAAAACATTTATGAAAAGAATTATTTTACTTTTATTTATTATTGCAACGTTTTTTCCATCTTGCAAAAAAGCTTACACCTGCGATTGCACGGTTACTGAAAAAATAACAGACGACGCAACTGGAGATGTAGAAACCTTTGTGTATAAAAATAACACTTCTGTTTATAGTGAGAAGATGACAGAAGCTCAGGCCTTATCAGCTTGTGATCATGAAGAAACTGGCATTCAATCAAATTTTGATGCACTAATGACGGATAATGGCACTAGCCCCCCTGACCCGAATGATGTTGTTACCACAGATTGTAAAATAAAATAAAAACAAAAAACTTTAATATGAAAAATTCTCATTTAATTTTAATTTCTATAGTTGTTTTAGCAATTATTTCTTGTAAAAAAACATATACTTGTGATTGTGAAACCAATACTGTAATATCTTTTATGGGATCAGGCGATTCAATATATTCAAAATCTAAAACAGTTCCTTACAGTGAAAAGATGACAGAGAAACAAGCGCAATCTGCTTGTGATCATGAAGCATCATCAATAAAAACTACTGAAGAAAATGCCATTAAGAATCAAATTCCTCCCGGACTTGGAATATCCACGCAGGTTTCTACTACTTGTGATCTAGAATAATACGATTTTGATTATTTATTTAATCAAAAGGAATTAAAACACAACATCTTCAATATCTGAGTCGTTTACAATATTTGGAATGGTCACTATTAAATTAGGAGTTCTTTCCATTTCACGTTTAATCGCAAATAAAGCTTCTTCGTTTCTGGCCCAAGCTCTTCGAGAAATGCCATTGTTAACATCCCAAAACAACATTTGCTCAAGTTTTTTTTCGGCATCATCGCTTCCGTCTAATACTAAGCCAAATCCGCCATTAATTACTTCTCCCCATCCAACCCCGCCACCGTTATGCAAGCTTACCCAAGTAGCGCCTCTAAAAGCATCTCCTACAAAATTTTGAACAGCCATATCAGCGGTAAATTTACTACCATCATAAATGTTGGAAGTTTCTCTGTAAGGCGAATCAGTTCCGCTTACATCATGATGGTCGCGACCTAACACTACTGGCGCTGAAAGAAGCCCGGTTTTAATGGCTTGATTAATGGCTTTCGCAATTTTAATTCTTCCTTCGCAATCTGCATATAAAATCCGTGCTTGAGACCCAACTACTAAGTTATTTTTTTTAGCATCTTTGATCCAAACTATATTATCATGAAGCTGTTGTTTTATTTCTTCAGGAGCATTTTGATAAATTTTAGAAAGAACTTCTTCAGCTAATTTATCGGTAATTTCTAAATCTTCAATTTTTGCTGAGGTACAAACCCAGCGGAAGGGGCCAAACCCATAATCAAAACACATTGGCCCTAAAATATCTTGCACATAACTTTTGTATTTAAATTCGCCATTACTTTTTAAAATATCGGCTCCAGCGCGGCTTGCTTCTAACAAAAAAGCATTACCATAATCAAAAAAGTACATGCCCTTTTCTGAAAATTTGTTTATGCAATCGGCATGCCTTCTTAACGTTTTTTGAATTTCTTCTTTAAATTTGTTTGGGTTTTCAACCATCATGGCGTTGCTTTCTTCTAATGAATAACCACTAGGATAATAGCCGCCGGCCCAAGGATTATGTAAAGAAGATTGATCGGTTCCTATATCAACTTGTACATTTTCTTTCAAAAGCATTTCCCATAAATCAACTACATTGCCTTGATAAGCTAAGCTCACAGCCTCTTTATTTATTTGCGCTTGTTTAGTTCTATTTATTAAGGCTTTTAAATCAGTATAAACTTCATCTATCCAGCCTTGTGCCAAACGCGTTTGTGCAGCTTTGGGATTAATTTCGGAGGTGATAGAAACTAGGCCTGCAATTTTTGCTGCTTTTGGTTGGGCTCCACTCATACCGCCTAACCCACAGGTTACAAATAATTTTCCTTTACGATCTTCGTGTGTTTTGAATTTTTTTCGTGCAGCATTCATAACAGTTATTGCGGTGCCGTGTACAATGCCTTGGGGACCAATATACATAAAACTACCTGCCGTCATTTGACCATATTGAGTTACTCCTAAGGCATTATATTTTTCTAAATCATCGGGCTTGCTATAATTTGGAATCATCATTCCGTTTGTAACAACTAAACGCGGAGCATCTTTATGCGAAGGAAACAAGCCAGTAGGATGACCGCTATAAATTACAAGCGTTTGCTCATCTGTCATAGTTGCTAAATAGCTCATCGTTAATAAATATTGTGCCCAGTTTTGAAAAACCGAACCATTACCACCGTAGGTGATTAATTCGTGAGGATGTTGAGCAATATTGTAATCTAAATTATTACTTAACATGTGCATAATTGCAGCAGCCTGTATGCTTTTATGAGGATAATCTGAAATTGGCCGAGCATAAATTTTATAATCGGGGCGAAATCGATACATATAAATTCGACCAAATGTTATTAATTCTTCGGCGAATTCTTTTGCTAAAATAGCATGATGTTTTTTATCAAAATAACGTAAGGCGTTTTTAAGGGCTAATTTTTTT
>Ga0209297_1000409_pt1 | contig 27915 bp, 24 predicted proteins | sample S_130805_MF_Meta_FD_187322 | JGI IMG/M metagenome (GOLD analysis project Ga0209297, IMG submission 187322) | Freshwater microbial communities from Lake Simoncouche, Canada to study carbon cycling - S_130805_MF_MetaG (SPAdes) (version 2) | ecosystem: Environmental > Aquatic > Freshwater > Lake ...
CAATACCGAGCCTTATTTTGAAAGAAATAGATTATTATTAAGTTTTAATTATAAGCCTTCAAAATCAACAACAATACAAATTGGTTATTTACACCAATTTGACTATAAAATTAATGATGAAACAGGAAGTGATTTTTTTCAAATTGCTTTTTTGATTGAGTTATTTAAAAATGAGTTATAAATAATTAAAAAACTAAGATAGCTTATAAAAAAATGAAAAAGTTAAAAAAATTTAACGACTTACCATTAACAGATGTTAGTTTTATAAAGGTATTAACCAAAAATAAATCTGCCACATTAATAACACAATCAGAATAATCTTTAGACTTAGCGCTCGAAAAATCATTGAATAAATTATTTAAATTTACACTTGACAGAATTAATTAAATGCTAGCAATGAGAAATATAATTATTGACGATGTTATCAGGTCGCTGATTCTACGTTTATAAATATCTAAATCAACCTATGAATTCAAAAGATTTTTTTCTTTCAATAAACAAACAGTTACTTCTAAAAACAAATAATATATTAAGTTTTTCAAGTAAAGAAGAAGAACGTATATTCAACTTCAGAAACGGAATACGTGCAGCTATTCTTGGGGCATCTCGTTCAAATGAAATTGAATTCTTTGAAGAACTCCAGAAATTTTATGAAACAACTAATGTTCCATTATTGTCTATGGAATCTCATTTAATTTTGTGCAAAAATTTTATCAGAAACAAAGAAATTTTCATTTGTTTAAATTATTTGAATACAAAGTTAAAACATAAAGCATTTTCAAGTGAGCAGTCTTTTTGGGAATTAGTAATACGCAATCTTACCTCTTCTGTTAACGGAACATTTGAAAACAGTAGGTATAAATTTGATATTTTTATTAAAATTGCCTTACGATTATTTATTAAGCGAGGCTATGAACCATTTCACCTTATTTTTAAATATGTATTAAATCATACAAAAGAAACCGTAAGCATTTGTTGGTCATCTCGTAATATGGGTACCATAATACAAGCTACCTGTCTGCCTCAAATGCAAGCACCAGTAATGACACACATATGGAAGGCATATAGTTTTTTAACTGAAATGAAAGCAGCTCCCGAATTGTACGAAGTTATTTTATTTCAAAATATAATATCAACTTCAACTTCTTTCTTTCACCACAGAGATTATCATTCATTTTTTCAATATTTATATCGACGCATTCCAATAAATACTATCTATCGGGAAAGTTTCAGATCAAACGAAACTCTTTTTGAAGTTTATCTGATTAATCCTAAAATTTTTGAATTAATAGATTACAAACAATTAAATGAAGAGTACCTAAAGGTTTTTAATTTATCGACTTGGTCTTCATCCAGGATAGGTGAGTTTTCATCTTTTTTAATAAAAAAAATATTTAAAGAATATGGTATTTCAGTTTTTTTTGCAAAAGCCCATGTTGCAAAAAATTTGACAACTAATGAAAAAACATGGCTTAATGATGTTTTATTAGGCAAAAATTTAGTTTATTCAGCTAATCTTCCCTTTAGATTATCAAAAAAAGTAGCACATGAATTTAACACGCATAGTTATGACCCTTCGGAACAGCTAAGTAGTATTTCTGTAACTGAAGCACTCGTTCGCACTGCTTTATTTACAGAGGTTCAAGACATGGCTTTTGCAGCAGTAATTGCCAGAAAAATTAGAAACTTTTCGGAAAGTGAATTTTGGATTAAAACAATGTGTTTGTTATACCGAAATGGTTTGAGAGCTTCTACCAACAAACTAAATGAGCTATACGATTACATCCATTACCAAGTTTACCAATTAGAAAGAAAAATTGATTTTACAAGAAAAAAAATAAGCAATTTAGTTCAAGAATCAGATCAATGGCATGTTGCTATTCAATTTGCAAAAGTAAAAAAAGGTTTACAATTAAAACGTTTACCCGACTTTAACATTAAACCTTACTTCCTTGAAAGGAATAATTGTCGTTATGTAATCAAACAATTAAAGACAAACTATGAGCTAGCTATTGAGGGTGGGCAAATGAAGCATTGTGTTTTTACTTACACTTATGTCTGTTTGAATGGTGGGTCCTATATTTTTTCATTAAGGGAAATAACAAATAATATGGGAGGTAAAAAAACGACTGAAATCACACTAATAACTATTGAGGTAAATAATAATAGGATAACACAAAAATTGGGAGAAAGAAATCGTCAATGTAATCAATTAGAAAATAACCTTATCGAAGAATGGGCTAAGAAAAATCAACTAACTTTATAAGTTCAGTAAAAAAGAAAACAGGTGTATATGAAGAAAATACATTAAAAATTAATCTATGAAAAAATTAAAAAAATTCAACGACTTACCATTAACAGATGTTAGTTTTGAAGTAGAAGAGAGGTTTAAAAAAAACACCTTAATTAAGAGCTTAATTGATATTTTTGATAGTAATTTTTGGAGCTCAAAAGTTAGTGTTATTGGAAATTTAGCTTTAATACTAGTTATTTTAATTAGTACGCTCGAAATAATATTTAGTAGTTCGACATTTTCTAAAGCACATCAAAGCATTTTTGAAATATCTGATTATCTCACAAGTATTATTTTTTCCATAGAAATTTTTGCACGTTTTGCATTAGCACCATACACAAGTGCAGAATATAAAGGCAAATTTGGTAGAATTAAATATCTGTTTAGTTTTTATAACATTATTGATTTTTTATCAATTATTCCATTTTGGGGTGCTTTTTTTGGTTTTAGTTTTAGTGGCTCCTTAAAAATATTTAGGGTATTAAGAATTTGGCGAATTATTCGTTTTATACCCTCCTTTGGTTTTATTACCACTGCCTTGCAAAAGAAAAAAGACGAAATAAATGCATCTTTATTAGGAGTTATTTTTTTATCAATCACGCTATCGGCAATGATTTATCATGTAGAAAAAGATGCTGGAGGCAATTCATTTAAAAGTGTAATGCAAGTCTTAACCTGGTCAATAGGTAAATATACCGGAGACTATGGCGGTATAGCTAGTTATATCCCAATCACCTTATTCGGAAAATTATTGGCAACTATAAATGGTTTATTAGGAATTGCTTTGTTTGCATTACCAGCAGGATTAATAGGATCAGCATTTATTGACGAAATTGGCGAAAATAAAAAACGAAAAGAGCTCGAAAAACATGTTGAAGAAATAGATGATTTATTCGAAAAAAGTTATTTACCAAATAATACATTAAATAACAAAGCAGTTTATTATAGGCACTTAAAGTTTTATTCTATTCAGGCAGAGCTATTAATTTCTGAGGAAGAAATGTTAAAATGCATCAGGTTTCATCATAACTTCAGATGTCGGATCAAAAAAGGCGTAGACTCTATTTATCTTGAAAGATTTAATTTAAATACTGGCTATGGCTTTAAAAAGACAAGTTCAAAAAATAAATTTTTTATAATTAATCCATTTGGTGAAATTCAAAATGGAATTAGTCATTTTACCTCATCAATTTCAGATATTTTAGATATTAATTATATTTCAGTAGAAACTAAAGTACATGATTTAAAAAATAATAAAAAAGAACTTATAAATTTTGATGAGCCACACTATTTTAATAGATATAAAGTAAACCCTTCTGATGTGCCTATAGAATTTCGTGAATTTATGGCGGATATTTATAGTATCGAATCGGATAATATAGTATTAGTGATTAAAACACATAAGGAAGGAATAGATGCTGATTTTATTGTAGATGAAATTAATGTAACTCAACAAAGTTCATATCAAAAAGATGATTTTTTTAATAATTTAAAAAGAGAAGCTAAACGAATTGAATATACAGGTTACGATGAATCTAAAAAAGAATTAAAAGATCTTAAAGTAGAAAAACGAATAAGAAAAAAGGATGAATTTGATTTTTCAGATTCAATTCATATGCACACAAAAGCCAATGTTATTATATTGTATATAAATGAAAAATATTTAATTAGCGACCATAATATTTATTATGCCATAATGCAAGAGCTTATCAATGTTATAAATTAATTTATATCAAATAAATATTATAATTAAAAAAATATTTTATAGTTTTAAGCTATTTAATATTATATTGTAAGGCAAATTTTGCATTTACTAAATTAATTAATCAGAAAAAAAATAAATTTAGATAATTTAAAATTATAAAATTGTATCTTTAGTCTTGAATATAAACTAATTATGAAAAAACCCATCATTTTTTCGCAGATAAAAAAATACCCCCTTCAAATTATTTATTTTTAATTTTTGTTAATGATATGAAAAAATTATTTAATCGTATTCAAATTATTTGTTTTGCTTTATTTATATTTTACTCACCAACTTGTTTAAAAGCTCAAAATATAGATGATACAAATACTAAAGTAAAGTGTAAGGTGGGTATTTACATTAAAACTATACAAATTAAACAAACGGAAGAAACCTTTGATGCAGTTTTTTTTTGGTGGCTAAGAGTTGATTCTATAGATATAAAAAAAGATTATAGTTTTGTGAAAAATATAGAATTTATAAATGGTAATGCTGTTTGCGATACTGTAGAAGAGAGAATTGATTCGGTAAATAAATATTATTTTGTAAACGGTATTTGTAAAGCAACATTTCCTTACAAATCCGACTTTAAACAATTTCCATATGATAAACAAATTCTTAACATTGCCATCGAAAACACATCGACTAATTTTGATAACATGGTGTATGTGCCAGACAATCAAAATTTATTTATAAACAAACTATCTGATAAAAATATTGATATACTAAATGGCGGACAATTTAGCATATCAAAATTAGATTTTCAATCTTCCGTTTATACCTACCAAACTAATTTTGGCGATCCAGCTATCAAGGGATTTGACAAATATTCACGATTAAATTTTAGTATAGCAATCAGCCACAATTCTTTTGATGTTTTACAAAAAATAGCACTTCCGCTCCTCGTTGTATTAATTTTAGCTTATTTAGTCTTTTTCATACCCGACTATGAAATAGGTACAGCTTCAGCTCTTACTGTTACTGCTTTATTAGCAGGTATTGCTTTTCAATGGACCATCAACGATTCACTTCCAAAAGTATCTTATATAATGTTGATTGATAAAATATTTTATCTGGTGTATTTCTTTATTTTTTATGCCATGACTCAAACTGTTGTTACTTTTAATTTGTCAAAACGATCTGAAAAATTACAAAAATTGTCAGGTAGACTTGAGTGGCATTCAAGATATCTTTTCCCAATTTGTTTTATTATTGGCTTCTTGCTTCTTATTAAAAGTGTGAACTAATTTTGCTCATTCTAAATTTTATTAAATGAATAATATAAGAGTATCAAGCATTGACTTGTTGAGAACTATTGCAATTATTATTATGATTATAGCTAACTCCAGCCCTTATATTCTCGTTTCACCCCATTCAATTTGGATAAGAATTATTTCATCTCTTGCTGCGCCATTGTTTATTTTTTTGTCGGGATTTTCTTTCTTTCTTTCATTTAATAAAAATCAAAATTATAGAAATAAATATTTTCAGGTTTTTTATTTATTTTGTTCAGCTATTTTGCTAGATATTACTATTTGGCATATTATGCCATTTCAAACTTTTGATGTTTTATATTTAATTTCTTTCGGTCTTTTAATTAATATTTTAATTTTTAAATTAAACCTGAGTTTAAAATTAATAGTAGCTTTTCTTTTTATTTGTACTTCATTTGTAATTCAAAATATTTTCTATTATAGATTTAATATTCCTGATATTCAAATACAAAACACAAATTGGTCGCAATTTAACTGGGGTTCTATATTTGAATTTAGACGCTGTTTTATTGATGGCTGGTTCCCAATTTTTCCTTGGATAGGAATTGGAATTCTAGGGCATATTATTGCTCAAAAAATCGAACTAATTATTCAACATAAAAATCTTATTAAATGGTCGAGCCTATTTTTAATTTTAATATTTGGATTTTTTTTGATTAATAAAGAATTAGTATCTCCAGAAAGACAAGGTTATTTAGAGTTGTTTTACCCTCCATCTCTATTGTTTATCTTTTTTGAACTTTCATTTATCTTACTTTTATTTTCGCTAGTATATAATCTAAAAATTATAAACAGTCCTAAATTTAAATTTCTTATCATTTTAGGTCGTAATAGTTTGCTCATTTATTTGTTTCATGCTTTAATTATATCTTATATTTTGAAATTCTTTTTTATTCCTCTATCGCTATTTTTATTTATGCCGACTATTTTAATTTTTATTTTAACTTGTTTTCTTTTAGCATTTATTGTTGAATGGATAGAAAAAAATAATTATTTAAAATTTTTACCACGCCCTCTTAAATCTATTTTAGGTCTAAAATAATTCAAAAAAATATTTATTAAAAATTATTTAATTATGGGAGTCGAGATTGAACGTAAATTTTTAGTTCATAAAAACAAATAGAATTTAGTTTCAAAACTAAAAAAAGATTTTTACAGACAGGGCTATTTGTTTTCTGATTCTAACAAAACAATTCGTGTAAAGCAAACTAACGATAAAGGATATAACACAATTAAAGGCGCATCCATTGGTTTAACACGACCAGAGTTCGAATACGAAATCCCCAGAGAAGATGCAGAACAATTACTTAATAAATTTTGTGTATTTGAATTAATAAAAGTTAGATATAAAATTTTATTTAAAAATAAGATTTGGGAGGTAGATGAGTTCTTGGGCGATAACTTAGGCTTAATTGTTGCTGAAATTGAACTAAAACATGAAAACGAACAATTTGAGATGCCCGATTGGATTGCTAATGAAGTAACAGATGATAATAAGTATTATAACTCTTGTTTAGCAAAAACTCGATATTGTAATTTGGGTATATGATTTTTTTATTACTTTTAATCATATGAAAAATTTAATCCTTGAAAAAGTTAAAAAGGCTCCTTTTGTTTTTATAGATAATAAAGAAGTAAATGAAAAGTTAAAAAACAAACCCTTAATTCGTGTTTTAGTAGATATTTTAGATGGTGATTTGTGGTCTTCAAAAGTTAGTTTTTTTGGTAATACGTTTATTGTTTTTTTAATATTATTAAGCACTTTTGAAATCATTTTTGTTACCGATCCTAATTTTATTGATTACGTTTCTTTTTTTAAATTTATTTATATAAGCACGAGTATTATTTTTTCTTTCGAATTTTTAACTCGTATTCTTTTGGCAGGATATATTAACCCGGAATACAAAGGAATTCAAGCGAAAATTAAGTACCTTTTTTCATTTTATGGTTTAGTTGATGTATTATCAATTATCCCTTTTATTTTTGGAGTTTTTGGTTTTAACGCTTCAAATTATTTAACAGTCTTAAGAATATTTAGAGTTTGGCGCATTGCCCGCTACATTCCATCATTTTCAAATATCTCTCAAGCTTTTAATAGCAAACGCAATGAAATTTTGGTAACTTTATTAGGAGTTATTCTTTTGTCTTTAACCGTATCGGCCTTTATTTATTACGCCGAATTGGCAAGCGGCTCTAAAGATTTTAAAAGTATTATTAGTGTTTTTTTATGGTCAATAGGAAAGTATACCGGAGATTATGGCGCCATTGCAAGTGCTGCTCCTATTTCGCTTATAGGAAAAATTTTAGCAACCATTAATGGTTTACTTGGTATTGCATTATTCGCTATCCCCACAGGTTTACTTGGCTCTGCATTCATTGATCAGCTTAGTGCTGAAAAACAAAAATTAGCTGTTAATGATAAAATTAAAATTATCGATAACTATTTTGAGCAATCTGTTGGTGGTAAAAGTATTCTTGTTAACCGAAAAGCTTACGGTCGTTTTTTTGTATTTGATACTATTCAAGCTCGTTTTATGTTTTCTGATGCTGAAATTTTAGAGTGTATTCGAGAAGCAAATAACCTTCGATTTCGTGCCATGAAATCAAGTGTCGATATAAAATATAACGATACAAAATTAATTGAAAGGTATGTTAAAAATCAAAGTTATGGTTGTAAAATTATAAATGAAGATTCTAAAATTGTAATTGTTAATCCTGTTGGAGAAAACGAACGCTGTATTAGCCATTTTATTTCTACAATTATTAATAATTTGGGCTACAATTTTATTTCAAGAGAAAAAAAATTTCCTTTTAATAATGTTGAAATCGGTTCAAACACTTCTGTTTATTATTCTAATTATGAAAATTTAGATTTAACAGATTTCCCTATTGAATACAAGGATTTTATGCATGACCTTAAAAATATAAATAAAGATGATTTTGTTATTGTTATTTCTTCAGGCGCAAGTGGAAGAGGTGACTTTATCATAGAGTATGGAAATAAACAAGGTGTTAACGAAATTACGCTGGGTACATCAACTATTTATAATCAAGAATTATTTAATACTTTTCAAAATAATTTAACAAAAAATTCAACCATTAATGTTAAAACAGCTAAAGCAACTTCCGAAGGTTTTACATTTAAAATTGAAAATCATACTATTGGTAACTATGATCAAACTTGGATTGGTAAAACAATACATCGATTAACAGGTGCTAATGTTCTAACTGTTTATATCAATATTAATATTCTTATTGGCGACGACCCAAAATATTACTCAGCTTTGAGTGTTTTAATAAATACTTTAGAGCAAACTTTTGGTAATAATAAAAAATCAACCTAAACTTATATTTTAATCTATTAATTTAAACAATATGAATTCAATCGAACCAAATATAAATCTTAACCAAGCTTTTTTTAGTCCAGGAGACGACTGCTTAAACCATATTATTGACTTAATCAGTAAAGCAAAAACTCATTTAGACATATGTGTGTTTACAATTAGCGACGATCGCATTAGTAGAGCCCTATTAAGAGCTAAACACGATGGCTTAGAAATAAAAATAATTACCGATAATGATAAATTATTTGATACCGGCTCTGATATTAAAAGTTTAAGTAACGAAGGCATTCCTGTTAAAGTAGATAACACCCCCAATCACATGCACCATAAATTTATGATTGTTGATCGCGAAATTATTTTAACCGGTTCATATAATTGGACGAGGAGCGCCGCCATGTATAATCAAGAAAATGTGCTGTCAATCAACGACAAATTTTTGGTAAATAAATTTTCAGAAGAATTTGATAAACTCTGGTTAGCTTGCGATAAATTTTAATAAATTTAAGGTAAGCTCATGTTACATAAGTATTTGAGTGATTAAATAATTTGGATAGCATTAAGAATGATTGATCAGAATAATTATGCACTTCTGCTACTCTTCTACCAAGTGTTTTTCTAAAAAATTAATTTTAATAGACTTCAATAGCGCCTAATTCAACCCGTAAGCAATACAAAATATAGAGTCTAAAATTAATACAAATTCAAAAAAAGTCATATTTCGAGAGAAAAAAAAATTAAAAAAAAATTTTTACAACAAGCCCAATAATTTGAATTGCCCCTCATGTTTTATAAAGTACTTTTATAATAGTGTAGTTAAATATCTCAAACTCCCAATTATTTATATTTTATCTCTAATATGCACATAAGAAGATAAATGGTATGCCAAGGGCGGGGATAAATGGGGAGGGGGGCTATTCCAAATAGTATTGTTCAATACTTAGTATCATGTACACATAAACGTCTACTGTGAATTATTTTTTTCGCAGAATTCCTTTGTTTTCAAGGTCTTTGCAATGGCGTTAAACAAAAAAAGTCACCATTTCTGATGACTTTCCTCTCTTGGTAGCGGGAGATCAGGCGATTTCTAACTTTTTAGAAGGGTATGAATTGGTGGTTGATTTGTGGAAATACATGAATAGGCGAGATGATTAAATTCATCGCCAAATCCTTATTTTACTGCATAAAGTAATTTTATGCGCACAATGAATCATAGAGCTCATCAATTTCGCCCTCTGTTATTCCAAGGTAAGTTCTAGTCACAGTTGTATTTGAATGGTTAAACAACCTGGATAACTCCATGAATGATTTATTGGAATAATTGTGCACTTCTGCAACTCTTCTACCAAGTGTTTTACGGAATGTATGTGATGAAATATTTCCATCCACCTTTATTTTATAGTGCTTGCAAATTTCTTTGAACTTTACGTTTACATAACTTTTGTCAATTGCTTTAGTGCCGAACCGATTTATAAACAATAGGCTGTCCTTCTCATTGTTTAAGTATTTAGGTATCACTCGATCCAAAATCACTCGAAGATCTTTGTTGATTTTGATATTTCTTTCCTTACCTGTTTTGCGTTCAATTATTTTAAACTTTTCATTATTCAAAACATCGGATAATTTTAGTTTTAATAAATCAGCGATTCGAAGACCTGTATTTACTCCAACAGCAATCAGTAAACAAAACTTGTAATTTTTGTCTCTTTCAAGTTTTGCAACCAAACTCAGATAGGTTTCCCAAGGTAGAAATGTAGTCGTTGTATTTTGTCCAATTAAGCTCATATATCTTATACTTATATATCCAATATAGTTAAGTATAATTTAATGTGCAAGTCTCAAGGCATAATAATTAGTGAAACCCTTATATATAATGGATTTAGCGTTTTATGTTATACTTTCTATAAAAGTATAAGTTGTCACTGGTATTACAACTTTGAAGATCGATTAAGACTTAATCAATTATTATTTTTTTGGGGTGGGGTCAAAAACCATACTTCAAATTTTCTAAAATATTTTTAAAATGCACTTGTTTTGGATATTTGATATGGCTTAATGTCTGGTAGGAATTTGACTTATATTATTGTTAATCAGTTAACTTTAATACAAAACTAGTTATTTCGGGGTGATGTTATTTCTCGGAAGTAAATTCATGAATCAAATTAGAATTTAGGCTAATTAAGCTTTTATAAATTGCTATTTATCACCAATATTATTTATAAAAGTCTCAATAAAAAGAATCAGTAAGTTGCTTGGAGAAGATTTAGTTATAAAATGAATTAAAGTGAGGCATCCATCAAGCTATTATCACCAATTTCTCTTATAAAAAACACCCGATAAAAACTTTGGGTACTACCAAAAAACCATCACGATCACAATAAATGCCACTATGATTATCAACACGAACATTATCAGGATTAAATGGTAGTATTTTTTTTGACATTCCTAGAAAACCACTACTCTCTGTAAAGGGTGCTTTTAAGTAAACTTCTTTGTAGTAATCTCTTAGTGTTTTATATCCTTGCGATTTAGCAATTCTTTTATCTTCCTCAATAGTTTCACGCCATATTTGCTCCTCTCTTTCTCTATGTTCTGATTCTCGAACACTCTTTTCCAAAGACTCGTTATGAAATCTACAAGCTGGGCAAACAAAGAAGCCACTATTTAAAACATTACCGCATTTTTGACAATTGTAACCCATAATTTTTATATTTTTCTTATTAGTTCACTTAAAATATAAAAGGTAAACGTAAAATTAAAAATATTTTCAAAACGTCATGAGTTATTTCAGTGTGATGTCAATATCAATCTTTCAGGATAATATATCCTACAAATTAAAATTGTTTAAGTCAATTGATTCTGTATGTCTTTTGTATAGCCTACTTTTCAGCAATACAGTTTCCTCCAGTTGAACAATTTCTATGGTTTATCTTTTCACGGGCATCAGCATAAGATTTGCTGTATCCATATGATTTTCCGCATTTACGACAAACAACATCGAAATTGTTTCCAAAAGCTGAAGCAATTATTTTCTCAGCATTTCTACTACTTTGCATAGCTCCTGTATAAACTCTAGCTGAAAGATCTGCAACATTCTTTCTATTGTCTACAAGTTCTATAAATTCATTATAGTTTTTATAGTCCTCATTAGTAAAATCTATAAATAAGTTTTGCCCATTATTTATGATTAAATTTTCTAATTTTTTTTCAATTCCCCTAACATTTCCACTTTCTTTATATTCTTTTTCTTTTTTATTTGATTCATAGTATGCCCAAGAGACAGAAATCACTAAACCTACTAAACCCCATATTATAAGCCATTTAGAAAAAAAATCTATATTTGGATTTGAAAGAGAAATAAATGTATGAAGTATAAATAAAAATATAAAAACAGCAGTTGCATATGTATTGAAATAATCTCCAAATGTTTCAAAAGTATCGAAATAAACACTTGATTTTTTATATTTTACAAAAAATGCAGCTTCAGCATTTTTCCAATCTTTGAAATTTGATCTAAAATCGTTTATGATCAAGTTGTTGTTTTTTTTATTTGATTCCATGTTTTTTTTGTTAAAAAGAGCAATAATTATATTATTAATGGCTGTTTTTTTTAATTCCATTTTCTTTTTTTTGTTTAAACTAATATTGAAATTAAAGTTATGAGAATGTTGATTTGATTAAATCGATTATGTTCTTAATGAAAGATATGTAATGAAATGGTATATAAATTATACATAACCATCCAAAGTCGGAATCATAACGATCACCAGTCCAACTAGCTGGGGCTAAAAATACCCATAGTAAAATTAATATCGGGAGGGCGAACCAAAATCTTGATGTTGCCAGAGGAATTAAAGCCAGTAACATGGATACAAAAAATACCCACCAGACGAATCCGATACCGTAAGAAACTCCATGAGCATCTGGATAAAATCCGATGCAAAATAATCCAATAACGTATATTGTATTGATTGTTGTTAATTTCATATATTAAAAATAAAATGATTTACGCATATTAATTTTTTTCAGGATGAAATAAATTTTGTTATTAATTAAATACTAGTTCTATATTCTAACAAAAGGTAAACACATAATTCAATTTTGTTTCGTTTATTAATCCATTAGGTTAAATTTGAAGAATGCAATCAAATAGAATATTAATATTCATAGTTATAAGTCTGATCTTTTTTTGCTGTAAGCAAAAATCAGAAATGAGTTCGTCTATTTATGATAGGGATGAAAAAGCTATCAATACCTATATTAAAGAATATAACTGTGTTTCAAAAATTGATACACTTATTGAATTAGGGCTATATAATTTAGCATTTGAATCTGTTAATCGAAACAATGCTTTTTTTAGTACTGGTGAATTACTTAAAATTTCAAATCGGTTTATTGACAACGGAGAATTTGATAAAGGACTCTCAATCTCAAAATCAATTGACCAAAAGGCAAATTACTATGATATAACACATTTGCGTTTAAATTGTGCTTTAAACAAACAAGATACAAGTTTGGCAAGTGAGCTATTAAACACTTTGATTGAAAGATCTCACGCAGAGAAAAATCCACAAAAGCAGTTAGAATTAGAATTATTAAAAGCTTATCAAGCTCATAATACAAAAAACTATCCTTTATCGATTGAGACAAATGAAACTGTTTTAAAAAAAACATTGGAGCTTAAATTACCAAATGAATTTCTAGCAAAAGTTTATCATCGACTTGGTAACGATTACAATGATATTGTTAGAGATAATATTTCATTTAATGAAAACAAAGTCATTTGCTTTCAAAAAGGAATACAGTTTTATGAAAAAGAGTTAGCAATCATAATTCGTTCAAAACATAAAGACAATACAAAGATTGCGCTAAATTACATTACTACTGCTATGCTTTACAGAACACAAGGTAAAGCCTACGATGTTAAAAATTTATATGATAAAGCTCTGACATCAATCATTGTTTCTCAAAGCCATGATTTTATTGTTACTCGGAATCCAATTTATACGTCCATAGCCTTATCACAATATGGTGCTCAATTTTTTGAGTATAGTTCAAAAAAAATAATGGATAGTTTATTAACCCTCAACGAAAAATTGATTAATACCCGTTCATTTTATAAAGTCAAAGAAAACCAAAGTTTGGATGTATTAGAATATTTTCCACAAAGAAGTCAGGAAATGAAAATACTTTTTGAATTACAAAACAACCATGATTCTAATAAATCGTTAAAAATCATTTCATTATCTAACACTTGTAAATATCCAAACTTATATTTAAATAGTAACATAAAAAATAAATTTAATACTAAATCAACCATTGCAACCAAAAATTGGATTTTACTAAATGAACTAAAGGTCTTTGGAGAATATTATAAAAAAAACAATACTGTAAGTTTTGCAGATTCTAAATTAAAAAACTATCGAAAGGATATTAATGAAATTATTAAACAGAAAAGTATTATAATAACTCAAAAGAACTTAGATTCATTAAAACACTATTGTAAAGTACATAAAACTTCTATTATTGATTATCAAATATTAACTGGAGGATCAATGGTATTGACTATCATTAATGAACATAGTATTTCATACAAGTGGCTTGGTTCAAAAGAAACTATATCAAAACGTGAAATTCAATTATTAAACGAAACAATGAAAACAAATGACGTTTTAAGTTATTCGAAAACTACCTCTGAAATTTATAAAAAATTGGGACTGGACTCCATAAAAACAAAAAATTTAATTATTTGTGCTGATGAAATTTTGGAAAAAATACCATTCGATGCATTAGTAAGTTTTGACAACAAACCAAAAACATGGGCAGACGTTAATTTTATAAGTAAACAATGTAACATCAGATTAATACCTAATATTAGTTGTATTATTAAATCCATTTCGCAAGGTAATAAACTAGAAATAGATTTATGGTCATCCGAAAAAAACAATGCAACTTTACCTTTTAACCATAAATTAATTGAATACCTCGAAAAAAACTTTTCGTTATCAAAAAATACATCTTCACCATCTAATATCTTACACATAATGGCTCATACATACCGCACAACTGAAAATAACATCGAATTTAAATTAGATACAGATACCTTAACAATTTATTCAAATGGCGCAATTTCGCCAAAATTAGCCATTCTGGAAGGTTGCAGCAGTGGTGATGGACATATTTATAAGTTTGAGGGTTCAATCTCACAAACCCGTTGTTTTTTATATAATGGAACTCTAACCATCATTTATTCGCTTTGGGATGCTGACAATCAAGCCAGCACAGAATTATTCAAGCTATTTTATCACTATTTAAAATTGGGATTTAAAACAAGCGTTGCCCTAAATAAAGCAAAAAATGATTTGATAAATAATCACTTTAAACCAGAATGGGCAAACCCAAGCTATTGGGCAAATTTTCAAATCACTGGTCAGGATCAATTATTTATGAATTGATAGCATAATTTCTCTTGCTAGTAAATTATAATTATTTAATGAATCATTTGCTATGTGGTTCATTTCATCTTTTGCCTTTTTGTTATTCAATTTTAAATGTAATAATGCTATTCTAAATTGGCTTTTATTTTTGATAGTTGCAGAACTTGATTCAGTCAATTTTAAATATCCTGATAAAGCAAGATTGTCTTCACTCATTCTTTCATGGCAATAGGCTAAGTAAAAAACAGTTGTATCTGTTTGAGTTATTATATTGAGTTTAGAAATAGCATGTGTATAATTACTTTTTGCAATATCAATCATAACATCATTAATTTGACTTTTGTAAGTATCATTCATTTTTATAGAAAGTCCTGCTTCCGATTCTTTATAGAGATTGTATAGTTTTTTAGATTCATTTTGTTGAGGGAAGTTTATCATAATCACAAAAACAATTACCAAAATAGAAAATAGACTAACTAAACCATATTTATACTTTTTGTTTGAATTTCTTTGATCTAAAGCCGATAATCTAATTTTTAATACTTTATTAGATAATCCGTCTAATTCAATTTCTCGCCTCAACATTTTATATACAATATATTTGTGATTCAACACTTCATCCAATTGTAATTTAGCTTTTATAATATAAAATTCATCTTCGCTAATCGTCCCGTCATACAATTGATCAAAATCATTTAATTCATTTTCTTTAATTTGATATATTTCAGTCTTCATCAAAATACATTTTATTTACGTTAGTATTAAAATTAGAAATACACCTGCTTTTGTTTGATTTTACTGTATCAGCATTTTTATAATTCAAAATCAAAGCAATTTCATCCATTGATTTTTTTTCATAGTAAAACAAATTCAAAATCTGTTTACAGGAATCTGACATTTTAGAAAAAATAAATTTAACTGCTTTATCAATTTTAGAATCATACTCTCCTTCATTAAGCATAGCATCAGCAAAAGCTGATTTTTTATCTCGCAATTTATTAAGTTGATCTGTGTGCTGAATAAGTTTAATTTTCCCAATTTGAATAATATATGCCGATAAACTTGAATTAATTTCAGTAAGAATACCTCTTTTTATATTTTGATAAAATATAATGATTGTGTCTTGATAAATATCTTCAATCTCCTCTATTGAAACAGAAGGGAATTGACGTTTAGCAAAAGCTATAAATTTGGGTTTTATATCTAAATAAATTTTATCTAATTCGACTAGATCACCAGACTTTATTTTTATAATAATGTTTTCTATCATAGTTTATAGCAGGTGATTTTGATTAAAAGTAAACAAGTTATACATTAATCGTAACTAAAAAGTTAATTAATTTTTTTTAAATATAAATAGTAGATGTCACCACTTAAACCGATGGTATTATCCTTAAATGTTGCATTTTGAATATCCCCAGTTTGTAAAGCATAGGCTGGGATATTTGAACATGTTATATTCGAACCAAAGCGTGTGCCATTCAGACTTAATGTGTAGTAAGTAGTAAAATTATATAAAGCATAGTTCCATTGTTGCACAGAAGTACCGTAATAATATTTATTTGTTGCTGTAAATGTTAATGTATCACTAATATAATTGGTGCCGACAGTAGCATTTTTTTTATATTTATAAATAACCCATTTCTCACCTCTAAGTTCGTTTGTTGGGGCTGCACTAATCGGTATTAAACCGCTAATTGGTAAATTATCATTCATAGAAATGTCAATGTTATTAGTAGTAACTCTTCTAAATAATAATTTAGTTTTATAGGTGTAATTATCACGCACACCATTCCAAGTTAATGCTTGTTCTCTTTCTGAAGTTTCCCATCTAACACAATCATCAGTTAATGAATCTAATACGTAAACTCTGGCAGAACCGTTTTCAGTTGGGAATACCCTTAAAGACCAGGCAGTGCATTGTCTTTCGTATTTCATTGTATCGTTTAATGTGAAACTAACTTCATTATTAGGTAGAGACCATTTAGTTACCCCCTGCTCAATCTCATCAAGTATTAAGCCCTGACCAGTTATATCGACACAATTATATGTTTGACCAGGTGCAAAATAATCATATTTAAACCACGGATAATTTCCCCATCTTTTGATATACAGTTTAGCATCAACCAAAACCCAATCACCAGATGAGTTTCTTTGTTTATATTCCACTTTCTTACAGAAAGAAAAGTTTAACATTAGTAAACCTAATATTATAATCGATATTATTTTTTTCATATTAAATTTACAACACTAATTTATCACAATCACGACATTAAACTTCATGTTCTTTTATAGCTAGTAGTAATTTTATCAAAAAGGTAAACTTAAAGATTAGGTTATTTAAATTTTAGAAAAAATTTTAATTTTAAGAGACTTCAAAAGCGCCTAATTCAACCCGTAAGCAATACAAAATAGAGAGGCTAAAATTAATACAAATTCAAAAAAAGTCATATTTCGAGAGAAAAAAAAATTAAAAAAAATTTTACAACAAGCCCAATAATTTGAATTGCCCCTCATGTTTTATAAAGTACTTTTATAATAGGGTAGTTAAATATCTCAAAGTCCCAATTATTTATATTTTATCTCTAATATGCACATAACAAGATAAAATGGTATGCCAAGGGCGGGGATAAATGGGGAGGGGGGCTATTCCAAATAGTATTGTTCAATACTTAGTATCATTATACATAAACGTCTACTGTGAATTATTTTTTCCGCAGAATTCCTTTGTTTTCAAGGTCTTTGCAATGGCGTAAAACAAAAAAAGTCACCGTTTCTGGTGACTTTCCTCTCTTGGTAGCGGGAGATGGATTCGAACCAACGACCTTTGGGTTATGAGCCCAACGAGCTACCCCTGCTCTATCCCGCACTATATCTTTTAATAAATATGTTGCATTTAATTGTAGTGCAAATATATAATTAGTTTCTTTGTAAAACAAATTAATATTAGTAGGATGGATAAAGAGCACAAAGCTGGTTTTGTAAATATTATTGGTTGCCCTAATGTAGGCAAATCAACTCTCATGAATGCATTGGTAGGCGAGCGATTGAGTATTATAACCTCAAAAGCTCAAACTACTCGTCACAGAATTATGGGTATTGTTAGCGACAAAAATTATCAAATTGTATTTAGTGATACGCCTGGTATAATAAAACCAGTTTATAAATTACAAGAAAAAATGATGCATTTTGTAATTAATGCATTTACTGACGCCGACGTTTTTTTACTAATTACAGATGTTTTTGAAGACATACAATTAGAAGATTCTTATTTAAATAAACTTCAAAAAACTAAAACTCCTATTTTATTACTCATTAATAAAATAGATATTGCTACTCAAGCTCAGCTCGAAGAAAAACTCATTTTATGGCGTGAAAAATTACCAAATGCTGAAATGATGGCTATATCAGCACTCGAAAAATTTAATATCGATAAAATAATGGGTCGAATTATTGAGTTACTTCCCAAGGGTAATGCTTTTTATAGTAAAGAAGAATTTACAGATAAATCTGAACGTTTTTTTGTAAGTGAAATTGTTCGCGAAAAAATATTATTAAATTATAAAAAAGAAATTCCATATAGCGTTGAAGTAGTAGTAAATTCGTTTTCAGATGAAGAAAAAATAATTAAAATTCAAGTAGACATCTTAGTTGAACGGGATAGCCAAAAAGGAATTATAATTGGCGACAAAGGCACTGCACTTAAGCGGGTTGGAATTCAATCTAGAAAAGACATGGAAGTTTTTTTTAAAAAACAAATATATTTAGAGCTGTTTGTAAAAGTAGATAAAGACTGGAGAAGCAATGATACTCGATTAAAGAATTTTGGGTATTAATTTAAATTAGTTAATCAAATTTTAACGTTTTAATTGGGGTTAATTTTGTAATAATTAATGTAGGTAATAATAACATGATTGAACAAATAAAAAATGTACCCAGATTTAAATATAATACATAAAGCCAGTTAATATTAATGGCTACAAAATCTACATAATAAGTGTCGCTATTTAATTTTACAAATTGAAATTCTTTTTGAATAAGGCAAAAAGCTAAACCAATTAAATTACCCCAAAGTAGTCCTTTCCCAATTAATTTAAAGCTAATCCATAAAAATATTTTTCTTACGCTTACGTTACTCATTCCAAAAGACTTTATTAAGCCGACCATGGCGGTTCTTTCTAAAATCAAAATTAGTAAAGCTGTTATCATATTTATAGTAGCAACTAAAATCATCAATACCACTATAATAACTCCATTAATATCTAGTTTATCTAACCAAATAAAAATATTAGAATATAATTCTTTAACTGTAAGCACTTTAAAATTATAACCACAAACCTCCGTTATTTTTTCTGCCATATCATTTAGATTTTCGAAATTATTTAAAGTAATTTCATAACTACCTACCTGATTATCTTGCCAATAATTTATTCGTTGTATTTGACGAATATCAACTAAAGATAATTTATCATCAAAATCGGCGAAATTAGTTTTAAAAATGCCGCAAATACTGAGTTTACGTGAACGTTGTTCGAATTTAGTAATAGAATCATTTAAAACACTATCATATAGTTGATGTTGAGAAATAAAATAAACCAGCATTTTTTCATTCAACTTTAAATTCAACTTATCTGCTAAAGCTTTGCTTATTAAAACCTCTTTACTCACATCGACCGAAGAAAAATTAGGGATTTTACCCATAATCAAATGAGATTTTAAAAATGTAAAATCATATTCGGCTCCTACTCCTTTTAAAATAACACCTTCATTTTCGGTATTGGTTTTTAAAATGCCATTTTTATATGCTGTAACCTGCAGGTGCTTAACCCCAATCATTTTTTTTAAAGCAATTAAACTATTGGTATTTATACTAATTGGTTCAGGTTCGTTGCTAGAATTTATATTTAAATTAGTAATTACTATATGTGTAGTTAAACCAGTAATTTTAGAAATGATTTCTTTTTTAAAGCCCAAAACAATACTAACGGTTAATAACATAACCGACATGCCAATTGTAATTCCAATAATTCCTATTTTTACAATTGGCTTTGAGATGTTACCTTTGTTTTGATCAGAATGAGAAATTCTATTTGCTATAAATTTTTCTATATTCAAAATATGAAATTGATTAAACACAAAAATACTAATACCATATCGATTTACTTAGCTGGAGCTTTAATCTTTTTAACTCAATTTGTTTTTTCTCAAAATTCAAATATAAAAATAAAGCCAATAACATCTGTAATTATTGGTGCGCAGCAATTTGATAAATACATCCCAAAATTAAAAAACAAACGGGTTGGCATTATTACAAACATTACCGGAGTTATTGGAAATATTAGCATTGTAGATACTTTAATCAAACTTGATGTAAATGTAAAAGTAATATTTGGCCCAGAGCATGGATTTAGAAGTAATTCCGAAGCGGGAGAAAAAGTTAAAAGCAACATTGATTCTAAAACAGGTTTACCAATTATATCACTTTATGGTTCAAATAAAAAGCCAACAAAAAAACAATTGAAAAATATTGATGTATTAATTTATGACATTCAAGATGTTGGAGTAAGGTTTTATACCTATATCTCGACTATGTGTTATGCCATGGAAGCTTGTGCCGAAAATAATAAAGAATTTATTGTTTTAGACAGACCTAACCCAAACGGATTTTATATTGATGGGCCAGTTTTAGAAAATAATTTTAAAAGTTTTTTGGGTATACATAATGTACCAATTGTTTATGGCATGACTTGTGGCGAATATGCGCAAATGGCAAATTCTGAAGGATGGTTAAAAAATCAAGTAAAATGCAATTTGAGTATTGTTAATTTAATAAATTACGATCGCTCTGCTAGTTATGAACTTCCGATAAAACCATCGCCTAACATCCCTAATTCTCTTGCAGTAATTCTCTATCCAAGTTTAGGTCTTTTCGAAGGAACAATTATTAGTCTTGGACGAGGAACCGCTTTCCCATTTCAAGTTGTAGGTCATCCAAAATATAGTGATAGTCTGTTTAGCTTTAGCCCTAAAGCCAGTATAATTTCGCAAGAACCTAAATACTTAAATCAAATTTGTTTTGGATTAGATTTAAGAAAAGACACATACATCACCTCACACCCTATGAAATTAAATTTAATATGGATAAAAAAACTGTATTTAGACTTAAATAAATTTGATTTTTTTAACGAAAATTTTAATTATCATGCAGGAAATTCAGAATTAAAAGAACAAATAAAAAACAATGTAACAGAGGAAGAAATTCGTAAAAGTTGGCAAAACGACATTGAAACATTTAAAAAAATTAGAAAAAAGTATTTGTTTTATCTCGATTTTTAAGTGTTTGAAAACAAAAAAAAGACTTAAATTACAGCTTAATAATTAAAAATAATGAAATAAAAAATTGGCTTTTCTTATTTAGAAACCTATTTTTGTAATTGTTTAAAAAAATACAATGGCTAATTTTGATTTGATTATGCCCAAAATGGGCGAAAGTGTTGCAGAAGCTACAATTATTAAATGGACTAAAAAGGAAGGCGATAGCATTAAACTAGATGAAACCGTTTTAGAAATTGCCACAGATAAAGTAGATAGCGAAATACCATCCCCATTTGAAGGGATTTTAATTAAATGTTTATTTAAAGAAGGGGATGTTGTTCAAGTAGGCTCTGTAATTGGAGTTATTAGTAATGATGAAAAATCTGTCCTTCATCCTATAGTTCCTCCTACTAATATTGATAATTCAGCGAAACCAGCTGTAACTTCTGAAATAAATACATCCAATTCTATAAATGCTGAAAAAACACAAAACAATTATAAAAATTCTGATAAGTTTTATTCTCCCTTAGTAAAAAGTATAGCTAAAGAAGAAGGGATCCCAATTACCGAATTAGACGCGATTATGGGTTCTGGTCAAGATGGTAGAGTAACAAAAGCCGATATTTTAAATTATTTACCCAATCGAAATAAACCATCTTCCGTTACAACAAAATCTGAAAATAATACCAACTCAACATTAACTTCAAACCAAAATAACTTTACTATAAATCGCCCTGCTGTTTCTGTTGGAGCAGAAGATGAAGTGATAGAAATGGACCGGATGCGAAAAATTATTGCCGAAAATATGGTAATGAGTAAACATGTGGCGCCTCACGTTACCTCATATGTAGAAGCTGATGTAACAAACCTGGTACTTTGGAGAGATAAAGCTAAAAAGGAATTCGAAAAACGGGATGGAGAGAAATTAACCTTTACCCCGATTTTTATAGAAGCTGTAGCAAAAGCTATAAAAGATTTTCCTATGATAAATGTTTCCGTTGATAATAGTGGAACTAAAATTATTATTCGTAAAAATATAAATATAGGCATGGCTGCTGCTTTGCCTAGCGGAAATTTGATTGTTCCGGTGATTAAGAATGCAGATCAAAAAAATTTATTAGGCATTACAAAATCAGTAAATGATTTAGCTAATAGAGCAAGGAAAAATAAGCTACTCCCCGACGAAATTCAAGGAGGCACATTTACACTTACCAACGTTGGTAGTTTTGGAAATTTAATGGGAACTCCTATTATTTTGCAACCACAAGTTGCAATTTTAGCTGTAGGAAGTATAAAAAAGAAACCGGCAGTTATTGAAACACCTCAAGGTGATACCATTGGAGTGCGTCAATTCATGTATCTTTCATTGAGCTACGATCACCGAGTTGTAGATGGCTCATTAGGAGGAAGCTTCTTAAGGCGTGTAGCTGATTACTTAGAAAATTGGGATTTAAATAAATTGGTTTAAAATTTATTTATTCAATAAATATTCTAATTTTAAAACGGACTGATTATTTTCTAAAATCAAATTTAAGTAGTTCCTTTCTATTTCAAATGACTTAGATATGATTGAAAGGTATTCGATATAATTGATTTCTTTATTATTATATGCTTCTAATGATTGAAAAGACATTTCTCTGGCATTTTTAAGTATGTTTTTTGAATAATAATCAAGATTTTTATTTGTCATTAAATATTCATTAACTAAAACTTTATAATTCCCTTCCATATCTTTTAAATTTTTATGATACTCTTCAGTAGCAACCTCTATTGATAAGCCGGCTGCTTTAACTTTTGAAATATGTGGTTTAAAAAACAAAGGTATGTTTAATCCAAATTGAAATCCCTGTAGGCGATTAGCTCTAGTTAAAAAATAGTCTGTTCCATAAATATTAGCTGGTCCATAAATACTTTGATTAAAATAACTAAACATAATATCCGGAAACCATTTTTGAACCTCAACATTTTTCTTTTGAACACATAAATTAATTTGCTCTTTTAAATCAAGAAGAAATGGATGACTTGAAGAAATAAACAAGTTTGTATCTAGTTTAAGCAATCTCGAATCGTCTGATAAAATATAAATATCTGGCAATTCTTTTGTGCGCATCATTGTTTTTAATTTAATTTTAAAAGTATTTATCTGCATTTGTGCATTAGAGATTAAACTTTTAATTAGATAAGATTCTGAAATTGTTGTTGATTTTTCTAGCGTACTTTTTTTAGATAACTCATTTCTCGAATCTTCAAGTTTTAAAAATAAATCATAAATACTATCTTCTTTTTGAAATAAAATTATTTCCTGAAGAGAATGTTGCAAATTATAATATAAATCTTTGATTTGAAGCCCTATGTCTGCTTTAACGGAACTGATTTTTATTTCAGCCCCTGTAATATAAGATTTTGCTAATTTTGAGTGGGCCATTAACAAAGTAGGAAAAGGAATTGTTTGAGAAACAGTAATGTTATTATCTAAATTATAGATACTATTAAATTGTCCCTGCGTATAAATAAATGTTGTTTTAGGAATTTCGTAAGATGCTTTTTTTGATTCTTTATAATATTTAGATTCAATATTAGCAATCTTTAATTGTTCGTTATTATTGAATGCTAAATTAATGCATTGATCTAAGGTTAATTTATTTTGACCAAAAAAAAGGAATTAAATAAATAAATAAAAAATATTATATAAATAAATTTAAACTTTACTTTCATAAAAATTTAGTTTATAAAATAATAAAAAGATTACTCTAAAAGCTTAAAAGCAACAGCACTTAAATAGCCAATCAGTGTGCTTAAACCAACAACTCTGGCTCCACCTAAATGAACAGCTTCTGGTATCATTGTTTGTGCTATCATAGTTAACATTGCACCAGCAGCTAAACCTTCAATACCAATTTCAATTACATGAGGAATAGAAGACCCAATATAATAACCTATCAAAGCCCCAATTGCAATAATCAGGACTAAAGACATCCACATAAGTAATATTTTTGAAGTACTCATTCCTGATTTTTTCATACCCATACTTGCTGACAAAGCCTCAGGAAAATTAGAAAGAAACAACCCTGCAATTAAAGTATAAGGAAGAACTTCGGTAAAAGAGGGATCAGTTCCGGGTATAGCTAATTTAGCAGCTAATAATGCTAAAAAACCTGCGCCAATAACAAAACTTTCTGGAATTCCATCAATAAGCAAACCTAACCATATCGCCATTGGCGCGCCTCCATGCGTTTCTGCACCTTGTTTTTGAGCAAGGTCAATTTGTTTTTCGTCGATAACAGATGAATCCTTTTTATTAATTATGATATGAGATATGGTTGAACCCACTTTTCTTAAAAACCCACCTTTACTATTAATTAATTCATCGAGCGTATAAAATAAAAAACCACCGGCAATACAACCAATAATAAGTGCGCCCATTGTTGTAATGGCATGCATTTTATCATGTGCCATACCCGTAGGGCTATTGCTGTGACCAATTATTTCTTCAACAGTTGGAGCAATTAATTCTACACTCAAAGCAGCTAATAATGCACCCGCACCAAAAGCAGTAAAAATAGCTGTGATTTTTGCATTTGGTTTAAAAACTAAACCAGCAATGGCTCCTAATGGAAGAGAAATTGTTACAAGAGCCCCTATAAGAAAAGCCCATAACGCATATTTTGCTGTTGGATGAAGAAAAGGGATTGCAATATCAGTATTTTGTAAAGAAAGATATGCTATAATTATAGAAACAATTGCAAATAATAGGGCTAATAGTACTTTTTTCATAATAATAATTAATTTTTAATTTATAAAATTAAGCTTTATTAGTATTAATAGCAATAATTAATTGAAACAATTAAGAGAGCTAGCGTAATATTTTTCTAACAAATGCCACCGTAAAATAACTCATTAAAAAAACACCCGAAAAGCCCTCAAAAACTGCTATGGGTTTTAATATGCCCCAAGCAAAATAATCACCATATCCAATTGTAAAAAAAGTAATCCCACTGTAATATAAACTGTTACCGAAAGATTCAAATATATTAATACTATGATCATTTAATGCGATTGTTTCTGAACCTCCAGCAACAACATGACCAATGTCATTAAACCATTCACTAAAAACAAAATAAACGACACTAAAACTAAAAAAGGTAACAACCATGTTGGCTAAAACACGTGTTGAATTAGTAGCATAACGTCCAACAAAATCAAAAATATACTGTTGAAAATAGTAGGTTGGATATTTTATAAAAATTCTTTTTAATTTATTGTTTGAATCTTTATTCAAATTAGCCTTAGCTTCGCACCTTTTAAATTCTACATAGGAATTATCTTCGTCTTCGTATTGGCCATTATTTCTAAAATTCTCTTTTAAAATTCTAAATTGTTCTGCTTTTTGAAATAAAGATGTGTTTTTTTGATTGTATATCAAATCAAATACCTGGTTAGCTCTCCAATCGATAAAAATTCGTCCCAAAATTCTCATTCCCACTAAATTCATTTCTTTGATTTTAACCTTTTCTGTTTCAGGAATAATGTCCAAAATATCTCGAACTATGGTATTACTTAAATCAAGCAATTCGCATTTATTAAACCGTAAATCCATAAAACAATTTAAGGGACAGCTTTTAAAAGAAATTTCAAAAACCTTCGAATGATTAAAGCTTACCGTTCCGCTTCCAAAATCTACTAAATCAAATTGCACTTCGCCATCAGCAAAATCTGATTGTTCGAAAGATTTATGACCTTGACCAAATTTAGCACTTCTAAAGGTTACCTTACCATCACCAAAATCAACACCATCAAATAATACATCTCCATCATTAAAATCAACTCTTCTAAAATCTATTTTACCTCCGCCAAAATCTGCATTTTTAAAATCAATCTTCCCTTTTCCAAAACTAGCTCGTTCAAACGAAATATCACCAGCCGAAAAACGAGCAAATTTAAAATCCACATTTCCATCACCAAAATAAGTCGATTTAAAATCGACATCACCTTTACCAAAATCAACATCAACGAAACTTAAGTTACCGGTTCCAAAATTGGTGTTATTAAAACTAATATTTCCTTCACCAAATTTTACAGATTGAAAAGTTGTGCTCCCACTTCCAAATTTTGATTTCTTAAAATTAACATCGCCGTTACCAAAATCAGCGCTTAAAAAATTATTATATCCATTACCAAAAATAGCAGACTCAAAAACTATTTTTTCTCCTTCAAATTCAGTGTAACTAAAATCGGTAGAAATTTCACAATCAAAAAAAGCTTTTTTAGCTGAAAAATTTTTTAATTTAATTATCACATGATCATCTAATCCTTTATTTACCCTATATTCATTAATAGAAAAATCTTTTATGTAGGAATTATTTAAGTTAATGTCTTGCCCTTTTTCTATTAAATCATAAACTTCTTCTTTATTAACTACCGAATATTTAATTACACTAACCCGCTTATTATTTTCATCGAAAAAACTTATTACTGCTGTTTTCTCATGTTTAAGCATTGGTTTATCCTCAATAACAACCGAATAACGCAACAAATGATTTTCGTGTAATGGACTTTGTAACATGATTTTATTAAAAGATTTAAAGAAGTGAAATTACCAATTTGAAATAAAGAAAACAAACTTAAAGAATAAACTAAATATTAATTGATTATTAATATTTAAATATTTAACATAAAAATAAGGGCATTAACTAAGTTTTTATTTTAAAGTATTTTTAATATTAATATATTTTAATTTAAATAATTATCAAAGATTAAATCGATACTTATTTATTTGTTGTTATGAAATATCGAGATTTATGTGGTGCTTCATCATAGAAAAAACATAAAAACAATTTTATATTTTTGATGCTAATCAAAATTTAAATACTATTTTTTTTACTTTCCGAAAACAGAATGATATAAATAATGCATAGTTTTGTAATATAAAATTATAGTTTTAGTTAAGAGATCAATACAAAATAAAGGTCATTAAATTAATTTTTAGCTATAAATTGTGATTTTATATATTTAATTATAATTAATTGAGTTTAAATATAAAGTTTTTTACATGTCTGTTTATAATAATATAATAAAAATAAAATCCGAACTACCCTCACACGTTACATTGGTGGCCGTATCAAAAACTAAACCCAATGAATTAATTAATCAAGCTTATTTAGCTGGTCAAATTGATTTTGGCGAAAACTATGTACAGGAGTTAGTAGATAAACACCATGAGCTTCCAAAAGATATTCGCTGGCATTTTATAGGGCATTTACAAACAAATAAAGTAAAATTCATTGCACCTTTTGTTAATCTTATTCATGGTGTAGATAGTTTAAAGTTACTCGAAGAAATAAATAAACAGGCTCAAAAAAATAATCGAATTATAAATTGTTTGCTACAAATATATATCGCGCAAGAAGACTCAAAATTTGGATTATCTTTTGATGAATGTCAAGAACTATTGCAGTCTAACTCTTATTTAAATCTTAAAAATATTAGTGTTGTTGGGTTTATGGCCATGGCA
>Ga0209297_1000410_pt1 | contig 27903 bp, 22 predicted proteins | sample S_130805_MF_Meta_FD_187322 | JGI IMG/M metagenome (GOLD analysis project Ga0209297, IMG submission 187322) | Freshwater microbial communities from Lake Simoncouche, Canada to study carbon cycling - S_130805_MF_MetaG (SPAdes) (version 2) | ecosystem: Environmental > Aquatic > Freshwater > Lake ...
CCAGGAAGAGTGACAACGGGAGTCTTATCGGGTCCGATAGTTCCAAAGTTATGGCGCCCGCTAGATTCGATAGAGATCTCAACAGTCTTAATCTCACCCATCTTCTCTAATGTGCGAGTAATGAGATCGAAAGAATCGTCGTGACGCTCACCGCTAATAATGATCAAGTCTGCCCGAACTAGTTGATCTTCAATCACGCTCAGCAATTGTGACTCATCATCGGGAATAGAATGCACGCGATAAGCAACCGCGCCCACTTCACGCACTGCAGTTGTGAGTAACCACGAATTAGTTTCGTACTCTTCATCAGTTTTAAGTGGAACGCCGGGTTCAACTAAGTCAGGGCCTGCTGAAATCACAACTACCCGCGGATGTGGGCGGGTAGGAAGATGATCAAGGCCAATGGATGCAGCTAAACCAATCTGAGTCGAACGAATGCGGCTACCGGCCTTCATGACGAGGCGTTCACCCGCATAGATATCTTCAGCGAGAGTTCCATCGTGGGCATCAAGTAGTGGCATATCAAAGGGCTCAAGAGGACGGCATAGATCTAGAAGAGAGGTAAGTACTTCATCTACGCGCACACGTTCTGACATAATCACTAACCTTACTTGTACATCACTTACTACTAGGGGATTTCCATGGGTCTTGGCGAAGAAAAGTCAGCACTTCGCACTCGATATCGTCACGAACGTAATGAGCGTTACATAGAACACAGCTTTCAATATCTTGCTGCATCTCCCGAAATTGCCAACGCACAGTGCGTTGCAAGTTACATGTCACACCACGATGAGCCTGACACCTCAGCTCTGAATAAAGCACTGATTGCAGCAGGCAAGGTGTTGCTCCTTCCCAGAATCAATGGCGACCAACTTGATTGGGTGAAATGGGATGGATCGCAATCAAGCCTTGTTGCTAATAAGAAAAAGATTCTGGAACCGACAGGAGATGCTTTTGACGACCTTGCCACAATTGATGTCGTCATAGTTCCTGCACTTCGCATTGACCGAAGTGGTTATCGATTAGGTCAAGGCGGTGGCTACTACGACCGCGCTCTACCGAAACTTCGCGCATGGTCTATTGGTTTGATTCATCCTGATGAAATATCGAGCGAAGACTTACCTCGCGAAGAATGGGATCAACCAATGGATGCCGCAGCAACGCCGGATTTGGTTCTGCGCTTTAGAAGGTAGTAATTAAGGAAGATTGCGCGCAATCACAATGCGCTGAATCTGATTTGTGCCCTCATAGATCTGAGTAAGTTTTGCATCGCGCATCATGCGCTCAACTGGATAGTCAGAGACATATCCATATCCACCCAGTATCTGCACAGCATCGGTTGTGACCTTCATTGCCACATCTGTTGCATAAGTCTTACTCACGGCTGAGAAGAACTTCAGATCCTTATCTTCGCGCTCACTCTTTGCAGCAGCTGCATAGGTAATCTGGCGCGCAGTCTCAACGGCAATTGCCATATCTGCCAACATAAATTGAACACCTTGGAAATCAAAGATCTCCTTGCCAAATTGCTTGCGCTCATGTGAATACTTCTTAGCAGTATCTAAAGCTCCTTGTGCAATTCCAAGAGCTTGAGCTGCAATGGTGATGCGAGTGTGATCGAGCGTATCCATAGCAAGTGAAAATCCTTTGCCAATCTCGCTGATGCGACGGTCATCACCGATACTTACATTGTCGAAATAGACCTCACGAGTGGGAGATCCACGAAAGCCCATCTTCTTCTCAGGTGCTCCAAAAGAAACTCCTGGGTCAGATTTCTCCACAATAAATGCAGTAATGCCCTTTGATCCAAGTGTTGGATCAGTTTGTGCAATCACTGTATAGAAATGTGATTCTCCTGCATTTGAAATCCACTTCTTACTTCCATTAATAACCCATCCATCGCCTTTGCGCTCAGCTTTTGTCTTAAGAGCAGATGCATCAGAGCCTGCTTCAGATTCTGAGAGACAGTAAGAAAATCCTTTACCTTGTGCAAGCGGGCGAAGCCAACGTTCTTTTTGTTCTTTATTGCCACCGAGAATAAGAGGCAGTGATCCCAATTTATTAACTGCAGGAATAAGTGATGACGATGCACACACTCGAGCTACCTCTTCAATAATGATGCATGCTGCTAAGGCATCTGCGCCATCTCCGCCGAACTCAGTTGGCACATGTGCGGCAAAGAGCCCTGCCTTTGTTAAAGCGTTGTGCGCCTCTTGTGGGTAGCGATGATCCTCATCGACTGCATGCGCATGAGGTGCAATCTCTTTCTCAGACAGTGAACGAACAGAATCGCGAAGATCGTCATATTCAGATGGCAGCACGAAAATGTTCTCTAAACTCATGACTGACCCTCTCTCTTATCCCTGCTCTGCAACTGGCTCAAGTAGTTATTGTATTGAGCAAGCTCATCTAGTTCACCCATGGCTGCCATGCGAGCTTCATTACGATCAATGCGCTTTGCCTCTCGTGAGTCATCGCGCATCCATTGGATAAAGGTGGCAATCAGCGCCAAGATGATGGGAACTTCACCCATCCCCCAGGCGATCGCACCAGCTGCATGTTGGTCTGCCAATAAATCACCAAGCCATGGGGTCTTCAGCGAACCGTAATAGCCCTTATCAATCAGGGTTGTTGTTGCAAGAAGTGCAATGGCAAAGAATGCATGAATGCTCATCGCAGCAAAGAGAATAACTATGCGCACTAGATGTGGAATCTTGCGTGGATTTGGATCAATTCCAATAATGACATGGAAGAACAGAAATCCAGCCAAGAGAAAGTGAATGTTCATAAAGAGGTGGCCCACGTGTGATTGCATCAAATTACCAAAGAGATTGGTGAAGTAGAGAACAAAGAGTGAGCCATCAAAGAGTGCAAGAGCTGTCAGAGGATTGGTGAGCACGATGGAATAACGTGAATGCAAGAATGCAATCAGCATTCCACGAACTCCACGTTCCTCAGGTGTCCTCCCCTGTGGAAGTGTGCGAAGAGCCAAAGTAATAGGTGCTCCGAGTACGAATCCAATGGGAGCCACCATGCCAATGACCATGTGAGCAATCATGTGATATTCAAATGAGAAGAGTGCATACACGCCAAGACCGCCACTTGTTGCAAAATCCATTGCTGAAACTCCCAATGCAAATGCAACCGTACGACCCACAGGCCATGAGTCGCCACGCTTTTTCAAAATCACTACACCCTTTATATAGAGAGCAACGAGTGCAATGAGAACTCCAATAATGAGCGCATCGGGGTTATAGAGAGTCAGAAGTCTGGTGAGATTAGGAGCTTCAGGAGTTGGGTATCCAGCAATAGCAAGTGCTGCACTAAATGGCTTTTCCTTGCCAGCAGGTGCTTGAGATTCCGACAACCAACTACCGAGAGCAACAACTGCTCCCATGATCAGTGCTTCCACCACAATCACTCGTGAGATGAGGTTCCATCCTGTCTTATCTCCTTGAGCAAGTGCTTTCCTATTGCGGAAACCGATAGCCAGAAGAACAAGTGTGAGAATTGATTTTGCGATGATGATGCGCGCATAAGAAGAAGACCATGCTGATGCAAAGTTAAGACGAGCCCATGCATTGACGACACCACTTGCAACCACAGCAATTGCAGCCCAGAGTGCTAATTGGCTAAAGCGGGGTAGTGCTATCTGGCGATCTGAATCTTCAAGAAGTATGAGGGCAAAAATTCCACCGACCCATAATGAGAGCGCAACGACGTGGATGACAAGTGAACCAATGGCTAGTGAGTGCGAGCCACTTGATGCTGAGTGACTTTGAAAGACTGGCGAAACAAGTGCAAGCAGTGAAACTAAAAGAAGTAGTGTTGCAGGCAGTACTCCGCGAATAAAAGTAAGGCAGATAAAGACAACGCCTGCCAGAAGGGTCTGAAAAGCAAGAAACCTGCCCAGATCAATCTGGCGCACAAACGAACTCAATGTCGTTGGATCAAGTGCTGCACCTAGAGTTGTTCCTAAAATATTGGCCAGCGTGAGGATGATTTGAAAGGCGCTGGTGATAAACCACACCCCTGCAAGAATTCGCCCTACGTTGCGAAGTCGTAGTGCATTCTCTTGCAGCTTACCTTCGCGTTCAACCAAAAAGAATGCAAGTGAGAGTAAAACTCCAATAAGGCTGAAGGCTGCAAAGAGTGAGATCGATTTGTTTAGTGTGCCAAGGGCGCTTACCAATGGATCAACAGCAGTCAGATTTCCTGACAGTAGGTTCATCGGTCGCGATAAAGCTTTCGCGCATAGAGAGAAAGTGCAATAGTCACAACGATTGCTGCTATGAGAAGTCCAAGAACAAAGATTGTTGTCCCAAGATTATTTCCTGATGGGGTAGGTGCGCTTGAAGGCTCTGGGGCATTTGTCGCCATCACAGTTGGCTCAGCAAAGTTAAAGATAAATTTTCCAACCAGTGGAACATCGTTTTCAGCGAGTAATGAATAGTTGACCGTGTATATCCCAGTCTTCACGAGTTGCTTTAAGCCGATGACGGCATTGACACCATCAATAGTGAGCGCGCCATCATCAACGCGAACACCTGTTGGGTCAGTTACAGAGATTTCATTTCCAGCATCCATCAGAGCAATTTCAGTAGTGACGGTAATGGCACTTGGAGCACTCTGAAGTGTTGCGCCAGCGATGGGCGATGTGGCCACGAGAGAGTTAGCGAAGGCAACAACTGGCGTAAAGAGAATTGCACCAATAACCATTGCAATAATGCTGACCTTCTTCATTGCTTCATACTCCTCTCAAATATTGATAAACATGCTCAGAACCCATGCGGATTAGCGCCTATCGTCTCACTTCTTTAGACTTAGGCATAGACACCCGAGAAGAGAAAGGTCACACATTGCCTACATATCAATATGCATGTAACGCTTGCGACCATGCTTTCGAGGCTTTCCAGACTTTCTCAGAAAATCCACTGACTGAGTGCCCTGTGTGCAAGGGCGAAGTTCGTAAGGTGTATTCCAATGTTGGAGTTGTATTTAAAGGATCTGGTTTCTATAAAACAGATTCTGTTGCAAAACCCGCAGCTACATCTGAATAAAGCTAGCCGTGATGTGGGGGTTTATCCCCTTTAATTTCTTCTTCTCGCTTTTTATCTTCCTTCTGATCTTCACGAGGGTCGCGTTCATCGTCAGGTGTTGTAGGAAACACATCGCTCATGCGTAAACCTTCCTGTTTAGAATTAGAACTCGATAACGCCATCCTACATACTTATCCCTATGTTCGAACGCCTTGGCCACTTCATGTACCGCCGCCGTAAGGCTGCTGTAATCCTCTTTGTCATCGGAATCCTCGCAGCGGGTGGAATTGGATCCTCGGTTTTTAGCCGACTTGATTCAGGTGGATACTCAAATCCAAATAGCGATTCATACAAGGTCTTTAATTACATTAACGACACTCTCAAGATTACAGATCCAACGATTGTTGTCGCGGTTGATGCTGGTGACGCCGATATCACTGACCCAGCGGTAACTCAGCGCGCTCTTGCTCTTGAAGCAAAGATGGCAAAAGAAAATGGTGTCAGCAAAACTCTTTCTTATTGGAGTTCAGGTGGTGAGCAAATATTGAAATCTAAGGATGGCAAAGCAGGTTATATACTTGTCTATAGCCAAGCTGATGCATTCTCTCCAGAGAGCGAGAAGCTAGGCGCATACTTCCAAGATCACTATGACGGCAAGGTAGAAGGTTTCACTCTTTATTCAGGTGGAGTAGGCGTTGTAGGAAACGCTATAAATAAGAAGATTTCAAAGGATCTAGCGATAGCAGAAGCAATCTCCATCCCTGCAACATTTATCCTGCTGGTCTTTGTCTTTGGTGCCATGGTTGCTTCCGCAATGCCACTTGTTGTTGGAGTCTCAGCAATTCTTGGGGCGTTCTTTATTCTCTATCTCTTCACTCTCTTTACTGATGTCAGTATCTACGCACTCAACCTCACAACAGGTATGGGTCTTGGACTCGGTATCGACTACGCGCTCTTGATGGTCAATCGATTCCGCGAGGAGTTACATCACGGCAAAAATGTTGAGGATTCCATTATCACAACGCTAAAGACTGCCGGAAAAACAGTTTTCTACTCGGGCCTGACAGTCTTTGTCACACTTCTTTCTCTCACTTTCTTTCCTCTTCCATTCCTTAAATCATTTGGATATGCAGGTGTATCCGTTGTGGCACTTGCTGTAGCCGGTGCACTCTTTGGACTTCCACCAATCTTGGCGATGGTTGGAGGCAAAATTGATAAAGGCGTTGTTCGCAGGTCTGCAATCACTCCTAAAGAAGATGGCCGCTGGGCTCAGACAGCTCGTATTGTGATGCGTCGCCCAGTAGCAGTTGTTGTATTGGCGCTCATCGTTCTCGGAATGTTCGCTGCACCACTGAAGAACATCGCATTCTCTCAAGGTGATTCACGCATTTTGCCTGCAAGTAATGCTGCAGCGATTGCGGTAGCTGTGCAGGCAGATCGCTTTGCTGGCCAAACAACTAACCCTGTTGAAATTATTATTATGGGTGGTGCAGGTAAAGATGCAGAGATTGCTACCTACTCAGCCAATCTTGCAAAGGTCGAAGGCATTGTTGCCGTAACCCCGCCTCAAACTTTCGGTGAAGATATCCGCATCGTTGCTTATGAATCCATGCTTCCGCGAACACCAGAGGCCCAGAAAATGATTCATGACATCCGAGATCTTGATGCTCCTGAGGGAACATTAGTTGGAGGCGTTGCAGCTGACTACACAGATTCACAAGATGGAATTTCATCAACGCTTCCTTGGGCTCTGGGTTGGATTGCACTCAGCGTCTTCGTGCTGATCTTTATCTTCACTGGATCTATCATTTTGCCAATTAAGGCAGTTCTGCTCAACGTGCTCTCCCTTGCAGCAACTATGGGTGTCCTCACGTGGGTATTTATCGATGGACACTTGCAATGGTTAGTGGGTTCATTCACCTTAACTGGAACTCTTGATACTTCTATCGCTATTTTAATTGCTGTTGTTGTCTTTGGATTATCAATGGACTACGAACTCTTCTTGCTCTCACGTATTCGCGAAGAACATATGGCAGGTAAGAGCAATATCGAATCAGTGGCGACGGGTCTCCAGCGCTCTGCTCGAATCATTACTGCAGCAGCTCTACTACTTGCAGTTGTCTTTGCAGCCTTCATCACCAGCGGCGTCACATCGATTAAATCAATGGGATTTGGTGTTGCACTCGCAGTAATTCTCGATGCAACTATCGTTCGCGGCCTCTTAGTTCCCGCTCTGATGCGCCTCTTTGGTGAGCGCAACTGGTGGGCTCCTAAGCGTTTGCAGCGATTTACGATAACTCACTAGTCTCCTTTAAACTCATCGCATGGATCTCATCGCTTCCCTGCAATGCGCCGATCAGCCAGGCATCGTTCACGCGATGACAACTGCCGTGCTCAATTGCGGTGGGAACATTATTGAGAATCAGCAGTTCACGGACACCACCACCAATACCTTCGTGATGCGTACTCGCTTTGAAACAACTCAGGGACTCGATGCGGCACAGAAGAGCCTTAAGGATGGCCTCAGTAAATTCTCACCTGCTCTGCATATTCGCCCAACGGCTCAGAAGCCTCGCGCACTTGTTTTAGTTACTAAAGAGAGCCACTGCCTTCGCGATTTGATGTATTTGCTTGAACTTGGTGAGCTTCCTATTGAAATCCCACTTGTTATCTCAAATCGCGAAGAACTGAAGTCTCTCGTTGAAGCTCATGGAATTCCATTCCTCTATCTACCCGTGACTGCTGCTAATAAAGCTGACCAGGAGAAAGTGATGCTTGCAAATATTGCTGAGCTCAAGATTGATTTTGTTGTCCTTGCTCGTTTTATGCAGATTCTTTCTTCCACATTTACTGCAGCGATGCCTGGAAAGATTATTAATATCCATCACTCATTCTTGCCAGGTTTTAAAGGGGCTAAGCCCTATCACCAAGCACATGAGCGTGGCGTGAAGATCATTGGCGCAACTGCGCACTTTGTTACCGCAGACCTAGATGAAGGTCCCATCATCGAGCAGGATGTTGCACACGTTAATCACTCAGCAACACCAGAGGAAATGATTGCTCTTGGCCGTGATATAGAACGTCGTGTTCTAGCGCGTGCTGTGAAACTTTATGCTGAAGAGCGAATCTTTATCGTCGGTCATCGCACCGTTGTCTTTGCTTGAGCAGCACAACCAATACCTGGAACATCACTCAGAGGTGCTTTCTCAGGGATTTTTGTCAGGTTATTAATCGTCATCGGAAGTACTGAATAGCTAATTTTCTTCTGCGGGCTAATCTGAATTCTAAGTATCCCAGTTCGTCGATTTTCTAACTTTGAAGAGTAGAAGATGAAATTGCCCATCGAGTAGGCGACAAGCTTGTTATTTTCAAGAGTAACTGGCTGCAAGGTGTGTGTATGACTTCCTAGGATGATGTCAGCTCCGAGTGCGCTCCACTTCTTTGCACTCGACATTTCAGAATCTCGCGGGCAGAACGATCCCTCTTCTCCCCAATGGGTTACAACAATAAGAAGATCACTCATCGCTCGCAGCTGAGTAATGGCCTGCTCCGTGGATGTTTTGTCATAGCCATTGGTAGTTCCTGCCTTTTCACGCGTAGCGATGGATTCAGGTCCACCATTTACCTTTGCAATGCCAAGTACTCCAATGCGCATACCTTTAATTGTGTATATCCGGCCTTTGTAGGCGGCGCTACTATTCAAGCCGCCACCCACATAATCAAGCCCCGTTCTATCAAGATTCTTAAGGGTATCTTCGAATCCAATGAGTCCATAGTCATAGCTATGGTTATTGGCGATATTTGCAAGATTGAGGCCAACACTTTTGAGTGATTTAAGGAATGCCGCATTGGTCTTAAAGTTATATTCCTTCTCTTCCTTGACATCCTGGTTAGTTACGGCCGTTTCAAGGTTAAAGATATTGAGATCACCTCGTGAAAAGTACTGCTTCAATGAAGCCAGAGAATCAGTCTTGATAGCACTTTCACCATGAACATCGCCCACAAAGTTGATTGTGACTGTTCTGCTCTTGCTTGCAGCAATCGATGAATTAGTTACAAGAGTTGATGAGATTGCCATCGTTAATACAATGACAGCAATCTTGATTTTCATAGCCCTACTTTATGTGAGTGTCCCCGGCGGGAGTTGAACCTGCGACCTACCGCTTAGGAGGCGGTTGCTCTATCCACTGAGCTACGGGGACGTGAGTACTTCAACAGCGAAGTTACTTGGCAAAGGTTATCGGTACAGATAGCCTTCCCTTAACGCGCTTATTTCAAGCGTGTGTAACTAAGAATGAAAGGCCACCCATGAAAGCGCTCGTTATCGGCGCAGGCGGAGTTGGCAGTGCAATCGCAAATATCGCATCACGTAGACCATTTATTACTTCTATGGTCATTGCAGATCGCAGCCTGTCTAGAGCTCAAGCAGCCGTAACAAAGGTCAATGACCCTCGATTTTCTGCGCAGGAGGTGGATGCCTCTGATGTGAACGATATTCGCGCTCTCATTCGAAAAGCAGCTCCCGATATTGTCGTGAACGCGGTAGATCCGCGTTTTGTCATGCCAATCTTCTTGGCATGTGAAGAAGAGAAGGTTAATTACATGGATATGGCGATGTCTCTATCAACGCCGCACCCCACAGATCCAATGAATAAGCCTGGAGTTAAGTTAGGTGACGAGCAATTTGCTCGCGCAGATACTTGGTCAAAGAATGGCAACTACGCAGTTGTCGGCATGGGAATCGAACCTGGAATGAGTGATGTCTTTGCTCGTTATGCCGAGGATGAACTCTTCTCACGTATTGATTACTTAGCCGTGATGGATGGTTCAAATCTGACAGTCGATGGTTATGACTTTGCTCCATCGTTTTCTATCTGGACAACGATTGAAGAGTGTCTGAATCCACCTTTGATCTTTGAAGAAGGTCGCGGTTGGTATACGACAGAGCCATTTAGCAAACTTGAAACTTATGACTTCCCAGATGGCATTGGACCTGTTGAATGCGTCAATGTTGAGCATGAAGAAGTTGTATTGATTCCCATGAAGGTCAAGGCTAAGGAAGTGCGCTTTAAGTATGGACTTGGTGCGCAATTTATTGAAACCTTGAAAACTATTCACACACTCGGTCTAGATAAGAAGGAGAAGATTTCAGTACAAGGTGTTGAAGTCTCACCTCGTGATCTTCTAGCAGCGCTGCTTCCCGATCCTGCAACTCTTGGCGACAAGATGCACGGTAAGACATGTGCTGGAACCCTCGTTAAGGGCTTAGGTAAAGATGGTAATCCAAAGGCTGTCTATATCTATAACGTTGTCGATAATGAATGGTCGATGAAGAACTATGGCAATCAAGCAGTTGTATGGCAGACCGCCATCAACCCACTGATTGCAATGGAGCTGATAGCAAATGGAACATGGAAGCCAGCAGGAATCAATGGTCCTGAGTGGTTCCCAGCGCAACCATTCCTTGATTTAATTTCCGAGTACGGATCTTCATGGCATATCCGCGAAGAGGAACCGAAGGGGATTGTGAAGTAGATGGCGCAGTGGGCTCTCGTTACAGGTGCAACAGCCGGAATCGGCGAGAGCTTCACGCGCCTCTTGGCATCTAAAGGTTATAACGTCGCACTCGTTGCACGTAATGAAGAACGTCTTCATGAACGTGCGGCGGGGCTTCGTGAAAAGTATGGCGTGCAGACATTCGTATTACCTGCAGATCTTTCCACCAATGAAGGTTGTGCGGCCGTTGAGGATTACATCAAGACATACGAAATTGAAGTCTTGATTAATAATGCTGGATTTGGAATTAATAAGGCATTTAGCGCAAGCCAGATGGATGCAGAACAACAGATGTTTGATGTTTTGGTGCGCACACCTATGCGCCTTATGCACACCATTATTCCTGGAATGAAAGAGCGCAAATCTGGAATCATTATCAATAACTCTTCCGTTGCAAGCTTTATTGCAGGTGGCACATATAGCGCCGCCAAGTCATATCTGACAGTGCTCTCTGAATCCATGAATACCGAACTTGCAAGCAGTGGCGTAAAAGTTTCAGCGCTCTGCCCAGGATTTACTCGCACAGAATTTCACGAGCGTGGGCGAATGAAGATGGGCGGGCTACCAAAGTTTATGTGGCTGAACTCGGATTATTTGGTTGCTCAATCTTGGAAAGATGCTCTGGCAAATAAGCCTGTGAGCATTCCTGGCTGGCAATACAAATTACTTGTAGGAGTTATCTCAACTATTCCAAGAAAATTTGTACGCCAGATAGGAATGAATATTCGTAAGAAGCAGCGCTAGTTAGCGGCCACGGCGGCTATTGCCACCACGGTATCCACCAGACTTACCTGCACCTGTTCCACTGCGACGTGAACCGCTACCTGAACGTGAACCGCCAGGGCTCTTTCGCTCCATTACTGGTGGAACATATGGCACACCTGATGGCTCTTGAGCACCAGTGATCACCATGAGTTTTTCATCAAGTGGACGCACATCATGGAACTTTGGAGTCACACCTGCGCGACCGAGAAGACCAGATACTGCGCGCTGATTCTTTGATGATGACAAGGTAACAACAGTTCCTGATTCGCCAGCGCGAGCTGTACGACCTGAACGGTGCAAGTAATCCTTGTGATCTTGTGGAAGATCAACGTGAACAACAAGTGAGATTCCATCAACGTGGATTCCGCGTGCTGCAACATCTGTTGCAACGAGAGCTGAATTATCTTGCTCCTTAAAGAGTGCAAGTGTGCGAGTACGAACTGCCTGTGACTTTCCACCGTGCAGTGCGCCCACTGGAACACCAGCGTTAGCAAGCTTGTCAGCTAGACGATCTGCACCGCGCTGAGTCTTTACGAAGAGAATTGTCTTTCCATTACGAGCTGCAATCTGCGATGTGATGTCATCTTTATCGCCAGGGTGCATCTGAAGGACGTGGTGCTCCATTGTTGAAACAGATGCACGATCATTCTGCAATGAGTGAGTCTTTGGGTTCTTCAAGTACTGACGAACGAGTGAATCAACACCACGATCGAGAGTTGCTGAGAAGAGAAGACGCTGTCCATCAAGACGAGCCTGATCAAGAATTTCCTTCACTACTGGAAGAAATCCCATATCTGCCATCTGATCTGCTTCATCGAGAACTGTAATCTGAAGTTGATCAAGCTGTACTTCATTCTTATTGAGAAGATCGATGAGGCGGCCAGGAGTTGCAACCAAGATTGCTGTTGCCTTACGCATTGCAGTGATCTGCTTTGCATACGGCATTCCGCCTGCGATAACGACTGATTCATGGCCAACAGCGCGTGCTAGTGGACGAAGAACTTCATCGATCTGCTGTGCGAGCTCGCGTGTAGGAGTCAAGATAAGTGCCAGTGGCTTGTGAGGGCGCGCTGTCTTATCTGAAATATTTGTAAGAAGTGCAAGGCTGAATGCAAGAGTCTTTCCAGAACCAGTCTGTCCACGGCCCAAGATGTCATGACCTGCAAGTGCATCCGGCAAGGTAGCAATCTGGATTGGGAAAGGATGCGTAATGCCTTGAGCATTGAGTGCATTTGCGAGCGCTGGTGCGATACCAAGATCGCGAAATGATGTCGTTACTTCAGTAAGTGGTGTTGCTTCTACGAGGTTCGCATCTGCAAGGTTAACTGAAATGTAATTATCATCAGCGCCGAAATCAACAGCTGCCTTGTTATGAGTCTTTGATGCGCGGAAATCATCGCGTGCATACGCTGGTGATTCATTTCGTGAATCCTGTGAAGATGAATTGCGACGATCGCGTGGTGGCTTTGCAGATGTGCGTGGAGAATCTCCGCGACGCTGCGCAGCTGACTGTGGTGCGCTTGGATTATATTTTTCGCGCTTTTGTGGAACAAAGTTTGGACGGCCGTCATCAGAGTGAGCAACCTTTGCCTTTACTGCTTCGCGACGAGTTGTTGGACGAACATCAGACTTTGCTGGACGTTCTAAACGCTCTGGACGAAATGGTCGCTCTGCGCGCTCTGTGCGATCTGCAATGAACTTTGCAGCGCGTGATTGTGGCTTTGCAGTTCGCTCTGGTGCTGTGCGGCCCACAACAGGCTTTGCGCCAGCTGGCTTAAAGGCTCTCTTTGGCTTTTCAAATGAGCGCTCTTCGCGAGATTGCTTTGGATTGCCCTTTGGAGCACCTTCAACGTTCTTTGACTTTGATGCTGTGCGCTCTTGGAAACGCTGTGCGCGTAGCTTGGAACGATCTGCAAGACGGACTTCTTTCTTAGTACCAGTCTCACGATCTGAATAACGTGTGGTCTTAGCTGTTGTGCGTGCTGCAGTAGATGCTGCTTCCTTTACAGGAGCGCTTCGCTTTGCAGTTCCACGAGCAGCTGGCTTTGCAACGACTGCCTTACGGGCAGCCTTCTCGGCAGTTGTGTGGCGGGGTTTACCTTTGGCAGCGCGACGAGCTTTTCCGGGCGCAGCAGTACGGGTTTGTAGAGACATAGAAAATTCAACACCAATCGAGACGACAAGCGCGTCTCGGTTAGATGGTCTCAAACTGGTTAAAAACCAGCGCCATCAGGGTCTTGATAAGACTCGCAAGTAAGTGGCCATGTGGCGCACTTTGGGGGGAAGTACATCGATGCAGGATGCCTCGATGGGTTAATCATACAGGACGCTAGACAGTGCTAATTCACATGAAATTCCATAGCCGTACTGCCGAGTTACGCTCAAAATTCAATTTCGGCTCGGTACCATAGCGACATATCTAATGGAGGACTTCATGTTTCGCAAGGTATCTATCACTCTCCTTTCTGCTGTTGTTATCGCAAGCGGTATCTCGACAGTTCCAGCATCGGCGGCTGCAAAGATCAGCAACGGCATGGCCTGCTCTAAGGTCAATGCAACAACATCAGTTGCTGGCTATAAGTACAAGTGCGCAAAGAACCCATTGGTAAAGAATGCAAAGCTCACATGGCTCTCAGCTGAATGCCTTATAGCGGTAGGTCAGTTCCAGGCAGCAGTAAAGGCTCAAGCAGATCTTGCAAATGTCTCTGAACAAACTGCAACTCTCGATGCTGAATACACCGCAGCAGCAGCTGCCCTTGCCAGCACCACAGCCGCCTATGACAAAGCGCGTACTCAGGTAATTCAATTCCAAGCAACGATGAATGCATCCACGGTCGCTGCAGATAAGCAGAAGCTTGCTGGAGCAATCTCCAAGCTTGCCAATGCAGTGCTCGTCTTGAGTGCATCTAAGACAAAACTTTCAGCACAGGTGAAGGACTTGGAGGCTAAGAAGGCACTTCTTCTGAGCGCTCCTGGCCAGCTTAAGACCAATGCAGCAGATGCAAAGGCTTCAGCAAATCTCCTCTGCGCCAAGGGCTTCTAATTTAGAAGAGTTTTTATCCAGCCCCGAAAGTAAGGCTTCCCCTATTTATAGGTGGGAGCCTTACTTATTTAATGTGGGGGGTGTACCGCGTACTTCGATGGGCGCCGCTGTGGCTTCTGATATCTCATATCGCCTTCAAATCAATATTCATGGAGCGCTCCATACTTCTTGACCTATTTCTCTATAATGCAATTTGGGTTTTCGCCATCGCAGCAATTGCTCAATCACCACTGAGCAATGATCCTGTTGCACTTGCATCAGCTTGCCTTGCTATTGCTTTCTGGGGATTTGGTTCGATACTTAATAGTTATAGTGATTTCTATCCACTTGCTGACAATGCAGGACTCCTAGCCCAGCTCAGTTACACGCTCTTCTATCCGCTTGCTCTGATTGCCATTCCACGATCTCTCATGCGCGGGAGAAAACTCAACCCGATTGAATTACTTGATGCAGCCATCTTTGGCCTGGGTATTTCATCGATTGCAACCGCACTCTTTCTTACACGCGTCTTTCCACAATCACTGATTAATGTGCAGGACCAATTCTTCTCACTGCTCTTTCCCATCTGCGATCTGCTACTTCTCATCATCGCCTCCATTGCACTTGTCACACACCGGCTTCAACTACGAGCAACTCTGCTCTTTCTCGGTATTGCACTCTTTTCAACATCAGATCTTCTCTATCTCTGGCTTGCAGTCAATGGCAGCTACAGATTTGGACAGTTAACCGATGATGGGTGGTTAATTGGAATAGTTCTTATCGCTTCATCGTTCTGGCTTCGACAGAGCAGAAGTGAATACGATGTGGGAATCCATCCAGCATTTCTTGCACTCTCAATTTTCATTAGCCCCACACTGTTAGCACTTATTGCGCTGCGCCCAGGAATCTTTCCTATCTACATAGTTACCCCTGCCGTTGCAACGCTCTTTATGGCATTTTTTAGAATGAGTATCGTTATTCGTCAAGCAAAGAATTTGGGTGAAGAGAAAGTGCTTGCCCGCACCGATGACATTACGGGACTTCCTAATCGACGCAGATTAATTGCAGAACTTACAAGCTTTTCAAAGACAGAAGGTGCGCTGCTACTTCTTGATCTTGATGCATTCAAGCCTGTCAATGACACCTACGGCCATGAGATTGGAAATGTAGTGCTGCAGCAAGTGGCGCAGCGTTTCACGCGATCTCTTCCCACAGGATCTGTTCTTGCACGCCTTGGTGGTGATGAATTTGGAGTCCTAATTAACGGCAGTTACGAAGAGACTTTAGAGGCTGCCTACGCGCTGCAAGCAACCTGTAGCTATCCATTTCTAATCGAAGGCCACTCCATCAAGATCGGAGTGAGCATCGGCCATGTTCATAACGATGGAGCGGGAGAACTACTAGAGCGTGCAGATGCTGCGATGTATGAAGCTAAGAGGAGTGGCGTGGGGGTTGTTCAGGCTTATCAGCCTTAATCTCTTTCAGTCTTTCAAGGGATTCAATGCGCTCTACTGCGTGATCGACAATCCGTTCTGGGTATCCATGTGAATAACCATCAAGGAACAACCAAGGTTCGTGAATTTCAGAAGCGGATAGATGGGCTAGTTCTGGAACATATTTACGGATGTAATCGCCATTTTCATCAAAGCGGCGTCCTTGTTCAATCGGATTAAAGACTCTGTAATAGGGAGATGCATCAGTGCCTGTTCCTGCTGTCCACTGCCAACCGTGTGCATTCGATGCTGGGTCGTAATCAGTCAAATGTTCTGCAAAGAATCGCTCACCTAACTGCCATTCAAGGTGAAGGTCTTTGACTAAGAAGGATGCAACAACCATACGCGTGCGATTGTGCATCCACCCTTCAACTACTAGTTGGCGCATCGCAGCATCAACAAATGGATATCCAGTCTTTCCTTCACACCAAGCAGTAAATTGCTTACCTGGTTTGTCATAACGCATCTCTTTAAATCTCGGTGCGTAGTACTCAGTATCTGTTTTGGGATTATTAAAGAGAACATCTGCATAGAACTCACGCCATGCAATCTCTTTACGGAAGGTGTCATGCGCCTTGCTCTCACCTAGACCTAAAAGCAGGGTGCGGGGATGGATCTCACCAAACTTTAGATAGCTACTCATCTTTGATGTGCCATCTATTCCTGCAAAGTTACGGTTCTCGTCATAGCTATCGAGACCATTTTTAGTAAATTCCTTAAAGCGTTTAAGGGCTGCAGCTTCACCGGCTTCGATAATTGTTGTTCCCGCTGGCACTGCAAAGTCAGGAAATGCTCTGTATTTTTCTGTTGGCTTCGGAGCCTTAATCTCTTTCGGTGTCTTTGCTGGAGCACGCCATCCGTGAGCACACCAACCTTTATAGAACGGTGTGTATACCTTGTATGGCGTTGCATCACTTGGCTTAACAACTCGACCCGGTGCAACTGCGTAGGGAGATCCTGTGCGAACTAGTGGAATGCCAGCTGCTTCAACACGTGCATCACGCTCTGCACCATAACGCTCATACTCAGTTGAGATATGAACTTCTTTCACATCATAAAGATCAATCAACTCTTTCAATACTCCCACTTGCTCGCCTTCAATAATGTGCAGTCGGTTGCCAAGTGACTCATCGAGTGCGCGCAGAGATTGGCTCATGTAAGCAAGCAACTTGCTGCCAGCTTCTGCAATCTGCTGCTTATCAAGAATAAAGACAGGAACTATTTCATCGGCGCCTTCCATGGCAGCGATGAGCGCTGGATGATCGCCAATACGTAAATCTCGGCGGAACCAGACGATATTTCTCATGGGGTGATTTAAGCACTATGCAAGAGTTCAGGCGAGATGAGTTCCCAGTGTTTCGTACGCAGTTAGCTCTTAATCTGCCAAATTCCTTGGGTTGCGGTAATTGAGTTAATTCTGAGATGACTTCCAGATTGTTCTTCCCCAAATAGAGTCTTCTGAAGCTTCACACCAAGTCCCTCTAAATCAATTTCTAAATCAACAGCAGTTCTACTGATGAATATCAGTAATGACTCTTCTTTCGATTCACGGGCAAAGAGGAGGTAGTCATCACCGATTTCCAACCATCTCAAACCACCATTGATTAGCGCATGGCTTGTGCGGCGAAGTTGGATAAGTGATTTCACGCTCTTCAAGAAATCTTGATCCCAGCTATTTTGGTTATCCCAATTAATAGTTCTGCGGCCAGCTTCTCCATTCGAGCCTTCAAGTCCAATTTCATCACCTGCATAGATCGATGGAACGCCAGGAATAGTCAGCGCAAGTGTCATGCCACTCAAATGTCTATCTCTATCTCCATTGACGACAGTTCTCATTCTCGCAGTGTCATGTGAATCAAGTAAGAGCATGCATGAAATATATGAATCCCAAGGAATTGCTGCACTGAATTCGCGCATACTTGAAACTAATTGATTACCAGTAAACCTCGGCATTTGAAAGGGTAAACCTTGGAATCCTCCACCAATCTCAGTGTTCAACTGCAACCAGTTCCACACTGGGCGCATAAACCCTTGATAATTCATTGCGCCATGCCAGCCATAACCATCTAAGTCAGATGCAATAAAGTCTCCATTTTCAGCAACTAACCAGAATTCTTCTCCTGCTTCATCCATCGCCTGACGAATGCCATGCATGACCAGATCATGAAGATCATCGGTTCCTTGACGCCCAGTCATATTTCCAACATCAATGCGCCAACCAGATAAGCCTTTGGTAGGAGATAGCCACTCTTTCACAATGGAATTAGCAGCTGAATACATTCGCTTTCGAAGTTCTAGAGAATTGAAATTTAATTTAGGAAGTGACGGCACTCCCCACCAACCCACATAACCGTGAGACACAGATGAATCCCAATAGAAGAAAGATTGCTCCTCTGAATTTACATCTGCAATTGCATCCTTAAGCCAAGGATGGCCTGCTCCACAGTGATTCGATGTGAGATCACCGAGGATGCGAATGTTGCGAGAGCGCGCGGTGGAAACTAAAGAATGAAGTGCTTCATCCCCACCCAATATCGGATCTACTTCACTAAAGCTTGATGCGTCATATCTGTGGTTAGAGCGGGCAGGAAAGAAAGGAGTGAAATAGATTCCATTGACTCCTAGCTCCTCAATGTGATCAATGTGATCTATAACGCCAACCAAATCACCACCATAGAGTTCGCTTGATATTTCACTTCTGACTTGTGCCGGCAAGTCAGTCCAAATACGAGATACAGCCCAATCAGGTAACTCTCTATTCACATCAGATTTTGCGAACCGATCAGGAAAGATTTGATAGAAAACTGAGCTGTGGACCCATTCGGGTGCACGTGTACCTGAAAATATCTTGAAATCTGTATTGCTATGGACATCATGGGCGAAGAGTCCGCGAGCTGCAAGCCACTCATATTTATCAGTTGCTAGGAAAACAAATCTGTATTGAAGAGTTTTATTGACCAGAGTAGTTGTTACGCCCCACCAATCCTCATGAGTTCCCTCTTGAAGGAGTGAGAGTTCATAGGAGCGTGGCTCACCATCTTCATAGAGTCTTACAAATGACTTTTGAAATAAGTAACTTTTAGGCACTCGCACTCGCAAGGTTATTGAATCTCCTATGCGAGGTGATCTGGGGCTTACATACAACTCACTTCCATCATGATGAGGAACAAGGCGATTGCTAGGAGAGTTTGACTGTTGTTGACTTTGCATTCACCACTCCCTTCTCACTTGCCAATCGTGCCCGAACTTCAATTGTGGAGCCAGGTGAATAATGTAAAGGATCGATATAGATGCGATATGGCCAGTTGTTATCACTTCCAGCAACCACCCATTCAGCTGAAGGATTAGCCCGAGTTTCAAATGTCACCGTTTGCAGCGAATTTGAATCAAGAGTTGCAAGCACTTCGACATATCCTGTGAGGAAATCTTTCTTCGTCGCAATCTTTGCAATCTTGCTCTTTGACTGTGCAATCAATCCGCTTGAGCGATAGACAGTTGTACTGAGGGCTGGCAAAGTCATTGTTAAATTGAACCCTTTTGCCTTACCAGTGCCAGATCCAAATACTGTTGCCCACCCAGTGGTGCTTGAAGTCTTCACACTTGATGCAAGTGCGCGGCTGGAGGTATTAAGCGCAACTACATATTCCTTCTTCTCTACTTGATCGAATTTGGAGAAGATAAAGAGATTGTCCTTGGCGTATCGAATCTGCATTGCCCCATTTGCAAGCGCAGGATATTTCTGTCGAAGGGTTGATAGAGCCTTTAAATACTTTGAAATCGGATTCTCAGCCCCGCTAAAGGAGTCGCTATTTCCGACTGGAGTAGATCCAATTCGCTTCTCGGTCTTCCATGAATCAACCTTCGTTGCAAACATATCTTGTCGTGATAATTGATCGCCACCATTGCCAGAGCCAGTCATTCCTACTTCATCACCGTAATACACCGTTGGAATTCCACGAGATAAATACATCAGTGCATGGGCTAATTGCGTGCGAGCCAGAATATCTTTCTCAGCTTTCACCTGGGATGCAGAGATCAGAAATCCCACGCGACCCATGTCATGGTTTCCGAGGAAGGTAACTAAATTGCTCGCACTTGAGCTCTGTGTTGTGTAAAGATCATCGTTTTCAAATAGGTTATTGAGCACTTCAGCTCCGGAATACCCCGAAGCGAATTGAACTGCTGTTCTTTGGAAAGGAAAATCAAGAACAGTCTGCAGTCCTCGATCTCGGATATAGCCCACCAAGTTAATCGGGTTGATATCCCAGACTTCTCCAAAGGTAGTGAAGTTACTGATCCCCACTTGTGATGCTTGTTGATTGATTCCAGGTGACCAATTCTTAAAGAAATCGTTATCAACATGGCGCGCTGTATCGACTCTAAAGCCAACAAATCCATACTTCTTAATCCACTGGCCGTAGATATCAATCATGCCTTTATAGACAACTTCTTTTTCAGTGGCTAAATCATCCAAGCCATAGAAGTCACCAAGCTGTGTGCAGGAACCTTCACCCCAACACCTGCTCATATCCCCCACATTGTGATAACTGTTAAGGTCATTGAGCCATGACGGATTCTTTGCAGACTCTTTTCCTGCCGGAATAGAAGCGGTCTTATCCATGTATTGGATGACATCTCCGGTGTGGTTAGTGACGACATCTAAAATCAGCTTTAACCCAAGCTTCTTCGCACATGCAGAAAGTGCACTCAAATCTTCATTGGTTCCTAGATGTGGATCAACGTTAAGGAAATCAACTCCCCAATACCCGTGATAGCCAGCACCGCCCGACTTTGCCTGCTGTTGACCAACCAAGGGGGTCAACCAAACTGCAGTAAATCCAAGATCTTTAATTCTTGCTAAACCTTTATCGCCCTTCTCACATGTTCCAGTGAGCCCTTTGAGATCGCCGCCATGGAAGAAAGCAGTGCTCGTTGGATTAAATCCACCTGTGGGATCTTGCGTGGTCCCACCTGCTAGATCATTACTGGCATCTCCGTTGAGATATCTATCTGGCATAACAAAATAGATGACATCTTTTGCTAAACCAACTTCAGGATAAGTGCTCTGTTCGGCCGATTGAGATGCTTGAGGCAAAAGGATTGAGATACAGCCGATGAGAGCGCTGATAAATACGACCTTGGGTCTCATCCTTTAACGGAACCTGCCGTCAGACCATTCACAATGTATTTCTGTAACGATAAGAAGATAATCACAATAGGAATAGAGGCGATGATTGAACCGGCGGCAAATGGTCCCCAGTTTTGAGAATACTGCCCACCAATAAATTGCTGAAGTCCTACTGCAATTGTTCTTGATTCCATATCTACCAAGAAGAGACGAGCGAGAATAAACTCATTAAAAGTTCCGATAAAACTCAAGAGAGTCACAACAGCAAGCACGGGTGTGGCAAGAGGAATAAAAATCAGCCAGAAAGTTTGCACTTCAGACGCTCCATCAATCTTCGCAGCTTCATCAAGCTCCTTAGGAATTGAATCCACAAAGCCTTTTAAGAGCCAGATATTGACACCCATTGCGCCACCTAAATAGACAAGCACGAGTCCGCCTTGCGTACCCAGACCAATACCTGGAGCAAATGTTTGAACTCGCTCCATGATCACATAGACAGCAGAGATGGCAAGGATTGCTGGGAACATCTGAACTAATAGAAGTAGCTGAATACCAGGCTTTCTACCTTTAAAACTCAGACGGCTAAATGCAAAGGCGGAAGCAGAACCAATCACCACAGAAACAAGTGCAACTGAGCCTGCCACTACCAAAGAATTCTTCATCCACGTTAAGTATGGAATGGCAGGGCTTGTGAAAAGCAATTTGTAGTTATTCCAGGAGATTTCACGGGGAACAAAGGAGGTAATTTGCAGACTTCCCGTTGAATTAAACGATGAAATGATGACGAGATACAAAGGAAAAAGTGCAAAGATCGCCGTAGTAAGAGCAACGATATGACGCCATAAATCCTGCTTCAACCACTTGTTCATACGAAGCTCTCCAATACTTTGGATTTACGTATTCCGTAGAGAGAAATTGAGGCAACCAGGATAAAGATGATGAGTGAGATCGCACTTGCAAGTCCCAGATCTTGCGTTGATGAACCAAATGCAATCTGATAGGTATAGCTAATCAAGATATCTGTTGCACCTGCAATTTCACCATCGAGTGAATTACGTGGACCACCACCCGTAAGGAGATAGATGAGATTGAAGTTATTAAAGTTGAATGCAAAGGATGCAATCAATAGTGGGGAGAGGATTTGAAGTAGGAGTGGCATAGTAATTTTGCGGAATATTTGACGTGGATTAGCACCATCAATAGCTGCCGCCTCTAACAGCTCATTAGGTATCGCTTGTAGTGCACCACTTGCAACGAGATAGAAGTATGGGAAACCAAGCCACAAGTTCACAAGAATTACAGCAGTTCGTGCAAAGTTTGGATTTTGGAACCAGGCAATATCAGTTCCAAGCAGAGCATTAATCGCTCCGAATTCGGAGTTGAACATTCCACCCCAAATCAAAATACTCATGACACTTGGCATTGCATAGGGAAGGACCAAGATTGAACGATAGATACGACGACCGTGTAATGGTTTGTTCAGCGCTAGCGCTAGGAGTAAGCCCAAAGCAAATGTTGTAAGTACGGTTGCACTTGCAAAGATGACAGTCCAGATAAATACCCGGATGAGGGGATCTCGAAAGCGAGAATCGGTAAATAACTTTGCATAATTCTCAAACCAGATGGGTGCTCTCCAGCCAGGTTCCAGTATCGCTGCTGAATCACCAGCTACCTGGTAGTTCCCACGGCCGTTATCTCTATAGATAGTTCCAGTGATGATGTTCTTAAAGACATCTTGCTTCTCAATATAGGTAAGAGTTTGACGAGCCACAATGGCGACATCTAATCCTTCAAGTGAGAGGAAATACTCATCCTTGAAGATAAAGCGCTTACCTGAATATTGAGAGTCTGCAGCTGCTAATTGATCAGTGGGCAAAGGGCTAAATCCTGGCGCCGACTGTGCAACAAGATATTCATTGATAGTTAATTGAGCATTTGAAAGTGGTATCCGCTTATCAATGGTTGAGAGAAAGTAGCTTTTATTCTCAATATCAGAGACCAAAATCGCAGGCTTGCTCTCAAAAGTTCCGATCTTGATATCGAATGAGGTGCCAGCAGGATCTGGTTCAAATGCTCTGTTCTGAATCTGGAGAACCGCCTCATCCTTAGAGACAATATTTCCAGTTTTGTAGTTAAAACCAGACATCGTCACCGTATAGAGAATGGGCGAGACAACAAAGGCTAGGAGAAGGAGAATTCCAGGAAGGAAGAACTTTAACGGTATTGATTTCTTTGTCAGATATGTAAAGAGAGTCATGAGGATTACAGCAAAGAGAAATATTCCAATGACATATTCTTTTTGAGCAAATGCGCTCTGTGCGAGCATAAGGAAGATTGCAGAGATGAGGGCGAGAAGAACTATCTTGGCTATTAACGCCAATTTGCCTCTCACAACCGAAATCACTTTCTATCCTTCTTTCCAATAATGATAATTAGAATGACTAATGCGGGTCCAAAATGAACCCGCATTAGTCACATTCTAAATTCGGCTTATGTAAGTCGAATTCTTAGAGGTCAGACTTGCCAGAAGTGGTATTAGTTCTCCAAATGTTGGCTAGCTTCTTTGATTCTGCAGCAACATCCTTGTTATCTACAAGAACTGCAGTCCAGAATGCTGGAGCTGAATCCCAGTAGTTAGCGCCGCCCTTATTGTTATTAAGGAAAGCTCCAATCTGAGGAATTCCTGATGTTGATGCTGCAGCGCCGAAGCCCTTTTGTCCTGCTGAGACTGCAGAGCTTGACTGTGCACCCTTTTCTGCAGGTGGACGGCCTTCGAGTGCCTGGTATGCAACTTGACCAGCAGTTGATGCAAAGAAGTCAGTCAATAGTGACTTAGCTCCTGCTGAAACTCCATGCTTTGCAGCATAAGTAGTCAACATTGCACCTGATACTGATCCGAACATCTTGCCTGGGGCATCAGCTGATACACCTGGTACTGGCATGAGGTTCATAGCAAATCCCTTTGCTACATAATCTTTCCACTCCCAGTTACCAATCACTGCGAAAGGAACTGTTCCTGCGAGGAAGTTGTCCTTGCAACCAGTATCTGTAGCAGGGAAGAAGCCATTGCTCTTCTTGCCATCGAGTAGGTATGTCTTCACATTCTTTGAGAACTTTGGATAATCGAATGTGCGGTTGTAGACAATCTCACCGCGTGAGTTGAACTGGTATGCATCTGCGCCGAGTGCTGAGAATACTGAGTGAGCACCCCATGACATTCCGCCGCCAGCTACACAAAGTCCAGCCTTAAGGTTCTTTGAAGCCTTATTAGCCTTGTAGAAAGAAACCATGTCACCAAATGTCTTTGGCTCAGATGAAACCAACTTCTCGTTGTAGATCATCGCAACGTTGTTCACATCAATTGGAACACCGTAGAGAGATTTCTTATATGTAAGGTCAAATAGCTGAGTTGGATTAAAACGAGCCTTCACAGCTGCAGTGAGAGTAATTGGAGATAGCTTTCCGCTCTTAGCTCCAGTTGGAACCCAGTCATTTGCTCCAACAACAATATCTGGGCCAGTTGCATCGGTTGCCTTATCGAAAGCATCCTTGAGTGCATCAAAGCTTGAGAAAGTTACGATCTTGACTGTGTAGCCAGGAACCCAATCGCCTTTAGCTGCGATTACTTTGGTGAGGTTAGGTCCGCGGGATTCATCCGCCCACACAACGATTTCACTTGCTGCGCTTGCTGATGGCACAACAAATGAAGAAATTGCGAGAGCAAATCCTGCGAGTACCCCGGTAAACCCGAGACTCTTCTTATTCATGTATTCCTCCATGGATTTTGATGGCGCGGCGAGGGTGTCGCGTCATCGAGTGGTGTTATTCCATGGCAGATAACGAAAATAAACAAGGTTTGAAGCCCTCAAACGGGGCGTTTTTAGCAAACCTTAATAAGATTGTGATATTCCGCAAAAACCTGCAAAAGGCTTACTTGTGGAGCTGCTCCACAGAAGCATCCCAGCCCTGAACATCTTCAGGCTTACGAGGAGCCTTTCCAACGTAGCGAGCAGATGGACGGATCAAACGACCAGTGCGCTTTTGCTCAAGGATGTGTGCTGACCACCCTGCTGTGCGAGCAGCTGTAAACATTGAAGTAAAGAGCGGTGCTGGAACTTCTGCGAAGTCCAGAATAATTGCAGCCCAGAATTCAACGTTTGTCTCAAGAACACGATCTGGTTGACGCTCATGAAGTTCTTTAAGAGCTGCCTTCTCAAGTGCTTCAGCAACTGCGTAACGCGGTGCATTAAGTTCTTTCGCTGTGCGACGAAGTGTGCGAGCGCGTGGATCTTCAGCGCGATAGACGCGGTGACCAAATCCCATAAGGCGTTCCTTACGATCAAGAAGATCTTTGACGTAGGCCTCAGCGTTTCCAGTCTTTTCTACTTCTTCAATCATGTGCAATACACGTGAAGGCGCACCACCGTGAAGTGGACCTGACATCGCACCGATTGCACCAGAGAGAGCAGCACAGACATCAGCACCAGTGGAAGCAATAACGCGACCTGTAAATGTTGATGCATTCATTCCATGTTCTGCAGCAGATACAAAGTAAGCATCGATTGCACGAACGTGTAATGGATCTGGCTCTCCGCGCCAACGAATCATCATGCGCTCAACAACTGTATGTGCCTTATCAACTTCTGATTCAGGAATCATTGGATTGAAGAGTCCACGAGCTGCTTGTGCTAGGTATGAAAGAACCATGACTGAAGTACGTGCAAGGTTGCTACGCGCTTCTTCATCTGAAATATCAAGAATTGGCTTAAAGCCCCACGCTGGTGCAAGCATTGCAATCGCAGATTGAATATCTACGCGCACATCACCTGAGTGAACAGGAAGTGGGAATGGCTCAGCATTAGGAAGTCCTGGATTAAATTCATCATCAACAAGAAGTCCCCATACGTTTCCGAAAGAAACGCGACCTACGAGATCATCGATATCAACACCGCGGTAACGAAGTGCGCTGCCTTCTTTATCTGGCTCTGCAATCTCTGATTCGAATGCAATTACGCCTTCAAGACCTGGCTTGAAATCATCTGACACGGTGAGCTCCCCTTAGAAAATCTTGTAATCCTGTGGGCAATTCTGCACCTCAGAAAGGGGTGCTGACCACCACATGGTGCGGGGATGCACTCCTATCGAAAGTGAGGTTCGATACATCCATGAGCGAAAAAGACGGCCAACTCGAACGCGATGCCATCCGAGCAATGCGCCGCTCCTATGGAGAGGTCGGCCTTGAATCGTTACCCAACGATCCCTTCGCAGCCTTCCACTCCTGGCTGAGTGAAGCAGCAGCCAACGCCTTTATCGTCGAGGCAAATGCAATGGTGCTCTCAACCCTTGGCACAGATGAGAACGGCGCAGATGCCATCACCACTCGAACAGTTCTCCTTAAAGATGTCTCGCAAGGTGGCTTCACCTTCTTCACCAATTACGGATCTCGCAAAAGTCAAGCAATCGAATTACACGACCAAGTCACTCTCCTCTTTCCTTGGTATGCAATGGAGCGACAAGTTTCCATTAGCGGATTTGCAGAAAAGATTGCGCGGCAAGAATCTGATGATTACTTTGCAACGCGTCCATGGTCATCACAAATTGGTGCGTGGGCATCTGCGCAATCAGCGCCCCTTGCATCGCGCGAAGAACTTGAACAACGTTTTAAGGGAGCATCAGAGAAATGGCCAGAAGGAACAACAGTTCCATGTCCACCACAGTGGGGCGGATATCGTGTGACGCCGGTCAACATTGAATTCTGGCAGGGCCGTTACTCACGCCTGCACGATCGCCTTCGCTATGAGCGGGCTAACATCACATCCGATTGGGAAGTACATAGGTACTACCCGTAGTCTTGCCCCATGAGCGCAGACATTGTTATTCCAGATAATCTCAAGCCAAAAGATGGTCGTTTCGGTTGTGGTCCTTCAAAGATTCGCCCGGAAGCACTTGCATCACTGACAGCTCCTGGAAGTAATTACATCCTCGGAACATCACACAGACAAAAGCCTGTGAAGAACGTTGTGAAGAGTGTTCGCGAAGGTCTGAACTCACTCTTCTCATTGCCGCAAGGTTATGAAGTAATTCTCGGCAACGGTGGCTCCACTGCGTTCTGGGATATCGCCACATTTGGTCTCATTGAAGATCGCTCACAGCACTTAGTTTTCGGTGAATTCTCATCCAAGTTCGCATCCGCTGCCAAGGAAGCCCCCTTCCTTGGTGAGCCAACAGTGATTAAATCTGAACCTGGCACACACCCATCAGCCGTTGCTGAAGCTGGCATCGATGTCTATGCACTCACACATAACGAGACTTCAACAGGTGTTGCAATGCAAATCAAGCGCCCAGTAGGAACAGATGGCGCACTCGTACTTGTCGATGCAACTTCTGCTGCAGGCGGACTTGATGTGGATGCAAAAGAATTCGACACCTATTACTTCGCCCCACAGAAATCATTCGCATCCGATGGCGGACTCTGGCTTGCACTGATGAGCCCAGCTGCAATCGCACGCGCAGAAAAAATCAAGGCATCAGATCGCTGGATCCCAGCATTCTTTGATCTTGGAATCGCAATTGAGAATTCTCGTCTAGATCAGACATATAACACTCCAGCACTTATTACTTTGATGTTGCTCGATGAGCAGCTCAAGTGGATGAATACAAATGGTGGGCTGAAGTTTGCAGCAGGCCGTAGCGCAGATTCTGCTTCCCGCCTCTATGGATGGGCTGAGAAGACCAGCTACACAACACCATTTGTGACAGATCCAGCGCAGCGCTCAAAGGTTGTCGCCACCATTAACTTTGATGATGCAATCGATGCAACAAAGGTTGCAGCTTCCCTTCGCGCCAATGGAATTGTGGATACAGAGCCATATCGCAAGCTTGGTAAGAATCAGCTTCGTA
>Ga0209297_1000413_pt1 | contig 27794 bp, 33 predicted proteins | sample S_130805_MF_Meta_FD_187322 | JGI IMG/M metagenome (GOLD analysis project Ga0209297, IMG submission 187322) | Freshwater microbial communities from Lake Simoncouche, Canada to study carbon cycling - S_130805_MF_MetaG (SPAdes) (version 2) | ecosystem: Environmental > Aquatic > Freshwater > Lake ...
CTGGATCAGCTGGTTCTTCGGGATCTTCTGGTAACGGAACTGCTGGTTCATCAGGATCTAGAGGCACATCAGGCTCTTCAGGAGGAATGGGGTCATCAGGATTATCTGGATCAGCTGGTTCTTCGGGTTCTTCGGGATCTTCTGGTAACGGAACTGCTGGTTCATCAGGCTCTTCAGGATCTAGAGGCACATCAGGATCTTCAGGAGAAATAGGGTCATCAGGATCAGCTGGTTCATCAGGAACTGCTGGTTCATCAGGGGTAGCAGTATCAGCATCTATATGGGAATATAAAGCAGATACCGCACATTTAACAAATCCTGGACATGGAGACATTATATGGGATAATGTCTCACAAATATTAGCAAACAATTTATTAATAAGTCACTTCGATTCCCTAGGAAACGATATTGATTATTTTATTGATTTAATTCAAGAGGGTTATTTAATAAGAATACAAGATGCAAATGATGCATTAAACTATCAAGACTGGCAATTAACAGGATCATCTATTGCATCAGCAACTGATTGGGATACTTTACCAGTTATGATGTTGGGTTACGGGGGAACTGGTAATGCCTTTGCAAATAATCATAATATTATATTAATACTACAAAGAGTTGGAATATCAGGTTCTTCAGGAACTGCTGGAACTGCTGGATCTTCTGGTAACGGAACTGCTGGATCTTCTGGAACTGCAGGAACAAGTGGATCTGCTGGATCTTCTGGTGCTAATGGAATAAATGGAACTGCAGGATCTTCTGGTAACGGAACTGCTGGATCTTCAGGGGCAGCTGGTGCTAATGGAACTGCCGGGTCCTCAGGGTCTGCAGGAACAAGTGGTTCATCAGGAACTGCTGGATCTTCAGGGTCTGCAGGAACAAGTGGATCCTCTGGTGCAACTGGTGTTAGTGGGACTGCTGGATCCTCGGGTGCTAATGGAATAAATGGAACTGCTGGATCTTCAGGTGCTAATGGAATAAATGGAACTGCTGGATCTTCAGGTGCAACTGGTGCTAATGGAACTGCTGGATCTTCAGGATCTGCAGGAACTGCTGGATCTTCAGGTGCTAATGGAATAAATGGAACTGCAGGATCTTCTGGTAACGGAACTGCTGGATCTTCAGGGGCAGCTGGTGCTAATGGAACTGCTGGGTCCTCAGGGTCTGCAGGAACAAGTGGTTCATCAGGATCTTCTGGATCTGCTGGATCTGCTGGATCTGCTGGATCTGCTGGATCTTCGGGATCTACAGGAACAAGTGGATCTGCTGGTGCTAATGGAATAAATGGAACTGCTGGATCTTCTGGTGCAACTGGTGCTAATGGAACTACTGGATCTTCTGGATCTTCGGGAAATGGAACTGCTGGATCCTCGGGTGCTAATGGAATAAATGGAACTGCTGGATCCTCGGGTGCTAATGGAATAAATGGAACTGCTGGATCTTCAGGTGCAACTGGTTCTAATGGAACTGCTGGATCTTCAGGATCTGCAGGAACTGCTGGATCTTCAGGTGCTAATGGAATAAATGGAACTGCTGGATCTTCAGGATCTGCTGGATCCTCAGGTGATAGCGCGTTAAATTGGAACACACAAACAAATACAGATTATACATTAGTTTTAGGTGATGCGTATACTGGGGTAAAAATGAGCTCAGCTGCTGCTCATAATTTAACTATACCGCCTCAATCATCAGTTACTTGGGTAGGTGGTGAACAAATAGTTGTTGAACAAGCAGGAACAGGGGTGGTTACGATAGTTGGTGGTTCAGGTGTGACCGTTGAGGGGCAAGCACTAATAACTAATGGGCAGTATTCATTAATTGTATTATTACGTCAAAGTTCAGATCTATGGTTAGTATCAACTGGAAATAAGGGAACTGCAGGTTCTTCAGGTTCTTCAGGTACTTCAGGTAATGGAACCGCTGGTTCATCAGGACTTTCCCTTAATGGAACATCAGGTTCTTCAGGTGCTAATGGAATAAACGGAACCGCTGGATCTTCAGGTGCTAATGGTTCATCAGGTTCTTCAGGATTAACAGGAACTGCAGGTTCTTCAGGATTAACAGGATCTTCTGGATCTGCAGGGTCAAGTGGAACTGCAGGATCAAGTGGAACAGCAACAGATATTAATGGTAACTTAACTGGTAATAACGTTGTAGGTGATAGTGTTTTTGTTTTAACAGCAACTGGAACAACAACTTTAACAGTTTCAAGTAAAAGACACCAATTCTTTACGGGAACAAGTACACAGGATTGTATATTACCCGACGCAACAACATTAACATTAGGTCAGGGTTGGCTTATTGATAATGATAGTACTCTTGATGTTACTATAAAAACAAACGGTGGTGCTACTCTAAGAGTTGCAAAAACAGGCAATGATATACTAGTAATATGTACATCTACTGCTACATCCACAGGAACTTGGGACGCTAATCCTTACATGAAGGATGATATAAATAATATATTAAGTAAGAGTTTAACGCTTGCTGCCCCAACAACAACTTTAACACCTATTATATTTACACCAGGTACTCTTAATACTACACCAATTGTCGGAGGTTGGGAAATGGATACTAATGGATTCTATGCTACATCAGATGCAGGTAATAGAGGGTTAGTACAAAATAATCACTTAATAAGACAGCATAATAATAGAGCTGCTTTTGCTACAGGTACTGCTCAACAAGCTCTATTTGATGGATCTCCTGGAGGAACAATAACTCTAGAAATAGGATCTTACGTATTTGAAACAATATTTCAAATCTCTGTAACCTCGGCAACATCGGGTAATATTAAATTCTCGCTTGGAGGTGCTGGAGGAGCTACTCTTGCTGGTATTTTATATCTTACACAAGCAATTGACGCAGCTAATAATACTTTAACAGCTCCTTCAATGATTTCACAAATAGTATCTACACAAACGGTAACAAATATTGCAACAGCATCAACAGCTACAGTTACTACGGTGTTTGTTAAAGGTAGTTTTGAAGTTACTGTAGCAGGAACATTAATACCCTCAGTAGCACAAACAACTTCTGTGGGAACGGCAGTTACTACTGCAGGTAGTTACTTTATATGTAATAGAATTGGTGCAACAACAACAGTATCAATAGGTCAATGGACATAAACAATATAATATGAAACCAGGAATTTTAGGAATAATTGGTAGCAGTAGAGCTACACAACCATTATCAGTCCAATACTTAATAGTAGGGGGTGGAGGTGGAGGAGGTGGTTATGGTGCTGGTGGAGGTGGAGGAGCTGGTGGTTTATTACAAGACTCGGTAGTAGTAACAAAAACTGCTTATACGATCACAATTGGAACTGGTGGAGCTGCTACAAATTCCGCTTATACGCAGGGTGGTCTTGGGGGGGATACTACAGCATTTGGACTAACCGGATATGGAGGTGGAGGTGGAGCAAGTTATAATATGTCTCCTGGTGATGGTGGATCTGGTGGTGGAGCTCAATATAATGTAGGTGTTGGTGGTATAGGTGTAACAGGACAAGGAAATAATGGAGGATTAGGATGGTCGGGTGCTCCTGATTATGCAGGTGGTGGAGGTGGTGGTGCTGGTGCTTCTGGACATAATGGACAAAGTGCTGGATTTGGTATTGGGGGATTTGGATTAACAAGTTCAATTTCCGGTGTAGCAACATATTATGCAGGTGGTGGAGGAGGTGGTGTTATTGTAGGAACAGCACCAAGTGGTGGTCTGGGTGGAGGCGGTAATGGTATAAATTATCTAGATGGAGCAACTACACCAACTGATGGATATCCAGGAACTGATGGACTTGGTGGAGGTGGAGGTGGACATCCAGATTTGTATTATACAAATGTAGGTCTTGGATTAAACATAAAAAGTGGAAAAGGAGGTAGTGGTGTAGTAATAGTTAGATATCAAACATCTTTATTTGGAACTTGTACAGGAGGAACAATAACAACAGATGGTGCATACACAATACACACATTTACATCAAGCGGAACATTAACATTTGTATAATATGAAAACAGTAACAAACCTAGAATTAATACCAGCTAAGTATATTGAATATAATGAAAATGCATGTGCACTTGATTATTTGCCATATTGGAAATTATACTATGATAATACCTTCATTTTCATAAGTAATAAATATAAACTAGATATGAATACACAAATAGGTGATGAAATAGACTTAAATTTAGTAAAATAACCAGAATAATTAATAAGATAAATAGAACATATGACACCTAAAATTTATAAATTCAACACAAACGTAGTACCTGATCCAACAGTTCCGGTTATCTACAAAGATAGGGGCCAACCATGGTTCAGATATGGCTCGGATAATTTATATCCACAATACATTACTGAATTGTATAACAAATCTGCTATTAATCGTAGATGTTTACAGTCCAAATTTTTGGGTGTATTCGGAAACGGTTTAAAAACTATCGATCCTAATCAAGAAATAGCATTAGAAAGAGCAAATGATAATGAATCATGGAATGATGTATTTGAAAAAGTAGTGTTAGACTATGAAATCTATAGCGGATTTGCATTGAATATTGTTTGGAATGCTACGGGGGACAAGATAGAATCTTTCTATCACATTCAATTTCAAGATGTAAGAAGTGGGGATTTTGATTTAAAATCCGATAGAGTAGAGAAATACTACTATTCTTCGGATTGGAACAAGTATAAGATTCATAAACCTATACAATACCAAGCATTTGATCCAGCTAAAGCAATAGAACTTCCAACACAAATCCTTTATTTCATGGATTATCAACCAGGAAGTAGATTTTACCCTCTCCCAAGTTATGCTGGTGGATGTTCAGATATTCAAATAGATATCGAGGTATCAACATTTCATTTAAGTAATCTTGCAAATGGTCTTAGCCCAAGTTTATGGATTAACTTTAATAACGGTGTTCCAGATTCAAATGCTCAGCAGGATCTTTATCAAGAAATTGCAAGTGCATATAGTGGAGTTGAGAATGCAGGTAAGTTTTTTGCAACATTTTCAGAATCTAAGGAAAACTCCCCTGAGATAACTCCATTACCATCAGCAAATGATGATTACTATGTGAATTTGGAAACAAGAATTACAACTAGAATACTTTCATCGCACGGAATAACATCACCCATGTTATTGGGTTTATATCACGAGGGATCAGGAGGTCTAGGGTCTAATAAGGATGAAATTATGGTAGCATATGAACACTTTAAAAATACTGTACTTCGTCCAGATATTAAAGCAGTTATTAAACCATTCGACAAATTGATGAAATATAGTGGTTATACTACTAAACTTTATGTTGAACCTCTAGCATTATTTGATAAAACAGTAGAAACTGCAATAGTATAAATTAAAAAACACAAACAATGGCAAACCCAATAGTACTTTTCGTATCTGAAGAAAAACTTAAAAGTTTTACTTCGATCAATTATAATGTAAGTCCAGCTGACTTACAACCCTTCGTCCTACAAGCGCAAGATGTATACCTTCAGAATTATATCGGAGCAACCTATTATCATGCGCTACAGACACGTATTCTTGCTAATACACTAACAGTAGCAGATCAAAGTTTATTGGATAATTATATAGGAAATGCACTTGTTAATTTTACACTTTATATGGCACTTCCGTTCTTGAAGTATAAGATTCTTAATAAAAGTGTAATGAATCCTACAAGTGAAAGTTCTGCAGAAACAAACTTTCAAGAGCTTACGTTTATAATGAATCAGGTAAAACAAGTAGCTGAGTCATACACAAAGCAAATGATTCTTTGGATGCAAAATCATCCATCAGATTATCCTGAATACATAACTCAAAATTATAAGGACGGCATTATAGCTGATAAGGGCAATCCATATACTGCTGGATTAGTTATACCTCATCAACCGTATTCAGCCCGCCAACGAGCAAGAAAACGACTAAATAATGGGGGTAATGATTCAATATACTTTGACTGTTACGAAGGACCAACAAACTAATAATAAAAACTAACTAAAAAACTAATGAAAGACAAAATATCAACAATAGCACCACTTATTATTTGGATAGGGGGATTAACTCTAGAAGAAGTAAATATTATGTTTAGTATAACTGCCTTTGGGATAAGTATTGTGTGGGGATTGGTTAAAATTTATAAGGAGCTTTCTAATAAAAAATCTAAAGATGAATAAAAAACAGATACATATTACAATTAAATTATCCAAGGACTATAAATCTTCAACAACAAATGCGAGAAAATTACAGGCATATCTCAAAAACAGGGGTAAAGGGGGAACAATTACAGATAGAATTGATGGAGTTGATAGGGATAAACAGTTACTTTGATTGTGAATTTCCTAGATATCCAAGAGAAGAAATATGGTATCCACATCCTATAAATGATCTAGAATGTAATTCTGTTGGTCTTATTAGGATCAGATCAACTAAATCGTTTATGGAAAAGTGGGATCGTAACGCATCCTTTACTACGAGATGTGCTTTTGAATGTTATAATAACTGCACACTTAATAGTCGTTTATTTATCACGCATAAGAATTTCAATCCATTGGATAACACCAAGGAAAATCTCGTTCCCCTTTCACAAGACAGAAAATGGAAAGAACTTAGAAGTCTCTTTATTAACAATACAGTTCAAGAAATGTTCATAAGAGAAAGAGCATGGAAGGAGGATTCATTAATTTACTTCCAATTACTAGGCATTCCAAAAACTTATATTTTGGCTTGGGAAAAATTGAAACAAAAAAAGATTAAGAAAGTAAAATAGATGCTACGCACGGTAACGCCATATATTAGTGTAGCTTCTTTCATAAGTTGGTTTTTCATAGAATAGGAGTTTTGACTCCTATTTTTGTGTGTGCTAGATTCGCCGAGCCCTCACTAATCGTTAGTAATCGTTAGATTTCATTAAATCTAACTGAAACTTTGATATATAAGTTAATATAAATATATATCGCAAATGGAAACCCAACAACAAGAGATCTTTAAAGACATTCCAGAATTTCCTGGATATCAAGCATCAAACCTTGGTAGGATTATGTCTTTTAAACAAAGTAGTAAAGGTAGAATTCTCAAACCATCTATGGACCATGACGGCTATTTAAGACTAGCACCTATGAAAAACGGAAAGACCTTTTCAATTACAGTACATTTATTAGTAGCAATGGCTTGGCTAGGACACAGAAGTATTAACAGAAGAATCAATACTGATCATATTGATAATAATAAATTAAACAATAGAGCAGATAATTTACAAATAATATCCGCTCGTGCTAATGTTACTAAAGCAAAAGCTTTAAATAAAGGGAAGAGTAGTAAATTTGCTGGGGTTTCTTGGGATAAGAAACGTAAAGGAAGTTGGTTAGCACATATAATGTTTGATAAGAAGCTCTTTCATGTTGGGTATTTCAAGACAGAAATTGAAGCATATTCTGCATACCAAACAGCTTTATCTCAGATCAATAACGGAACATTCAAAAAATAATATCACCAAATAAAATGTACAAGATATTAAAACTCTACCCAGCAATTCTTGAGGATCCCAAGTATAAAACGATCCAACAAAAATATTTAGCTTCATACATCTATTCATGGACAGTCGATGGAAAATGTTGTTTCGTTTCAAACGAGTTTTTACAAACAATGCTTTGCATGGATTCTTTCGGAGAAGTTGAAGAACTATTAATAACTATGAAGAAATCTAAACTAATCAGAGTACAGCACAATGGGACAGCTAGAATACTTTATCTTTATGATGATCCAAACTGTATCGAGGCAGATCCTCTATCGGAATTCATTTTAGATCTTTAATACGAGAACAATAAAACAACCAATAGATATGTATAAACTTAACAATTATTTCGATAGAATTTTTATTATAAATCTCGAAAAAAGAACTGACAGAAAACAACATTGTGAAGAGCAAATGAAACTTCACAACTTTACAGCGGAGTTCATCGATGCAATCGATGGAAAAGATCTGAAAGGAAATAATTATATGACCGGACCAGAACAAGGGTGTTATCTCTCACATCGTAAGGTTTGGGAGATTGTTCTAAAAGAGAATATATCAAATGCTTTGATTGTGGAAGATGACTTTGAATTCCACCCGGACTTTAATTTTCTATTCCCTAAAATGTATGAGAAGATCCCTTCAACGTACGATCTTCTATACCTCGGGTGTAATTCAAAACACCAAAAAAGTACATTCATAAACGGTACAACAATACTTGCAGAGAATGTATTAGCATTACATGCGTATTCAGTCTCTGCTGAGATTATTCCAACACTTCTTAATCTGTCTATGGAAAGACAGGTTGATGTTAGCCTTGCACAAATACAAGCGAAAAATCGTTGCTATGCATTTCAACCTCCATTAGTATTTCAAAAAGCAGGTTACTCTGACATCCAACAGAGTTTCCAAAACTATACATTTCTAAAATAATATATAATAAAAAACCAACAAAATGAAACCTACAACAATTATTTGTCCAACATGTAAATCTACGGAACATGCTGTACGTATTAATGGAATGCACTTTGAATGTTATTGCAAAGACTGCTTCGGCCACATAAAATTTGTAACCAAACAAGATGCTGAATTTTTTGTACATATCAGAAAGTATTCAAAACAGTTAGGAATAAAGTAATAATAAATCAAAAACATTTAGGGTTTCCCTAGTTTTTCTAAGAAACTTTTTGTGTTATAGATATATAAGATATAAATATATTTCGAATATGAACCCAATACCAAAAGACTTCAGGCAGCCAAACCACAAGAAACCAGCTCAGATGAACATTAGCATCGAGAAAGATCTTCTACGAGAATTTAAGATTTATGCAGTTACGCAGGGTAAATCTATGAATCAACTTATTATTAAAGGAATTAGAAAAATATTAAAAGAAAATGAAAACGCCGAGTAACAACCAGATATTTGCAGTAGTATCGTCTTTTATATTAGGCGACGAAAAATTAAATGCTAGACAAATGCTTTTGCTTGGCATAATCTCAAGTTTGCAAACTGAGGGGTTCTGTTATACGTCTAACAAAACACTTGCAAAACTCCTCAATTGTACAGAGAGGGTTATCAAAAAAGACTTAGAATATCTCGAGGAACTAAGGATGCTAAATATTACCCATAACGAAATCGTTAACGGACAGATGTATTATCAAGTAATAAGATTAAAATAAATAATTGACCGCCAAAGAGATCGCCAAGCAAACGACAAGCCAATACACAATGCTAACAATTGTTTCGTATGACCAATATCAAACGAATCGCCAGACACTCGCCAGACAATCGCCAGACAAACGCCAGACGCGAAATTGACAAGCTAATATTGAGCAAGCAAGTGATCAAGCAAACGACAAACAAATACACAATGCTGACAATAGTTCTATACGATCAGTACCAGAAAAACGAGCAGACAAACGAGCAGACAAATGAGCAAACAAATGAGCAGACAAACGAGCAGACAAATGAGCAGACGACGAGCAACAAATAAACATAAAACATGCAAACATATAAAGTAATCATAATAGACGCCGCAGACCAGACAATATTATACTCTGATAAGAAAATTAATACCTATCCACAAGAAGATTTTAATAATATGTTGGTAGAAACAATAGGATCCCCTTCAATAGGAAATATAGATCTAGATGATAAACATACTATGTTCTATGATTCCTATCCTATTTCATTAGAAGAAAAACCTTGTTTCATTATAAATGATATAATGTTCTTTGGTAAAATGTTAATACTGGGCCATAATAAGTACCTTTGCGACGTAGATATTGATCATAATATCTTAAAAGAAAAAACAACATTCCAAATGTTCGGTGTGTAAAATAATTTAGGAAACTATTATCAAATTAGATATATAGTATTTGAAGATTCTTAGGTTAGTGCCGAAAAAGGTTATTCAACCGATGTGACGGGTGCTACACTAACCTAAGAATCTCCCATGTTGTTAGCACAATATGTAAAATATAATCATATCAATGAACTTAACATACTATCAGACTGTCAAAGGCACAGTAAATCTTGGAAATCACAATCTTGATTTTCTAAAACAAACAATTCTTAATAACCCAAACCAAGATCTAATAGATCTTGCAAGATCTGGTCAGGCTGATTTTTCTGTTGTTAAATCAGCCTTACCGGTCATATCACCTCATGGAACATTTCTTGGAGCTAAGAAAGATCTTAATATTAAAACACTTTCTGGTTTAATTATTATTGATATTGACAATCCTGCAGATCTAAACCAAACCAAGGACCTATTATTTAGTCTGCCAGAAATTGTTGGAGTCTGGACTTCAGTTTCTGGTAAAGGTATACATGCTATAGCTTCATTAGACGGACTTACAATCAAAACCTTTGTGTTATATCATAAAGCATATTTAGATCGCTTAGAACAAGAATACGATATAGTTAGCGATAGGAAGGTATGTTTTCTATCTGCTTGTTTAATAATTAGTTCTGATAAACTTGCAAGATTTAAAGATTCTTGGGAAAGCTTAAGTGTACTAAACTTAGAGAAATATACAAAACGTAAACCTCCTAGTATTATCTTAGATAGACTAGATGGAGAGATGTTACTAGGAGGTTTACGTTTTTCTGAGGCAAGCTTTAGATTCAAGTTAACACTACCAGAATATCCTAGGCAAGTTATGTACTTCCCGGAGGGAAAACCATACTTCTCGTGCTTCTTGCCGTTCGATGAAAAAGGATTACCTAAGAAGATACAAGAAGGCAGCAGACAATATACACTTTCTTGCTTTCTGAATAACCTAATAATTCTAAATCCTAACAAATCTTCAGAACAATTTACAAATCTTATGATGAGTATTAATAAAACCTCGTGTAGCATTCCGCTAGAAAAATGGGAAATTGAAGATATGGTTAATCCCCGGATGAGAAGAATAGACAACCTAAAACCTATAAAAGCTACAATAAAGTATTATTGGGTGGATCCTTCAGCAGGTAATAAACTATCTTTATTAGGGAAATTCAGAAGAGAATATACTTTATCTAAGATAGAAGAGTTCTTTGGTGACACGCTAGCAAGCTTAGAAAAGAAAGTAACTAAAGAAGTTATTAGTGAATATACCGGATTATCTAGACCCACTATTAATAAGCATCTATCACCTGATATGAAGCTTTTAATGAAACAACATAATGAATCCTTAAGGAATAAAAAATAGACATATAATCTATAATGGATATATAGTTATAAACCAAACAACTTGACATTCGATCAATTTATTTCAGAAGAGTATAACAACCTGATTCTTGCAAGTAAGAAGATAACTAACTATGATCATCTTTCAGAAGAATTGCTTCATGAATGCTTATTCGACCTGGTTCAGAAGAACAATCTTCAGGAAATTGTAGATTCTGGTGGCTGTACTTTTTATATTGTGAGAATGCTTCTTAATAATTGGCGTTCCACCACTTCGAGATTTTATAGGACTTACAGAGAGCCTTCCGGAAATATTGAAGATTTAGCAGACATACCAGATAACGAATATGTAGAGACTGAAGAAGAAATAGCTAATGAAATTGAAAAGATACTTGGCAATTTAGCTTGGTATGATCAAAGTCTTATTAAAATACTAGTAGATGAGACCCAAACGATATCCAGTTTAAGCCGACAGACTAATATACCGAGGACCTCGATAAGTTTATCTGTTAATCGTACAAGAAAGTATGTTATTAAAGAATTAAAACGTCAAAATTTAGTATAAAATATATATAAGCAATATGGAAAATAAGAAAATAGTAAAATTCAAATTCCTTTGGAGAGAGAATATCATCGCGTGTTCAGAACAGAATTTGTTAAAAAATGTGGAGAGATGGAAACAAATACTGGGCTTGACGTGGGATGCCTCTTGGTCTATCATAGAAGATACTCCATTGGATCAATTACCAAATCCCCTGCCAAAAAAAATAAAAATAATCGAATCCGATGGAGATAATCCTGCAACTACTATTAGTGAGTTTATCAGTAGCCAGCCTATTAGTGAACCCCGTGTATCAAGCAATACTAAAAAAAGTAAGACTAAATCGAAAACCCTTTAATTGCGCTCTCTGTTTAGGAATATGGGTTCAGTTAATTCTTCAGTTGAGTTATTTTCATAACCCATTAGTAATGATAGTATTGATCAGTTTATCCACAGGTATATTAGCCGATCATTTTGAAAAAAAATCAAATCAACTATTCTAATGGAAGAAGAACTTAAAAAGGAATTACTTAAGGCAGGTGAGGACTTCAATCAATTTAAGAAGACTAAGTGGCAACCCGAAGATCTTAAGATAATATTCATTATCTATAATAAAATTGCCGGGGAAAATCTGATTAACACGGGATGCAAAAGCTGTATTAGAGAAACTATTAAATATGTATATGATCAATGGGTGAATTTAGTAAAAATAGACTAAAATAAATATGAAAATCAACAACAACGTACGTATTTCGAAAATGGCAAAAGTTAATCAAGGAGAAAATCCTTTAATAACAGTAGTTGTACCTGTTTATCAAAGACCTGCAAGACTTGAAAGGTTAATAAAATGTCTCGCGGAACAAGATTTCAAGAACTATGAAGTATATTTCATTGGTGATTGTTGTCCAAATTTTGAAGAAAAGATCCTCGATCCTACTTGGCAAATGTATTGTAATAGATTAGCTATAGATGAAAAGTACTTTTATACCATCAATTTACCCTTTCATTTTGGTGGATGGGGATATGCTGCTAGAAATTTTAGTATGTTTTTGGCTGCTGGTAAATATATTACGTTTGTAGATTCGGATGACATTGTAGAGAAAACCCATCTTAAATTTTTATATAGTCATATAAGTGTAACAGATAACGATTGGATGTATTATAACTATTATGACACCCCTAGGGATAGAGTACAAGATAGTCAGTTAATCGCAGGTGAAATCGGGCACAGTTCGTTATGCATAAAGACTGAGTTTTATAGAAGTCTCAATCCTCAGGATAATAAATATGGACATGACTTTAGACTTGTCCAACAAATTATGAGAAAAACTAAGAAATATGGTAAATGCAGCTCTCCCGGTTGGACGTATCGCGTAATGAGCTCAGATCATGGAAGAGAAAAAGGAATCGATTAAATAAAATAGAATAGAAATGTTTACGAAAGAAAACCCACCAAAAGGTGGAAGACCCTTAGGGGCACAAAATAAGTCACATGTTAAGATAAAAGAAGCATACCAGAAACTCCTGGAGGATAATCTAGATAGTATGAATGAATGGTTAGCTAAAATAGCTACTAAGGATCCAGCAAGAGCTATTGATCTTATGCTTAGATTAAGTGAATATCTCATACCCAAACTTGCACGTACTGAGGTTACTGGTAATGATGGTGAAGGGTTATTCAAGGGGGTCAAATTTACTTTTAGCACTGCAAACGATAATAACGAACAAAATGGGCAAATCGAAGAAAGTACACAACCAGAAGATCCAACAACGTAATCAACGTATAACACACGAAAAGAACAAAGTGATGGAAGATATTGAGAAATTTCGGATAGATGCGTTTTATGCTGAGAAAAGGTACAATAGAGCAAAGTATTGGAGCAAATATACAATGAACGGTAGATTCATTACAGCTGTTCCTATAGATCCAACCGATCCTACAAATCCAAAACATTCTCGATATAATATGGGTGTTACCCCGCCTATTGAAAGGACTCCTGAGGAACATCAAGCAATTTTGGATAGGTTTAATAGCAGGTGACGGGCCTCCTCCGCACGTCCGCGTACGTACGCATACAAATCTGTCGATAGAATATAAAAAAATCTTTGAATATAGAGTCCAATTTCCTACCATATAAAAAGCAAGATGAGATAATTCACAGCATAATTAATTCCTCTGCCAAACACCACGTTTTAGTTGCGAGCAGGCAGGTAGGAAAGACCTTAATGGCTTTAAATCTTTTGCTATACTATAGCATTAATTGGCCAGATCAATATTGTGTTTTAGTATCTCCTATTTACGGTCAGTCGAAGAAATCTTTTATGGATCTAGCAAAAGCTTGTGGAATTTCAAATCCGCTTGTTAAGTCTATAAATTCTTCAGATCTTATTCTAACATTTAATAACGGTTCAGTAATTAGAATGGTCTCGGCAGAATCTAGAGAAAACTTAAGAGGTTTTACGGCAACTTTTCTAGTCTTAGACGAATCTGCTTATATTGATGAGGATGTCTGGAATTCAATTCTCAGACCTACTGTTATGATCAGAGGGAAGAAAGTTCTATTCATCAGTACACCTAATTCATTTAATTGGTTCAAGAAGATTTATGATTGGGGTGAGTCACCAGAGATGAAGGATTGGGAATCTTATCGGATAAGTTCATCTGATAATCCTTTTGTTAATCAACAGGAGCTTGAACTTGCGAGAATGAGTATTCCAGAAAAAGCTTTTCAACAAGAATTCTTAGGTATCTTCGTATCTGGCGGTGGATCTTTATTCAACTATGAACATACAGCAACCTTATTAGGGTTTCAGCCAATTCCAGATCCTAAACAATTCTATTATGCTGGACTTGACTTAGCAATTTCTGGAGACTATACAGTATTGACTATCATGGATAAAGACGGAAATGTTGTAGATATGTATAGAGAAAATCGTTCCTCTTGGGAAATTATACTAAATAGAGTTATCGAAAGAATAAAAAAATGGAGATGCCAGACGTTAGTGGAAAAGAACAGTATAGGATCTGTAATAGTAGAGCAGCTTACAAAAGCGTGTCCAGGACTCATAACACCATTCACTACTACGCAGGACACAAAACAGGACATTATAGAATCTCTTAAGCTATCTTTTATCGGTTCGCTTATTAATATTCCTATTAAAGAAGTAGCTCCTGCTATGCACTCAGAACTCTCTATGTTTACTTACAAGCTTCTGCCTTCTGGAAAAATAGCATACTCTGCTCCATCCGGGGGAAATGATGATATAGTAATGTCATTAGCATTTTGCGATTGGCATCGCAAGAAAGGAAAGTCTAAAGGAACCTATGCAGTACAATCTGGTAGATCTACTGGGCATAAGCTGAACGATTTATACAAGGACAGTAGATAATTCATACAAATAACCTCGATAAAATTACTTAGATACATATTTAATAAAAAAGATAATAATGAATCCATCAGGGCCAATCACTAGTTACAAGGAAGTAATAGAATATTTTAGATCACTCTGTTCAAGTCATTTAGCAGTACATCAATTTGGTGTTGGTGAACTATCGGATATAGACATTCAGACACAGGATAAGACCCCAACAAAATATCCATTGGTGTTTTTGATCCCCCAACAATCGTCATTAGATCGTTTTGGAAAGGTAACACTAGGATTTTCTATGATAGTTGCTGACATTGCTAAGGATAAGGAGGATTTAGAAGTAAATACCCACAATAATACATTCATGATAATGCAGGATTTACTATCCCAACTTATCTTAACAGATTATGCTGTAGTGGATATGATGGTTGAAACACCAGTTAATGCAATTCCATTTATAGAAAGATTCGATCATAACTTAGCTGGATGGACTGCTGAGTTAAATGTTTTTATTAAAAGTCCATTTACAGTATGTGATATTCCACTTAGTTAATTATGGAACCAGAACTAACACAAGCATTAAATACTGTTTCTAGATTAATTAGTAACCAATTAAGACGTCAGTCCCCGGTAAGAACTGGTGCTCTTAAGAAAAGTGTTAGTGTAAGATATGTTTCTGATAGTAACGGAACAATAACATTCCAAGGTAAGTATTTAAAATATGGTAAATATGTAGATTTAGGAACTGGTCCATACAAAACAACGAAGAGAGAAGCATGGAATTCTAAACCAGGTAAGGGGAAAGGAGGTATAAAAGCAAGATTCTGGACTTCATTAGAAGGTTCAACCACTAAAAATATAAAGAAAATGCTACAGAAAGCAATATCTGATAGTATTAAACTAAGATTTAAAAGACAAAGAATCAAATAATATGATAGAATTTACAATAGGTAAGGAGAATTTTAAGATAGAAAACATTAAACTAAAGGATGTTTATGCTATAAATTCTAATGGATGGGCAATAGATAACTTAGATTCTAAGATTAATATCATTGCACAACTTAGTGGATGCAAGATAGAATTAATAGAGGAATTAACAACAACTCAATTTAATGAATTATGGTCTACTATTAATGATCTGTTCAATGAATTCAGTGATGAATCTAGGAGATTTCAGAGAGAAGTAACGATCAATGGTGTTGAATATGGTATAGTAGATCTAAACCAAGTATCAGTTGGTGAGTTTGCTGATGCTGAAATGATTCTTGCAGATCCTAATATTGAAACAATGACTCATAAATTAATGGCAATAATCTACAGACCTGTAGTATCCCGTTATAAGGAACATTTTCAGATAGAAAAATATGATGCAGTTAAATGTTCTCAGAGAGCTAATGAATTCCTAGAGTTACCTATTAATGTTGCTAAGGGTGCCACACTTTTTTTTTTAGCTATATCAAATCAACTTATAAGTCTTACTCTGGACTCTTTGAAAGCGAGGGTGGAGATATCGAAGACAAACGAATCCCTGGAGGAAGTAAAATTACTAGAAATACAAATCCGGTTATTGAAATTGCTAGGGGATGGAACAACATCATTGACGCAATTGCAGGGGGAAACCCTCTTGAATATGATAGAGCAACTGAAATTGGAATCAAAACAGCTTTTAACTTTCTTGCAAGAAGAAAAGATAAGTTCAAAAAAGATAGGGAAGAGCATCAGAAACAATTAAATAAGATAAGAAATAAATGATAACATCAGTTAACCATTCGCCATTTGTATGGTCACCGTCATTTTCCAATATAGTATGGGACATTACATCGGATAAGATAGCAAGTTATGACTTCAAATATGTTTTTGATGTCTATATTAATGGTGTATTTTTCACAAGAATATTGCAGAGACCAAATCCAACAGGTAATGGAATTATAGATGTAGGCCCATTCTGTGCAGGATATCTAGATATTTCTAAAGGACTTGTAGAAGATCCAACCTATAGTGATGACTGGGGTATCGGAACAACTTTAGGTGGTCAGGTACATTGCCTCGTTGGAGAGCAGTACAGATTATCTGGCCCAACGGATACGCTTCTTATCTATAATGGGGTTTCTGATGCTGTTGGGGATCCTAGTTATTTCTTATACCCTAGAGTTGATGGTAGACTTATTACAGGAATAACAGATACAACTAGAGTTAGATTTACAGCAGGTTATAAAAGTTCGATGGATAATTATCTATTTGAAGTAAATCCTATATTAACTGATTATCCCTATTCAATGTCTTGGAGTTCGTCACCGAATCATTTGGGCTTATTTTTAACTAAATTACCAAACACCACTGGGGATTCTGAGAAAAGGACAATGGAATTGATTAGAGGGGATTTTGCAAGTCTTAGTTTCTGGAATTATACTGATGAAGCGGGGGAAGACAGATATGTGTATGCTGCTAAACTTAATTTTTACAAGCCATCTTATGGTACTAGTCCTTATGAAGTTATTGAAATGTATAATACACTAGTAGACGGTGGAGGACCAAGAGCAAATGCAGGTGCAACATTGGGATCTGGTTTAGGTCCAGCATATATGATAGGCCAGTTAGCTATCGGACCTGCAGATATCGAAAAAAATATAGCAGTTATCGATCCTACTTGTACACACTATACTATTCAACTTTATAATATAGGAAATCTAGGAACTCAAACATTAGGATTTGCAATATCAGAAGAAATAACAATACAATTCGTAGAAGAAGACTGTTGGACTAATGAGCACTGGAGATTTTCGTGGTTAAATTCATTAGGTGGAAGAGACTGGTATAATTTTACAAAGGTCAATACACAAAACGATACCTCAACTAAAATTAATTACAGTAGAACTGAGCCTGCCTGGGCATCTACTTATACTGCAGGTAATATTGCACCTAATAGATTTGGTAATGTACCTGCTAGAAATACTATAGAAACAAAATATACTGCAGAAACTGACTGGGTAACTGAGCAAGATTCAGAATATTTAAGGGGTCTTTTCATGTCTACCCACGTCTTAGCTTATGCACCAGGAAGTAGTATTCCGCAATTAGTAAACATCACAACAACCACCTATGCTACACAAAAGTATAATAGACAAAAAATGTTCAATTATACTCTTGAATTTACAGCAGGTCAACCAATAAATGCACAATTCTTATAAGATATGGTTCAATTATATGTAATAGTAAATGGTGAAACTTTAGAATTGGATCTTTATGATGCTGATCCTATTAAAGTAACAATGAGTGTTGAGGATCCAAATCCGCTTGTATCGAGCAATAGTGACTTCACAAAGACGTTTAGACTTCCACAAACAAAAAGAAACAATACTTTTTTCAAAGGAGCATTTAATGCTGATAGTATTACGTTCGATGCTACTAAGATGGTAGAAGGCTATATTGTTAGTAGTGGTTTATATTTTATGAGTGGAAATATAAGACTCATTAACATATACCTAATGGGAAAGGATAATGAGATTGATTACGAAATAGTATTCATGGGGGATATTAGTAATATGAGTGCTTTAATTGGTGAGAAATTATTATCTGACCTAGATCTTACAGAATATAACCATACTAAAAAATATTCAGCTATAAAGAATTCATGGAATGCAACTGTTGGTGGTGCGGGTCTGTTAAATGGAGACATACTCTATCCATTAATCGAATGGGGATATTATTATGATATCAACGGAAATCCTACAGTTTCAACTATATCTGAAGGATTTACCAAGTCATTTAGTAGCGTGGCAAATCCTTTAGATCTAGCAGTATTTAAACCGTGTATTAGAGCTAAAGTTATTTTCGATAAAATTCTAAGTGCAGCTGGATATTCGTACAATAGTGCATTTCTTGATAGTGATAGATTTAGAAATCTATATTTAGTATCTGATTCTGTAAGTCGCGGGGGATTTACACCAACTAATACAGCTCAAGTTAGCTCTTTACCAGTTCCGAGTGGAACTGTAGCACCTGAGGTAGTTATAGAATTCTCAAATTCCCCGACTATATTCTACGATCAAGGAAATAATATTAATGCGGCAACTGGGATTTATACTGCTCCTATTACAGGATCCTATCAAATTGGGGGATATACTAAATTTAGAATAATCATATCGCATATAATTCCATTTACAGAACCATTTGTAAGATTTGAATTGTTTGATTATGATACTGGTGCTACCTTAATAACAGTGGATAGCATACCACATCCTGTTGGAACATGGGTAGAGACACTTGGTCTTATACCTGCTACCATTCTTTTAGCAGCTGGACAAAGAATTTGTACAAGAGCAATATGGTTCGGGGATAATAGAAATATTTTAGAATATGATTGGGGATCATATACCGTTCTGACAGCTCCTGCCGAACTAAATATGACATCAGTAATGCCGGCTAATTATAAGCAAGCAGATTTTCTAAAGAGTATTATAGATAGATTCAAATTAGTCTTAACTCCGGATAGATCTGGTAATAAGATATTAAATATAGAACCATGGAATCAATGGATCAGTTCAGGGGTTGGTGAAAATCTCGATTGGTCAAAAAAACTGGATGAGAGTAAAGAGTTTAAGATTAGCCCATTATTTTATACGCAAAAGAAGGAATTACTATTTAATGACCAGGAAGATACGGATTATCCTAACTTCTTCTTTCAACAAGATTATAAGAAACCTTACGGTCAATTAAGATTAGACTCAGGTATTCAGCTAATAAGAGATACGAATGAAATAAAGGGGGTTTTTGCACCTACACCTATTGACTATATTCCTTCCTCAACTAGTCTAGCAGCTTGTGCATCATTTTTTATACCACATATCGCAAAAGATAATAGTCCGAAGGATAATCTGGGTAAGAGAGAACCTATACAACCAAAACCTAGACTTCTATTTTATAATGGAATACAGTCTGCACCAATTAATTGGTATATGAATGATGATTTTGGTTCATCAATAGTTCAAACGACATATCCGCTTTTAAGTAATTTTGAAGCATGGCCACCGACGGTAACAACATTTGATTTGAATTGGAAAAACGAGGATCCTGTATTCAGTACATTAGTTAATGCCTTTGTAGGGAAAACTAGTGTAACACAATATAGCGAATACTGGCAGGCTTGGACAAATATGTATTATGATGCAAGTGCTAAAACAGCAGAGGGTTGGTTCAACTTGAATGATTATGATATATTTCAATTCAACTTTAATGAGAGAGTATTTGTTAAGGGAACTTGGTGGTATGCTTCAAAAATAAGCGATTTCGAAATAGGGGCAAATGGACTTACTAAGGTTACCCTAATTAAAATAATAGATCCAGGAATAATAATTTAATAAAAAATGGCAGACGAAGTAATTGGTTTTACACTAAAGGTAGACGGTGTAGATAAAGCAACAAATAGTGTCAAAGGTTTAACAACAGCTGTTAACGATTCTACTAAAGCTGTTGATAATTTTAATACAGAAGCAGGAAAGACCGGTAAAGGTGCTGGAGCTTCCTTCGACAATACTGGTGTTAAAGTAAAAGGTCTAAAGCAACAATTAAGGGAAGCTAGAGATGAACTTGGTTTAATGACCACGAAGTTTGGGGAGAATAGTACCCAAGCAAATGCGGCTGCTCAAAGATTTGCCCACATATCTGATACTATAGGAGAGATTAATGATAAAACAAAAGCTTACAATCCTGATACATTTGGTAGATTAGCAACCATTGGTCAAGGGATTGCAGGTGCATTTGCAACTGCTCAAGGGGCGATGGCAATGTTTGGTGCAGAATCTAAGGATGTTCAAGCCACCATGGTCAAGTTACAGGGTGCTATAGCATTTTCACAAGGTATACAGGGTATTAAAGATTTTACTAAATCTTTCGATCTTGCTAGCATAGCCACTAAAACTGCAACTTTCTTCCAGAGTCTTTATACAGCAGCTATTGGTGCATCCACCGGAGCTATGAGATTATTTAAAACTGCTTTAATAACCAGCGGTATCGGAGCTGTTGTTGTAGGATTGGGTGCATTAGTATCTAAGTTGTTTGAGGCTAAAGAGAAGTCTGAAGATTTGAATAAGACGTTCGAGGACAGATTGTTACTTCAAAAAAAATATAACGATATAACAATTGATTTTGAAAATAAGATAGCAGTTTTAAGAGGAGAAAAGACTGAAAAAGAGGCCGAACAGGAAGCAATTAGTATTAAATATTTTTCTGAACAAGGTAAAAGGGACAGGGATGAGATTGATGCTCGATCCAAAAACCAGAACGAGAAGTTCAAGGAATTGAAGAAATTTGACAAGGATCTACTGATTGAAACCGATGCTTCAAGAGCAAAAAGGGCTGAAATAGTTAAATTTTATGACGATCTAGATAAAAGATTATATAATGACAGTAACGCTATCCGAACTGCTGCAAAAAAAGCAGAATCTGAGGAATTAATCTATGTCGACGAAAAATATAGAAAAGAAGCTGAGGTGAAAGCAAAGGAAGCTAGTGAAAAAGCTGAGGTGAAAGCAAAGGAAGCTAGTGAAAAAGCTAAAGCACTTAATGATAAAGCTAGAGAAGCTGAAAAGAAAGCTATTGAGGATCAGAATAAATGGTATCTAGACCAAATGTCGTTCAATCAGGAGGAACGTAAAAAATTAGAGGACGAAGAAGTAGCTAGAAGGAAAAAAGAATTAGACGATATTAAAGAACTTCAGTCGGAGGTATTAGCAGCATATGAAAAATATTACGACCATAGAACTGATCAATCAAGTCAATATTATAAAGTCCAATATCAGATCGATAAAGAAAGATATGAAACTGAATTAGCTGATGTGAATATTTCTGAAGAGGCTAAAGCCGAAATAAGAAAGAAATATGCAGCCGCAACAATCAAATACGAGAAGGAAAAAAGAGAAGAATCAACAAAATTAATAATCGATGGTATAAATGAGGTTGAACTTATCCTATCCACTATTAATGATATCAGAAAACAAAGGGATTCAGAAGCATTAACTGCTATAGATGTTGAGTATGCAGCTAAGATAAGTGCTGCTGCTGGTAATGCTGAAGCTGTATATCAAATAGAGCTTGAGAAATATAATGCAATGGAGGAGATTAAGAAGAAGGGATTTGAAAGTAATAAAAAAATGTTAGTAGCTCTTGCTGTAATGGATTCCGCTAAAGCAATTATTTCATCATTAGCTATGTCTCCTGTCGCTTATGGACCAGCTCCTAACCCAATCGGTATTGCATCTTTGATTCTTGCAACAACGGCAGGTATTGCTAATCTTGCAAAGATACTTTCTACAAATTATGAACCAGGAACACCTCCAACTAAAGGTGGGGGAGGAGGACCTAGTAAATTTGCAAAAGGGGGATTACTAGACGGACCAAGTCATTTACAAGGTGGTATAAAAACTGCTTATGGCGAAGTTGAAGGTGGAGAATTTGTAATGAATAGATACTCAAGTAAATCGTTCTTACCTTTACTAGAGAAAATGAATGCTGCTGGTAATGCTAATATGATAAATGAAGTGGTTACCAATAATTCAACACCTATATTTAAAACATATGTAGTTGCTAGTGATATGACAAGTGAGCAGCAAAAGGAATTTGCAATAAGAAATATTGCCAGACTGTAAATAAATATATATAATAACATGGAAAAGAAAATAATAGACTTAGCAATCATTGATGATATGGTTGGTAGTGGCATTGATGCAATTGCTTTAGTTGACGAACCTGCAATCGAACATGATTGGGTATTCTTCAAGAAACAAGAATTCTCAAAGATCTCTTTTGATTTTGACGGTACCTTATCAACGAAGGATGGTTTACTATTAGCAGAGAAGTATAAAGCTGCTGGCGATACGTTATACATCATTTCAGCAAGGGATAGTATAGGACAAGATATGCTTGATCGTGCAAAAGAACTAGGAATCCCAGAATCAAAAATCTTTGCAACCGGTTCTAATGAAAATAAGGTACAAAAGGTAAAAAATCTGGGTATCAAGACACATATAGATAATAACGGAGACGTTATATCTAAATTAGGATCAGTTGGTATGAAGTTTAATGGTATCAATTATGATTTAATTCTCGAGAGAGCTAAAAATCTTGGAATTGGGCAGGACGAATTTGAATCTGGTTTTGAATTTAATATGGTTGATGAAAACGATCATTTTGAATTTGCTGGTTATAGTGCATACAAATACGAGGGTGATACCACAACAGATTCTAGAGATTTTTGTCAGCACATGGTTAGCCTTAATAAATTTTATACGTTCGACGAGATACAACAGCTATCAGCGAATAATCCGAACCCTGGATTTGGATTAGGTGGAGCAGACAATTATTCAATATGGAAATATAAAGGAGGCCCAAACTGCAAACACAGATGGCAAAAATATTACATAACACCTACAGGGACATTTCAGGATAAAGGTCCAGCTCCAAATACCCCTGGTGTAAAACCCGAAGACATGCCTCATAATGGATATGCTTTTAATAAATTTGCATTTGCTGACGAAAGCAAACACGAGATAGTTGGATTAGTAGCAATTCCTGATATGGAAATCCCAAGGATTGATGATGACACTAAAGAAATCTACTATGTTCGATTCTCCAAAGATGTTATTCAGCGCTGTGCAGAGAAGTTCATGAGAGAAAATAGACTTGCCGACAATAATGTTATGCATAATGATGGATTAGATGCAGGATCTTATATCTATGAAAGCTGGATCGTGGAAGATTCTAAGACAGATAAAGCAAACAGCATTTATAAGCTCGATGCTCCAGTAGGATCCTGGGCAGTTAAGATGAGGGTAACTAACGAATCAACCTGGGATTTAGTTAAATCCGGTAAGCTTAGAGGGTTTTCTCTTCAAGGAAATTTCGTAACCCAAGAGGAAGCAAACTCATACATGAAAGATAAAAAGATGTTCGAGGATTTAAGAACCCTTGTTGGTAGATTCAAGTAAAAATTTAAGTTAGGAAATGTCAGATATAAAACCTTTCATATTTACCACATATAATCGATAGAATATGTTCAAAGAAAAACTAAACCAAATCCGTATCCTTTTAGGAATGGAGGTTAAGCTAGCGGATGAACAGTTAACAGATGGTTCGGCAATATCAGCAGAGAAATTTGAAGTTGGGTATCCAGTTTTTACGAAAGCGGATGACGGCACACAAACCCCTGCTACCCCTGGAACATACGAAACTGCATCAGGACTAGTAATTGAAGTAGATGCTGAGGGCAAGATCGTTTCTGTTGAAGCTAAATCAGAGGAGGTTGAAACTGAAGTTGCTGTTGAAGCAGCTGAAGAGGTTGAAGTAGAAATGGCAGCAATAGAAACTCCAGAAACCCCAGAAGATCCAATTGATCCAGCAGCACCAGAGGTGGATGCACCTGCACAAACAGATAATACTGCTATCTTAGAAGCTCTCTCACAAGTAGTTTTCGCAGTAGAAGATTTATGCACAAAAATGGGAACTATGCAAACTGAAATGACAGAAATGAAAGAAAAGTATGCAAAGTTTTCTAAATTACCAGGAGGAAATAAAATTCCTACTATTACTGTAGATGAATCAGTATTATCAACAAATTCATTAGACGCTAAAGTTGAAGCTCTACAAAAAATGCGTCAACAAAACTTTTTCAGAGCACAAAAATAATATAACAAATAAATAAAATGTCAGAATTTTCATTAGGCAATCTATCTACTTTTACATTAGAAGATTCCGGAATTTTAATTTCCAAAGCAGTATTAGGAGCGGATTTAGCTTCTTACATCGATGTTCGCCCTGGATATCCAGAAGCAACAGTAGCAATCAATCTTTTAGATTTGACTCAAGGTTTTACAGGAGCAAGTTGTGGTTGGAGCGATAATGACGGAAACGTTGTTTTTGATCAAATTACAATTACTAACGTTGCAAAATCGTGGAAAATGAGTCTTTGTTTAGAAGACCTAAGAGCGTATTGGATGTCTAGCCAATTGAATCCATCAGCATTTGGGGAAACTTTACCATTCGAACAAGTTATCTCAGATCAAATGGTTCTTCAAACTAAGAAATATGCTGAAAGCGTAATTGGTGGTCAAATAATCACTCAGGTTACTAGCGCTAACGGAGCAGCTTTAGGTGCAACTGCAGCATGGTCTAGTACCACTGCATATGATAATGCTATTGCTTTAATAGATACACTTCCTTTAGATGTAGCAAACAGAGAAGATTTAACAATGTTCATGTCTTATGCTAACTTTAGATACCTTCAAACTAATATCGTTGCTAAAAACTTGTTCCACTATTCAACTGGTGAAACCACTGGCACAGGTCTTGGTCAAAAAGTTATCATCCCTGGAACTAACGTAGTTGCTATTCCAGTTGGTGGATTCGGTACTTCTAAAAGAGTAATTTGCGGACCAGCTAAACATATCATCATGATTTGCGGTCTTGCTAACGATACTGAAAGAATTGATGCTTGGTGGTCACGTGACAATCAAGAAATGAGATTACTCTCTAAATTCACAATGGGTGTAGGGGTAGTTGTAGAGGAATTTGCTACTAACGACTTAGCATAAATAAACCACGGGGAGCGAGGAAAACTTGCTCCCCTTTTAAAAATAATATAATAAAAAACACACACTATGTCTTGTTTAATAACATCCGGCTTAGCATTAGATTGTATTGATAGTCTAGGCGGAATAAAAGCAGCTTACGTATCTGTTAATGCCGTATTCACTACAGTAACCTATGCAACCGATAATTTAATTACTGGTGCTACGGGAACTGGTACATTCTTCGAATACGAATTACCAAAAGATACCGCATCATATACAGAAACATTTAATGTTTCAGAAACTAATGGAACTTTCTTTGCTGCTCAAGCATTGACTATGAATCTTCAGAAACTGAGTTCAGATAAGAGAAACGAGCTTTTACTATTAGCTCGTAATAGAGATATCAAGGTCTTATTTGAAGATAATAACGGTTCATTCTGGCTAATGGGATTAACTCGAGGTGGTACAGTTACTGCAGGAACTGCAGTTACGGGAACTGCGCCAGGGGATGCGAACCAATATAGCCTTACAATAACAGCAAACGAACCTAATCTAGCTTTCGAAGTAGAAGGCCTTGCAGCCTTACATGGGTTCACCATAACCAATGCGTAATCGCTAAGAAGTAAAAAATACTAATCTAGGTATTTTAGGGATAGCTCAGGCTGTCCTTTTTTGTGTGTGCGTTATTTTATCTTATAAGTGCAAGATGATACATTAGTGGTATTAGCATCTATCACTATATAAGTAAGGCTGGAGGAAAAATCTTTGGATTCTTTTGGGGTCAAACCACATCTTTGAACAAAGGTTTCCGTTTTAGATTTTGTATAGGTTGTTATCATCACTGGAGGTTGTTTATAAGGATCTTGATGATATGACTTAGTAGTTGTTTCGATTACCCAGTCAAATTCGTAACAGTCAGTTTTCTTTGAACAGGATAATAGAAGTGTAAATATTATCGTTAATGTGATTAATTTCATGATATAATTTGGTTTAATATATACCTCAAATGTAATTATTACTTCTGATAATAAAAAATGCAGAGTATATTAATGTCAATTTTCGGATCTTTCATATTTAAACTTATACATTAGAATGATACAGTTAAATCAATCAGCAACCAATAAATTTATAGTCTATTCTAACACCATAACAAATGTTAATCAAACCTTTGGAGATTATTTTTTGATAGGATTTCTAAGCGGGTTTACTAAAATATGGACTTTTGTAGTACCTACAATTATAACTAGAAACAAAAGATTTATAGAATTTGAGATTACATTAAATTTACTTTCGGAAGATCAATTAAATGCTATAGTTACTTTAGAACCTGCAGGTAATTTTGATTATAAAATTTGGAATACTGATACAGCAACATTAGATCCATCTACCGGTGACCTAATAGATAGGGGTCAAGCTACTCTTTTCGACGCAAATAATTACAATCAAGAGAATTTTGCTAAAGCTAAGAATTTTACAAGTTCTAACGATACCTTATCTACTATACTCTACCAAGCAGCTAGTGATTCATTAAAGAACTCGATAAGTTATATATCGAATAATGAGGTTTCAGAAGCATCTGCATATCAAGCAATTACTGATTCGTTAAAGAATTCGGTAGCTTATCTTTCAGACAACGAACCTTTAAAAACTGTTATCTATTATGCAGGTTCTAAGAAAAGAGTTTGGAACACTACCCATATTCGTTGGAATGTTGCTAATATAAAATGGGATAAAGCATAACATATGAGTAATTTATTTAATACATTCATTGACGAAACCTATGGCGGTCTACTAAATATAGGGCCGGATGGATTATTAGGAACTAGCGGTTCCAGTGGATTTGTTGTGACAGACGGATTTGGAAATCCGATACCAATGACGGTATCTAGTGATACTATTACCTTTACAGGAAATGTTATTTTAGGAAGTTCCGGATATGCGACATCAGGATCTTCGGGTGCTGATGGTATATTAGGATCTTCTGGTTCAGGTGGAACAAGTGGATCTTCAGGAGGAATGGGGTCATCAGGATTATCTGGATCAGCTGGTTCTTCGGGATCTTCTGGTAACGGAACTGCTGGTTCATCAGGATCTAGAGGCACATCAGGCTCTTCAGGAGGAATGGGGTCAT
>Ga0209297_1000414_pt1 | contig 27777 bp, 41 predicted proteins | sample S_130805_MF_Meta_FD_187322 | JGI IMG/M metagenome (GOLD analysis project Ga0209297, IMG submission 187322) | Freshwater microbial communities from Lake Simoncouche, Canada to study carbon cycling - S_130805_MF_MetaG (SPAdes) (version 2) | ecosystem: Environmental > Aquatic > Freshwater > Lake ...
TTTTCAATGAAATCAACGGGTTATCCAGGGGTGAAAACTTCTTCAATGAAATCAATGAGTTACGGCTGAACTTTTTTTTGTTATAAGCTTATATCTTATACAAATCATTATGACACCCTCACATACCAGCGACCACGTTTACCAGTCTTCGGACACACACCCTTAATGGACTTGATTGAATAACCAAGTGGCTTCAACCACTTAGGTGTATAGAGAATGTAGTTGTCTCGGTTGACGGCTGATCGCGGCACAAAAAATGCGCTCCCTACCTTAGTGGTGTGCCAGGGGTACTTACGATATCTACTTCTAGGAATCAATTTCAAATTGACACCAAGAGACTTCAATTCTGTTTTGCTATAAGACTTAATCATAACAACTCCTTTGGTTAATTTCACGTTTTTCTTAGACATTAGGCAGCCCTCTGCTGTGCGGTATCAAAGGCACGATATTCACATCCGTTCTGCCTACGCACTTTTTTATTATACGAACTGTTGTACCATTTAATCCAATCGGCGTTCTTTTTCTTTGAACCTAAACTAGGCAATTCTTCGATACACATCCAACGCTTATCCCAGTCATTCCAAGTACAAATGGCAATGGCATATGAATTCTTAGCGGTTTTCTTAGACATTAGATAGCCACCGCGCCGATGCCGTAACCGACAGAACGAAATCCATTCTTAGTTGCTTTGTGACCACGATGATAGACAGAGCCTGGGCGACGGATTGCAGGCTGCTTAATGTTCTTAGCAGTGCCTGGCTTACAGACGGGAATAGCTCCGTATTGTTCGATATATGCCTTGACAACTTCGGCAGCAATCTCACGGATTTGCTTCTTGCTTAAGTTCTTCTTCATCATCTCTCTCTTCTTCATCATATTCTTATAGTAACAGAATACACGGAGAAGTCAAGTCAAAAGATTATGCAGCAATTACAGTGACTTAGCCGCGAATACTCCAGCGAGAGATCGGAGGGGCTCCGTTTTCCTCTAGTTCCTTCTTCAGTAATCTACGCACTAGCTGCGCCACAGAGGTATCATTCGATTTAGCATACTCATCGACCCGCTCTTTGAAGCTAGAGGGCATCAACATAGTGAATAAGATGTTTTTAACTGGATTAAACTCTACATCGTCCATATGAAGGATACCCCTATTTTTGACGTTATAAATACTGATTATCTTGTAATACAGTATATATATGCAATATATAGATTAGTGAGTTAATAGTCTATAGAGCGCGATTGAGTCGATTGTTGAGAGCAGCATGTAATTAGCAAGCATACCGAATGATTTGCGTGTATAAGCAGCCCAAGTGTAGATAAGACAGCCGCTGATCCAGAATGGATATATCTTCGCAAGCGGCACTTCTGGCGCAGTAATAGCCATAGCTAGACTGCAAGCAATAGATATGAACCAAGCGAGACATTCAAGCGCAAAACGTAGCTTATACGCTCTCCAGTCCGATTTGATCCATTGTAAATTATCAGTTATAAAATTCATTTGTTGTACAATTACCTTTCACGTACAGTTAGACTGTACAAAACTATATGTTGTACTACCTAAAGTGCTGTTTGCTACACTTCATTATACATGATTATTGATGCTCTGTCAACTACTTCGGCGCAAACTTCTCTGCACCTGTCATACCGAGACCTGTGATGATTACGTACATTACAGCATGTACAATCTCTGGATCAGCCTTTGTATTCATAACAATAGACGCAATTAAAGCACCCAGCAGAGCTAATGAGAATAGAGCAGTGATCCATCGCTTTGATGATGCTGATCCGCTGCTGTCTTGCATGATCTGTTTTAAATAGTCCATAGTGCGACTCCTCTTTGTGCTACCTAGCTCTATTTATAAATAGTGTGATATGTTTCACAATTGGAATAATAATGGACAGTACTGCAATCTTTAAACTGATAGGCGAGGTGGGCTTCCCTATTGTTGCAGCAATGGTTGCAATGACCTTTGTGTATTTCGTAGTTAACTACATTCTAGAAAGCGTAGTCAAAGCTATCAAAGGTATGCAAGGCATCATCATGGGTCTTGAGAACAGAATTAAGACTATGAACCATGATATCATTAGACTAGACGCTGTTGTCGGCTCTGCACTGGGCTTGCGACCTGATTTAGAGAGAATCGCTCGCGCAGACGGCAAAAACGATGCCCGTAAGGACTAGAAATGAGTGCTATTGATCCAGAGCTAATCACTAATGCAATCAAACAGTACGGCTTTCCGATTGTATGTTCTGTGGGCATGGGCTACTTTGTCTTTTTCATCTACAAATTTGTTACTACGAGACTGATGCCACTGATTGGCGAAACAAACGGTATTCTAGTACAGTTAATTGACCGTATTCGCATGTTAGACAATGACATGATCAGACTACAACAGAAAGTTAGCGTAGTACTGCAAATGAAAGAGGAGAAAGCTCAAAATGCACATAAAGATAAAGCTTGAGATACTTAAAGTACTCTCTTTCGACTTCGAATGGACTTCTGGCGCAAAGAAAAAAGAACTACCTGTAATTGAGAACAAAGAAACTATTGATACCAAGGAAACAAAATGAAAAAGACAATGTTGATTTTGAGTTTACTAGCACTTAGCGTCTCTACAACACACGGTGCATCAGTAACAGTGCAGCCGTTAACTGTGATTGATAGCAAGTGTCCACAGTTTGTAGCTTTCGGTGCTCCTGTTGAACACGTTGCCGCTGGTCAGTACATCTGCAAGAAGAATTATGCTATTCATTATCGTTATGATACAAAAACAGCAGAGTATGTTGTAGAGCATCCCACTAAGGCTGCTATTACTGGCACGTCAAAGCGTAAGGATGACTTCCGTCCTGATCCAGATGTCGCAAAGCAATATCAGTCACAGTTAGCTGACTATGCTACTGCGGGCAACATCTATGATCGTGGGCATTTAGTACCTGCTGGCAATAACACTCAGTCAGATGCTATTATGTCTGAATCATTCTTTCTATCGAATATGATTCCACAGATTGCTAATAACAATCGTGGCATCTGGAAACAAGTAGAAACTCATGTTAGAACATTAGCAGTTGACAATGATTCTATCTACGTTATCTCAGGCACTATCTATGATGCTGGCTATACTACAATCGGCCCGAACAAAGTCGGTGTGCCAACAAGAGTGTTTAAGGTTATTATTGATAAGAAACACAATAAAGCAGTGGGCTTTATCTTTCCGAACAAAGCATTACCTGTTGCTGATCTACCCAAGTATAAAGTGCCTGTTGCTACAGTAGAAAAGGAGAGCGGCATTAACTTTATGCCAACTCTCCCATCTAATCTATCAGGTATTAAAACTATAGAACCGACTCTTTGGGATATACGTTAATATCCTACTTGGATTGCGCCCTATAAACTCCATCCCAATCTTTACCGGGAGGATTCTTAATGAAATACTCGCACCGCTTTAGCATCATTGCATAATAGTCTGCCATGTTACCCGTGAAGGAAGAGCGCAAGGTTTCAATACTTCTTGCACAGCTATCAAATCTCTTAGCTCTATAATCAGATAAGAACTGAGCATGTTTTGCTTGAGACTTTTTGTATTCAGATAGTTTAGAATTATATCCAAGGCAGGTATAAATCCTAACACCTTCTTTCTTGCCCTTAACAGCAATGGTGTCAAGTTCTAGAATAAAAAACTCATCATCAATACCCTGTACGGTGTTGTGGCCAAGAACAATTCTTACACCATAGTCTTTAGATTGCCCTTCTAAACGAGAGGCAAGATTTACGGAGTCCCCCAAACATGTGTAATCAAAGCGTTGACTGCTGCCCATATTACCAACAACCACGTCCCCAGTATTGATACCAAGACCCATGCCGAAAGCAGGTACTCCCATAGCAGCGATATCGTAATTAAACTGATCCAAGTCACCAAGCATTTGAAGTGCTGTTTTAAGCGCATTTCGTCTATGTTCCTTATCATCTAATGGGGCATTCCAGAAAGCCATTTGAGCATCACCGATATACTTGTCTAGTGTGCCAGCGTTCTTTAAAATCTTATCAGTCATCACAGTCATATACTTGTTCATAATCTGTGTAAGACCTTGAACGTTAGCACCGTAGTGTTCGCTGATAGCAGTAAAACCTCTAACGTCAGTGAACATGATTGATAACTCACGTGTCTCACCGCCAAGTGTGAGTAACTCTGGATTCTTTTGTAGTTTCTCAACAAGAGCAGGTGACAAATATGTGCCGAACTGCTTCTTAATTTGTAGCTTTTGCATTAGCTCAGAGATAAACTTAACAGTGTAGATGTGAATGTACAAAATTAATATTGCAAAGATGTTGAAACTAACATCAAATAAAATTTTATTATGCTCAAATAGATATTTTGGCAAATAAGTGTACGCTGCTACTAGTGCTGCAATATAAATAAACGAGAACCGCAATCTAGATAATAGAATTATACACAATGTTAGAAGAATTAGAGAAGCATAGTCAAGAACTGGCGTCCATAATGGAATCGCTACAGAATCCCCCTGTAGAAGCGTATGAAGAACATTGGCTTGGACATAATGTGGAAACTGTGATCCAACAGGAGTTGCAACGGGGTTCGTTACTCCAGCCGCTGTTACCCCTAGCAGCACTATCTTTCCTGTTAGGTCTTGGGGTATATCTGTTATGGAAAAATCAGAAAAGCGATAATTCCAGTTCACAAACACTCTCGAATATTCATCAGTCTTAATAACTGGGAACGTAGGAATACGTACTGCTTCTACACCAGTTTGATTGATCTTAGCTTGATAAGACTCTTGCCCTGCGGCTGCTCTTAGAATTTCTAATGAGAACGATGGATAGTATTCGCCCTGTGACATAGCTAACATGGGCACTCGACGTACAACACCGTCTGCTTCGGGCAGTGTTGATGTAATGCCTGTACCAATAGCCACAGATTGTAGATCAAATATGTTGTCTAGTACACACGGATACTCTGGCAAAAACTCAGTTGCTTCACCATCGCCGACAACAGCAACACCTGTACGCTTAGTGTCTTTGTTGTTGCGATCACAGTTGCCTACAGTTTGTGATAAAATTGTAGGATAGCCCAACATTGCATTAGCAAGAGCTTTATCACCACCAAATCTATCTGCTTCTAAGAATAAAACTGTGTTGCCTAGAACAGCAGCGTGTCTGTCTTTCAAGTCTTTGATTATATCAGCATATACACTGCGAGGGAATGGAAACTGTCCGTACTTCTGAATTGCTTTCTCATCAATGTTTGCAAGTACGATATCATTAGCAGCAATCGGCTTGCTAATCATTAGATAATCATAGAACTTTAAAGTGCCCATCTCAACGAGATAGGGATTTGAAATCTTAATGCATACAAGAAGAGCGAAAGTTACGAGTGCCAACCAAGGCGATAAGAATACTTTTTTAATTACCTTGCTTGACATTGATTACACTTCCTCCTTCGTTGACTTTGATGTTGTATTGTTTACCACCAACGTCCAGATTGATAATCTTTCCTTTGTCTTTCTCAACAGAGATCGAAACAAACGTTCCAACAGAACGAACAAACTGAATTTTGTCTTGAGCTAACAATGTATATATCTGTGTCTGTGGATCATATCCGAACGCTGTACCGTCAATAGTAACGCCATCTTTAGTAGATGAACCGCCCATTGATGTAGCAAGAAAGTCTTCTAGAAAGTTAGCGCTCAGAACATCAACACTCAATGCATCCATTTGCAGATTGTCTTTTTCTAAATCAGTGTTTTTAAGATAGTCAATATCAAGTTCTGACAAATCTAAGATGTTTGATTTTGAGTTTGTAGTTTCATCAAATTGTCTGGCTTCATCTGGCGGCGAAACAATCAACATGTTGTCAATTTGATTTAGAGTTAAATTCAAAATAACAGGCTTTGATGGCGCACCGTCATATGTGTTGACCATTGTTGCTTGAAATGCTTTAGTGAGTGTTACGCTACCGCCGGCGTTGCTGACTGTAATCTCACCTACTGTGCCATCTGCTTCTGGTAATAAAATAACAAGACTCTTGCCGAAGTCATCTACAGTAGTTGTGAAGTCTGTGCCACGTACAGCAATAGTAGCTGTAGGTGTATTAAGTGCAATGTTTTGTTTGTTGATCTTGCCTAGCTGACCTGTAGTGAATCGAACAGTGCCAGAAGCAAAGTTAAGAGCCATCTTAGAAGTGTTTGGATTGCCACTGTAAACAAAATCATCAATAACAAGCTTAGAGTGTTCAGTTACTTTTACATTTGAGTTATCGACAAATGTAATCTCTACTCTACCATTGCCTGTTTGGACGTTATCAAGTTGCTGAATAGGCAAGCGAGATTGCGTAGAAAGTTTTTGATCTTTCCTAACAATCTCGCTTGACCCAGTAAACGCCGATATAGAACCAATACTAGTGGGCGGCGCAGTTGCCGCTTGGACCGCACTGACTAATAATAACGTTTGTGCCATTAGCAACAGAAGTAACCGTAACGCTGTCCACATGTGTTGTACTCGTTTGATTGAGTGTTAAGTTATTCGTATTACCAGTCACAGATACGTTAGCGTTTTTGCCAGCATATCCATTTTGTGTCAGTGTGAGCGTATTGCTATCGCCACTTGCTGTTACAGTGTTTGTCACATCGTTAGCATTGATTGTTGATGTATATGTATTTAAGTCGCCTGTGATAGCAATAGCCTGAGTAGCTCCAGTTGATGCAGCGTTATTGCCCTGCGTCAAGCTAACAGTGTTTGTGCTACCAGTTATGTCTAATGTTGTAGCAGAACTCGCAACACTGGCGCTGCCGCCTATGTCGAGTGTTACTGCGTTGTTATCGCCCACGGTGTTAATAGTCAAGTCAACGTTATCTGCGTTGTTAACAAGACCGTCGATAGTGTTGCTCGCGCCATCTTGTCTAAAGGTAACGTTTTGATTGCTACCCTCTAAACTAAATGGTGTTGCTTCAGAGCCGATCTTATTTGATTGTCCCTGTTGCTGTAGTGTTACATTGCTGCCGTCGCCAACTTGATCAATATAGATAGTGTTGGTTGCCGACTGCGCTAAAACCAGTGATGGTGTCATCAAAGCCATAATCAAGAACGCTGTCTTGATTTTGTTTCTCATTTTTCTTCCTTATATCTCCAGAGGTTTTTGGTTATGCCTTGTTTGATTAGTTCCACCACAGCTTGCTGTATTGCTGTCTTCACTGCTTTAGTATTAGCTTCATTTTGCGTCATACCAATTTCAGCTTCTACTGCTTTAGTTCCAGCATCTACGAATTTAAACAAAGTAACATCATTACCATAAGATAATATAGTCTTAGCTACTTCAACAGTCAAGACAACTTCTCCTGTTTCAGTAGAAGTGCCTCGTAATGCTATAACAACTTCATCTTTTCTGTATGTAACATCAGCGCCAATACCTAGATATCTTGCACCAGCACCGCCGGTAACAAGATTAGAGTCATAGCCAATTATACCACCCTGCAATATAAGACCAGCAAACAACATGGGCTTCAGCTTATTAGCATCTTTGCCCACATACTCATCACGGGTAGACTTCACTATCTGACGTTCTTTTGCAAGATCGTCAACTCTATTTCTTTCTACTACTGTGAACCATTCTCCTCTACCAGCGTCTTTAAGAGCGCCGATAAGAAGATTGCTTCCCCCTTGTGTCACAGCATTAGAAAAACTAGCTACATTGTCCTTGTCTTTTCTCTGACCAGTTAGATCAGGGAAATCATATACTGCTACTACCGCTTTTCTTTCAGGTGGCCGCATATCATATAATTCAGTCAGTTTTGTCCGATACTGTTGCGGATTCTCTGTCAGGTTATCGACAGGAAAATGAGCGCAACCACCGCACAAACTGATACATGCAATAATCATGCACAACGACTTTTTCATTAGAAACTAAACCCGCCAACTGGTATGGTAATACTTGTTATATTTCCAGAAGAATCAGTTATGTTCAATACGATTGTGTCACCAGTATTTGTGTATTGGATACTATTATCGTCTAAAGTAAATGATCCAGAAGCACCTTTACTTGAAAACAAATTCTGCGTCAATTGTTGAGCAATCTGAGAATAAATTCTAGACTGCAAATTGTTAACAAATCTATTCAAAATAGAGTTTTGATCTGCGAGAGCGGCGGCTTTAAGAGCAGCATCAATCTTGTCTTGAATAGCCTGCCTACGGGTATGCTCTTGATTCTCAACAGTAAGCCATTGAGATCCAGCGTTTACCCCACTAAAAGAGGGATTTTTAAATTGATATACGAGTTCTCCGGCTAATACAACTTTCGTACAAAGTAATGATATAAGAAAGCCAGAGAGGATTGTTTTTGTTGTTTTCATGGTATGTCCACCTCCCTATGTCTCTATTTATAAGGAATAAAAAAAGCCGGGCTAACCATGGCCCAGCGCGAGTCTATTAGGTAACTACCCTTGTAACTACTTATACGTATATTAGCTGATCAAACGGAACTTTAGTGTTTCTTAGTGATTTTAAATCTAAACCATAACCGTCTATATACTCTGTCATGATACAATCTGGATGCCAAGAGTAATTTTGCACCCGTTTTAACAAATCGGTATCAATTAGAAATTTTTGAAAAGACTTCGAATTCATAAGACGATGTTTTGCTTTTGCACTCGTTGTTTTCCAAAACTCACTGTCTTCTTCAAGTTTGTTTTCTGAAATATATTGTAATGCAATAAGATTTTGATATTTTTCCATATGCTCATTATACATTCTGTTATGTTCTATATTCAAATAAGACAGTGGCAAATCTTCAGATACCTTTTGCAAAAATAATTCTGAAAAATTCATATACGTGTGCAAAGGCAATGCATTGGTTGGCTCAAGTAAAAACAATTTGTTTCCTAGATAAAGAATTCTACCTTCTAAATTTCTTTTTCTACGATACGGTTGCCAAGAAATTTTTGGCAAATTAGTTGTGTCTATACCGCCGCGAATTGCAGAAAATTTTGCACATGCTTCTTCTTCAGAAAGAAATTTGTTATTATAGAGATAGCCCCATGCTTTTCTTGTTGCAATAGGAATTCCAAACATCCAGCCATTATCATGATAATGCGCCGAAGTAAACATTTCTTCATAGTATTTAAACTCTGGCTGTATGACAACAGAGTTTACTGTTTCGAAAACATCTAGAGTATAGTCTTCACTCTGCAATTCTTCTTTTGTCGGATTACCCATACAATTAATAATAACATCAAAAGTATGTGCATGATCATTGCAATGTACAGTTACATTATTTTCTGTTTGATCTATAGATAGAATAGTATCTTGTATTTCTATAACATTTTTATATTTTGCAATTACTTCTTTAAATACCCATTTGCTCCACACCTGACTGTCAAATTGATATCCCGCAGCAGGTTGACACACATTAAATGTTGGCAGTCCAGTTCTTTTTTCATAAAAGTATCTAGTAGAGAATTTATAAGTTCCGCTAAATTCTTTACGTCTTCCATGTATGGAATCTCCTAGAACATCTTCCATAAGAGCAGGAATTCCAGAACTGGTGCTTTCTCCAACAGGAGCTATTGGAATTTTTGGATCATGTATAATAACTACATGAACATGATTCAAATCGTGCTTAACATTGTAATTGTGTACCCGCATTGCAGCAAGAAGAGCAACTGAAGCCGCACTGCCAGCACCAAGAATTCCTACTTTAAGCGGTTTCATAGATTATTCTTTTGATGTTTTTGGTGGTGGAAATGGAATTACATTGTTGATTTTTTTCTTCCGCTTAATGGCTTTCTTTTTAGCCTTAGCTATATCTATGATAACACTTTCTACAATGTCATCATAAAATTCTTCAATGTCAGTTTCATTCAATGGGTCATAACCACAAGACAACATGTCTATGGCTACAGGCAGAGGAACTAAATCTGCTTTAACAATACGGAGATAATAGAAATTAACTACGCCGTCTTTGACAACACATTCGTCTAAATTTTTTGCGTTATCAATTGTTTGCTTTGTATATTCAGCAATAGTTCTTGTATAGAACTCTTCTACAGCATCATCTTCAATATCAGACATTGTTCAGTTCCCTACACTGTAATCTCGTATTTAGTTTAATAACCCCAGTCGGATTCATTATCCTTTTCCTTATTAGAAAGTCGAGCAGCAAAAATCATCAGTGTGATAATTTCAGTAGGGGTTTGCCAACCGATAACACTATCTTTTTCTGAAATGGGATAAAAATTACCAGCAGGATCAATAATTGCAACCTCTGCCGTTGTTTCAGTAGAATACGTACCAACGCCCCACTGTACACTGATAGTGTAGCCGTTCGGATACGTAATCTGAAAACCTTTGTTTTCGTTACAATTAAAAACAGAATTGATATTACTCTTGGACATTAAGCAACCTCTTTAACGAAGCCCGTGGCATCTTTCTTAGCCTTGCCTTTAGCCTTAAGAGCAACAATATTCATATTGCCGTCAAGGAACCGCAGGTCGCTATCATCGCCGTCAATGACAGGGCGACCAAGGTACGAGATCGGGAAGTTCGGCGTACGGAACACAACTGCAACATTCATACCGTTTTCCAGAGCAATCTTGGCATTCTCCTGATTGTCTTCAGCCAGAGAGAAAGTCAGATGATAATTGCTAGGGATCTTGCGGCGATTGTGGCGCTTGGTGTAGTCATAGAACTGTACAGTAGGAAACAACTCCATGACGTTGGAGAAGCTTGTGCCCTCATAAGTCACAGCAACACGTTCCCAAGGAATGTCGCTGGTGCCGTTTAGGCGCACGGTAGGAATAAACCCTTGCTTCGCGGCAGACTTCACGAAAGCCGTAATCTCCTTGATCAACTGCGCCATGAACTGGTCACGGGCTTCGAAAAAGAACTTGGTCTTGGCAATACGTGCCTGTTGGACGTTAGAGAAAGCCCCACGACCAGCGGAGTAAAGACAAGCGGCGCGACAACCATCAGTAGCCATCGGACAGACTTCATAGCCAGAAATGTTAGCCGGGGCAAGGTACAGAATACCCGTCATGTAGCCTTGTTTTTGACCCTTGACTGTTTTCGTGTTTGTATCAATTCCGAGCAGTTTCATCGCTAACCTCATCTCAATTTCAATATAACTATATTAACAGGATGGTAGGTAGAGTCAAGAACTATCTTTTCAATAAAATCAATGACTTAGCCAAGCTGTTAAATTTTGTGAGTAAAATCAACAACTTAGCTCGAAAACTATCTTTTCAATGAAATCAATGACTTAGCCTAAACGACGGATTTGAAGCTGGATTTGTAGTCTTTCACCCTGCGATAGTACCGCAGCATGATGTTATCATTGTAATAGTCCATAGACTCCAGCACATTGCTCAACACTTGCTGGCGCAACTCATGATAATTCACATCGCCGCGAGATTCATGCAATGACAATATCTCTCTAGAGAAATTCTCTTTACCATGAAGTTCTATATCAGCAAGAAGTGTCTTTGAACTGCCGTAGTATTTTTGCCAGTCAGATTGTTTTCTGGTTATGACTCTATTCTTTTTGCCCGCAACTTTCTTTTTAGTTGTAGAATAGAAATACTTTCGACCGATGTACTTCTTGTTTGTTACTTTGTTTGTGATCAGATAAACGAAACCGAACCAATCGCCTACCATATCAGGTGTGAAGATTTCTCTGTCAAACACCCATGGGTTCGGATATGTCATCACTCGTCAAACAAATCTTCTTCAAAATCATCTTCTATGATAGAGTCATCAACTACATCGCTACCGCAAAAAGGACAATAAAGAATCTCATTTGAATTTAAGCTAGTGACAACTTTAAATTCTGCATCACATACTGTGCATGTGATCCACTCTCTGTCTCTCGTACTCATATGAAAATCTCCAATTTTCTGTATTTAAAATATCAGAGTATTTGTGTACGCCGATATTGCATTTATTTATTAATTGAACGCCGTCTGAACAACGGTATTCATTCTTATATATGATATCGGAAATCCCACATGAAATAATCATCTTAGCACACTCTATACACGGCGCATGTGTAACAAACATAACAGAGCCGTGTGCTGACTCTGTAGATGCTGCTAGTTTTAATATTGCATTAGCTTCTGCATGAATGACTTCTGGCTTTGTTCTACCGTCTTCGCCTTCGCAGCAATTGTCATAACCCGGCGGAGTGCCATTATAGCCCAAAGATAAAATGCGTCTATCTTTTACGATAACGCATCCTACTTGTAGTCGTTTTGCTCCTGATAAGATGGCTGTTAGTTCAGCTACATCCATAAAATATTCAACAAACTTTCTCTTCACTCGGCGGTCTCCATATAACATCATCATATTGAATTGCAGACACAAGGCCGTTCTTTACCATTGCGACAGATATATAAGCATCTAATAAAACTTTAGCTGTTGATCTAGAAATTGTTCCATCTAAAACCATTTTAATAATATCAGACGCTATCTTGGGATCAAGTGTCCATTTCATTAATGAAACTTTCAACTTCAACTATTGCGCGTTGCAAAGCTTGTAGCTCTACTCCCATGTCATGAATACCATGAGCATCTTTATTTTCTAAAAATACTTTAGCCATACTCCAACAAATCTTTTCTCTTTCTTTTAAAGATTTAATTCTTGTTAATATTTTTGACATTATAGGCTAAATCCTTTGAATGTGTTTTCATCTACGTCTAAATTAACACCGCCGACAACGTAAGAAGAGATTTCAGTTTCTTGAGGAGCAACTTGCACTTCAGAACCGCTAATCCATTTCTGAGTCCATGGTAAAGGATTAGAACCACTCTTGTATGAAGTATGTATACCTGCGGCACTCATACGCTTATGTCCAATCCAATCAATGTATTCACATAGCAATGTAGTGTTTAGGCCGATCATAGAGCCGTCTTTGAAGAGATACTCTGCCCATGCTTTCTCTTGTGAGATAACAGCATTGAACATATCTTCAACTTCTTTTGCACACTCTACTTTGATTTTCTCAAAGTCCGAATCGTCCTTTGGCAACAACTTTAAAATCTGTTGTGTTGCTGCAAGATGTACGTTCTCATCACGTGCAATGAACTTGATGATCTTAGCATTGCCTTCCATCTTTTTAAGTTCTGCGAAAGCCCAAGAGCAAGCAAACGAAACATAGAAACGAATACCTTCTAGAGCATTGACTGCGTTAATGCAGAGCCAAAGGGCTTTCTTGTTCTCATACAGATCATAGTTCTTAGTCTTAGTAAGAGAGTGAAGTGCAATCAAATCATCATAGTACTTGCTGATATCTTTAGCGCAATCTACAATCTCTTTGATGTTCAGCATATCATCAAATACTTTAGACGGATCAGCATACACATTACGAATGATGTGTGTATATGATCTACTGTGAATAGTCTCAAAGTAAGACCATGTGATGATAAACGTCTCTAGCTCTGGCAAAGAGACAATAGGAAGAAGAACAGTCACAGGTGATCTACCCTGTACACTGTCAAGAAGAATCTGACGCTTTAGATTGCTAGTGAAAATATGTTGTTCGTGTGGCGTAAGTGACTTAAAGTCTTTTGCGTCACGTGTACAATCAATCTCTGTAGGTTGCCAGAAGAAACCGTTTTGTTTCTCTGTAATCTTTTCAAAGATAGAATACTTCTGTACATCATATCTAGAAATACCAACGTCACCATCAAAGAACATTTTCTTTCCAGAATAGTCCGTGATGTTATTAAAAACAGTCATACTAGTTGCCTTTTTTCCATGAAATATGCGTGTTTGTGTTTACCGTAAAAGTCATTTACAAAATCGCATTTAACAAATCCAAGTTTTTTGTACATTTCGATTGTGTCCTTTGCAAGCATATCAACGTACAAACTAACTTCAATTATACCATCTTCTTTTAGCAAAGTCAATGCATTTTCTATTAGCTCTTTACCTCTGCCAGAATTGCGGTATCTATCATCTACAGCAACGCTTTCGATATAACAAGTTTTCTTTTTTCTCATCAACCAGATAGAACCAACAACAACGTTGTAATCTACCTCATCACATTCTGTAATGACATAGATTTCGTTTTTAATAATACCAGCTTGTATTTCTTTTTTGGCGTTTCTAATTTCAGGTGTAAAGGAAGCACACTCTATCTCATAGAGTCTATCTAGATCGTAACTATATGCCCTTCGAAATTCTGTCATGGTCCACTACCGCTTTTCTGGTTATGACTTGTACGTTGTAATTTTCTGAGCCAAAAGTTTTCACTAAAGACTCGGCAGCGATTTCCGGATTCATGCCTCTACAAAGAAAAACATCAATCGACGCATACCACCATTCTGGCCAAGTATGAATAGATAGATGTGATTCTGATACTGCAACTACTCCAGTGACACCGTATGCATCACCGAAGTGATGAAAATAGTCATGTAGAATATTTGCTTTGACTGCTCTAGCAGCCTGTATCATTGCATTTCTAACAAAATTAGCGTCCCATAACAATACTGGTTTAATATCATTAATATCCAATAAAATATGAGTACCCGATTCAATAATCTCTTTGCTCATCCTTAAACATAAACCACCGTTTTAGAGTTTCGAAAAACTACTTATATCAAATTTTACAGCTATCACAATCTTCTTGTTCAATTGGCTGTACAGGCAATTCTTTAGTTTCTACTTCACCAGATTGATCGTTTGTGTTGCAGTAATAGAGTTGCTTGCCGCCGAACTTGTAGAACATAAGAATATGTTTTAACATCTCACTCAAAGGAATTTTATCGTCTGCATAGAACTTTGGATTATATGAAGTGTTTACAGAGATACCTTGATCAATGTACTTTTGTAGTACAGCACAAATCTTTAGATACCCTTCTGGAGATTCTTGGTCCCACAATAGTTCGTACTTGTTCTTTAACTTACGAATATTAGGAACAACTTGTTTCAACACGCCGTCTTTAGATTGCTTGATACTAAGCAGCGCACGAGGTGGTTCAATACCGTTTGTTGAGTTGCTGATAAGAGCAGAAGTCTCCGCTGGCATGATTGCCATTAGAGTAGCATTGCGAATACCAGTTTCTTTTAGTTGTTTGCGTAGAGCGTCCCAGTTCATAGTGTACTTTCGCTTCACCAGTTCATCAACATCTCGCTTGTACGTATCGACTGGAAGAATACCCTGACAGTACTTGACGTTTGCAGGAGAGCCTAGCTGACCTTTTTCAACAGCAAGATCAGCAGATGCACGAATGAGATAGTACGACCAAGCTTCTGCATATTCGTCTAGTAGCTTTAGATTTGGCTCACTGTACGTCATATCATTGTTTGCCATCCAGTAGGCAAGATTGATAATGCCGATGCCCAACGGCCGATATTTTTTAGTAGAAGTTACTGCTGCCTTTACGGGATAAGACTGGTAATCAAGTAAAGCATCAAGAGCGCGAACACTAAGTTCACAGGGTTTTCGAAAATCTTCCGGAGTTTTGATCTTACCCCAGTTAATCGCTGATAGGGTACAAAGGGCAATTTCGCCTTCTTCGTCATTGATATCCCTTAGCGGTTTAGTGGGTAGATTAATCTCACAACACAAATTGCTTTGTTTGATTGGTGCGTCAATGAATGAGCCGTGATCATTTGCATGATCAACGTTCATCAAATATATACGTCCAGTATCCTTCCTTTCCTGGACGAATGATGAGAAGAGTTCGATTGCAGAGATTTGCTTTTTTCTAAGCTTTGGATTTTTCTCTGCTCGTTCATATAGCTCTCTAAACTTTTCTGAGTCTGTGAAATAGGTCTCGTAGAGTTCTGGTACGTCATTCGGTGAGAAGAGGGTAATATTACCGTTCGTAATAAGTCGCTCATACATCACCTTGTTGAATTGGACACCATAGTCCATGTGACGGACACGATTGTCTTCTGTGCCTTTGTTGTTCTTGAGTACTAATAGGTCTTCAATCTCTAAGTGCCAGATCGGGTAGTAAAGGGTCGCAGCACCGCCCCGTACACCGCCCTGACTGCATGACTTAACAGCAGACTGAAAAAGCTTATAGAAAGGAATAACCCCAGTATGAGATGCATCGCCGTTCCGAATAGGAGAACCCAAAGCCCGAATACTGCCACCTCCAATACCGATGCCAGCTTTCTGAGAAACGTATTTAACGATAGCAGAAGATGTTGCATTAATTGAATCAAGAGAGTCCTCCGTTTCGATTAGAACACAGGAAGAGAACTGTCTCTGTGGTGTTCTAACACCAGCCATAATCGGTGTAGGTAAAGAGATATCAAACGTGCTGATAGCATCGTAGTAGTCTTTTACCCACTTCATTCTAGTATCTTTAGAGTACTTAGAAAATAGTGTCATAGAGATTAGAATGTAAGCCATCTGAGGAGTTTCATAAAACTTCTTAGTGACGCGATTCTTTACTAGATACTTGCCGCGGAACTGTTCCATAGCAGCATAAGTCAATAGACTGTCTCTATTGTGATCAATAAAACTATTAGCAATATTAAATTCGTCTTCTGAATATACATCTAGAAGTTCACGATCATAGTAGCCGTCTTTGACTACACGCTTCACATGCAAAAGCAAATTATCTGGCTCGTACTTGCCGTAAACTTCTTTGCGAAGATTATAATTGATAAGACGACCAGCAACGTACTGATAGTTTGGATTCTCTTCTGTAATCAACTCTGAAGATGCTTTGATGATTGTTTCTTGAACATCAGAAGTCTTAATCTTATCATAAAATTGAATGTGTGACTTCAGCGCAATTTCTGAAACAGATACGCCAGTAATACCTTCACACGCCCATGAAATAACTTTGTGAAATTTTTCAATATCTAACGATTCTCTTGAGCCATCGCGCTTGGTAACTGTATTCATTTTTATTATTATTCCGCTTTATCTGAATGAGGAAGTAATGCATATCCTGCGATATCGTCCCAGCTATCTTGATACTCTGGATCGCCGTTGACAATACGAGATAGCTTGTTAGCAAGCATATCTAGCTTTTCTAAAACAGCATCATTGCAATTGTCATAACTGTTGCCTAACTTATATGCTTGCTTAATTGCTTGTGCTACTGCTGCTTGTTGTTGCCAGCTGCCGTAACGAGAGCCACGTTCTTTATGTAGATTTTCAACTAAGTTTGTCATAATTATACACTCTTTTTTGTGTCTTCAAGTTCCTTGATTTCAGTGAACGCTTCAATGATATCTGGAAAATGCCCACCGATAATGTCCCAGCATTTCATTGCTACTTCACGATGTTCTTTTTGAGTTGCTACGTCCATGCGTAGCTGACAGTAGTGAATCCAACTGCGTAGACTACCTGCCATGATGATAACAGATTCAGTCATACCTTCTGGTAAGATTGCTCGGGCTTGTTCTTTTGCAATACCCTTTTCGACTGCCCACTTATACGCTTTGCGAGCGTTGTCCATTATAGAATATTGTAACATATTCCATTCTTCATGTAAAGCTTTATCTTCTGTGTCGATAGAGTTTTGTCTGTTTTTTGTATCTTGCAACCTAGCGTCACGTGTAGTAAATGCTAAGTCTTTCGTGGGATCAGCATAACGCTGAGAATATTCTTGAAAAGAAAAAGATCGGTGACGAAGAATTTGTCGAGCAATATCACGGGTAGTCTTGATTTCCATAGAGATATGTACCGTCTCTAAAGGCGACCAGTGTTGATTTTTGATCAAGTAACGTACAAGCTTACTTGCTGTCTGTGTGTTGTTTTGATTTGATGGGTTAGAAACTCTTGCTGCCCATGCGACTAGTTGACTTGCGGTAGAACATCCTGTATACATGCTTGGCTTTGTAACGCCAATTAAATTCACTTCTTGTAGCATAAATTATTCTCCGTTCTCAATCAAATCTAGAATTTTTCTAACCATAGGCAATCTATATTGCCAATATCTGTACTGCGTATACGTATCTATGTTAACGCCTATACCAGTAACTTCTTTGTCTGGCGGCACACCTTCCTCTACACAGATTAGTTTACAGATTTGCTCTGCGAGAGGATGATCGTTTTTGTTTAATTTTAATTCGCTATTAGAAAATGTCATCTTTTAGATAACATTGTTTTCTATAGAATTCTTTAACATCGTTTAAACTTTCGTTTACATCTAAGGTTCGTTCTATGAGAGATCGCGCAAGAGTCCTAAGAACCCGAAGTTCATTTGCGGTACCAATAGGAAGTACCTCGTAAGAGCCTTCTACGCTGTAGTCAACTCGTCTCATGTCTTCAGACAATCTCGTCATTAGCCTTTTCTCCAGATATTTCTTAATATGATAACCGCCGAAAACACCGCAGCCAATAACACCTATTCTTAGACAATCCGACATTTTAATATTTCCCAAGTACCATCATGATGTTCAACTAGAGCAGTACAGCTCTCTACCCAGTCACCATCATTCATATATGTTATACCATTAATCTCTTTTATAGCTGCTTGGTGAATGTGGCCACATATAATACCATCAACACACTTTCTTTTGCAATAATCTGCGATAAGATTTTCGTAGTCTGAAATAAACTTTACAATTGTTTTTGTTTTATCCTTAACATAAGCACTAAAACTCCAATGACCTAGTCCTGCCATTCTTCTAAAGAATGTTACAGCAGTATTCATTGAAAGAAGTATATCATATACATAGTCACCTAAATGATATAAAAATTTAAAATTGCCTTGTAAAGCAGTATCAAACATATCGCCATGGCAAATTATATAGGACTTACCATTTACTGCTTCGTAAATGTATTGATTTTTTATTTCTATATTACCAAAAGATAAATCAAAACGAATTAAATGCCTTAGTATCTCATCGTGATTACCGGGAAGATATATAACATTCGTGCCACGTTTAGCAGCAGTCAATATACGACGAATGACATTCATATGACTTTGAGGAAAATGGAAGTGTCTCTTTAATGCCCACCCATCGATAATATCGCCAACAAGGAATAGATTGTCAGAAGTATTAGTTTTTAAAAAATCACATAACCATTCTGCTTTACATCCTTGTGTTCCTAAATGAACGTCAGAGATACAGATTGATTTATATTTTCGCATTAGCCTTTTCTCCAGTGCATTAATTCTGCTTTAGCCTCGATCCCCCTAAACGTTCTCTTATCAAGAACGATCTTGATGTGTTCTGCATCGTTGCCTGCCATGATCATGTCGTTTATATCTTTCTGAACAAACGTTCTGTCCCAGATAACAACTTTATAACCTTTGTCAATACACTTGTCTATGCGAAACACAATCTCTTTGTTTCGCGGTTCATTATCAAACACATAAACTACATCTTTAAAATCTGAGTCAAGCTTAACATCGGCACCCGCCATTGCCAAGCTATTAGGTATAAACATACTATCAATTGGGCCTTCAAAAACATAAACAGGCAGCTCCTTATTTATTAAATCTAGTCCAAATATTTTCGGCCTATCATCTAGCATGATTGTTATATATCTTAGATTGGATTTGGGGTCAAAAGAGCGACCTTGAAAGCCGAAGAGATTTCTATTCTCATCTAGAAATGGAATAATAAGTCTTGGTGATTTGAACTTTTCATCCAGCTTATCTGGAACAATCGTATTCACCCACTGTGCAAAGTTAGCACAATAGAACAATCGTGCATGAAACTCATTTGGTATCTTGCGATTAACGATGTACGTCTTTGCTGGATGATCCCACTGTAGCTGAGATATCTTCTTAAGCTTCTTAAGAGGAGAGCCAGCAGCAAGAAAGCGAGGTGGATCCATCGTGGGCATGATGGACTCTTTTGGCTTATAAGCAATATGTTCTTTGTTTAGATAGTGTTCTTTGCTGTACTCTTCATGCAGCAAGAGATCGACCTTAGAAAGAAACTTAGCAAAGCTTTGTGAAGCACCACAGTTATGGCACTTGTAATAAAGTTTTGTAGATTTCTGAAAAAGGTATCCCCTCGCTTTGAGTTTGTTTTTCTCAGAGTCACCGCAGAGTGGGCACCTAAGATTTGCAAGAAAGGGATTGTGCGTTTTGATTTTGAAAAGTTGCAGCCGCGTAGAGATAAGCGTAGCATACTTTACGTCAATCCAGGTATTGTCCATTATAAAATCTCACTAACATGATGCTGACAGAACTGATTATACACTAGTCCTGAGATTTGTCAATAGGATTTTTAGAATTTAACGAACGGAATTACACCTAGCTTGTAGAGAATAAAGGTAAGAAGAATGCCAATAGCAGTGAGAACAAGTTTACCTTTATCCAAGATACTAGAATTTTTCTGAGTGGCTTGGTAATACTCTTTTAATTCTTTACGCATGTCTTTCATTTCAGAAATAACAGATTTTTGGAAATCGTCCATATCGCGTTTAATTTCCTTTTCCGTCTCTGAAATTTTGTTTTGAATTACTTGATGTTGTGTTTCAGACTGATAACGTCTTTTCTCAATCAACGAATAAAGATTTTCTGTATGTTCTTCGCTCTTGATAATCTTCATGTCGTGTACTGCCAGCATTTCTTTAATTGAAGAAGAGATATCAGTCATCTTCTCCATTGTTGAGTCAAGCTTAGAGAAGAAACTAGACATTTGCGAAACGTCATGTTCAAGTACTGCAACTCTAGTTTCTAACTCATTCGCCATGACAAATATTACTCGCTTAGTACTTCTGGCTCTGGCTCAGGTGTAGGAGCTGGAGGGGGAGGAAGAGTCTGTTCTTTATCAGATAGAGATAGACCGCCAAGTAAGCCGACAAACGCGCCGATAACTGTGTTAAATGCTGGGCCGATCAGTGCAAGAATATCTTTGTTGTCGATCTGATCATTTGGCAAAAAAATACCAAACATTAACACAGTAACAACAGCAACAGTGACACTTGCAAGCACAAGAACTGTCACACGCATGATCCATGAAATTAGTTTTTGTTTCTCATTCATAATTTACTTTCCTTGTTCCTTTGGATTTGCTTTATCTACTGCGGCTTTGGTGTCGTTGAGCCACTGTTGGAGTCCTGCGAGTTGCTGGGCGTTTTGGATACAGACTGAGTAGTTTCCGACGATGGTTGCAAGGGCAACAGTGTCTTTAATTCCTGAGGCGGCCTCATCAGCACTTCTGGCGGGGACGGCAGGTAAGCCTTGGGTACTAGAGTCGTGGAGGTACACCCAACCAGAAGACAATTCAGCGCGAGAAGGCACAACAGTTTGGGCTTGATCTCTGTAAACATATTCTTTTTCCTTTACCGTTCTTACTTTATCAACATACTGAGTTATCACTTTATTACTTATTTCGCCATTTTTCTTTTCAAGTTCCGCAATTTGAGCATTAGCCTTTGCTTCATATTCAGCAAGAATTTGTTTTGATTTATCTAGACCTTTTACATAGCCCATAGCAATAGCGCCAGCCATGAGAAAGGCTATAATTAAAATCTTATAGGGTAATGGTATAAAACTAAACATTAACTGATCCCATCAATCTACGGAGTTGAGTGCCGAGTTCTTTCTCACTCTTCTCTCCAGCCTTCTGATATTTGTTTTGTTTCTTTTTGGAAACAGGAACAATCTTTTGTGGGTTATCGCCAGCTCCAGCAACACCAGCAGTCGTTACTGTAGGTGCTGCACCTTCTTCATTGAACTGGCTGAATGTTTTCATGATCGGCATCTCCATCTCTTCAAAGAAGCAGCTTTACGTGTTGGTCTGCCCTTTTCGTCTTTCATGGGCCCAGGCATTCCACTCATGCGAGCGCAGAAAGATTTACGGCGACCAGCAGCTTTTGAACCTGGTTTAACTTTACCAGTAACAGCAGTCTGAATACCGAAGTGCTTTGCACCTTTACGAGTTAGACCAGCACCAGATTCTGTTGAACGATAATAGCCTTTAGAATCTGCACCGCGTTCAGTGATGATCTCTTCTTTTACAGGAACACAGTTAGGAACTTCTTTGCCGTTCTTATTTTTCTTGCCAATCATCTCGTAGCCTTTCCAGCAAGGATCGGCTCCTTTCATTTTCTTGGCTTCAGAATAAAAATGCGAGAACTTTTTCATTTAGTTTTTCTTATCCGATTCCATGTAATCAGCAACAGTGTCTAGATAGTCAGCAGCCATAGTTAGCTTAGACTGTACCCAAGCTTCTAGATTGCCTTCGCCCTTGAGCATACCCATTAGACGCTCAATAGAACGTGAAGCAGTTGTTAGCTGATTGCGAGCCATTTCGTACTCGTAGTCATGCTCTTCTTTTGTTAGCTTCTGTACATCAGCCTGTGCTTTGTCTGCCTTAGCAGCCTGGCGCTTTAAATGTGCATGAAACATTCTTGCGCGTGAGCCAGAAGCACTTTTGCCTGGATTGTGCTTGAACTTATATGCTAGATGATGAAGCGAATTCTTATGTTCAGAAGGTAACGCATGAAAGTCTTCGTCTGCGCCACCGTGCTTTTTAAGAATGTCACGTGCCTCTACTGGATCAACAGCTTCAAACATTTCAACTTCTTCGCCCATTCTTTTTAGACGATTAATTTCGCTTTGACCGCTTTTAAATGCTTTCTTTTCTTCACGTTCTTTTTTACCCATAGCTAGAATACGTTGACCAGCTTCTGGATCGTGACTCATGAAACTCATGACTCTTTTCTTCTTTGACACTGCTTCATCGACAACTTCGTTTTCTTCTTTTGTATATTTTGGATCACGATATTTTTCGTAATTCTTTTTCCAGTGTGATGTAGCAGTATCATGATCTTTAGAAGAAAATTTAACTTTTCCTTCATGATCTAGAACCTGCCAATCTTGTTTGAGTTTGCTTACATAAGGTTTAATTTCTTCATCGACAGCCTGAACTTCTTCCTTGACGCCACCAACACGCTTAAACTTACGTTCCCAAACGCTATGATCTTTACCAGTTTGTTCGCCAGCAGATTTTAATACCCAACCAATACCTTTGGGACGTTCTCCTTTAGGATGTTTAATTGTTTCTGTTTCGAGTTTTTCATTAATCCGCTCGACTTCTTCGTTACGATCCATACCTTTGACTTTAGGTTCTTCAAGACCGTAATTCTTATCGCCCCACTTTTTCTTAAGTGCTAAGGCATTACCTGCTTTGCGTTCTGGATCGCCCCTAGTTTTGTCAATATAACGAGTAAGAGTACCACTACGATCTAATTCATCCACCTGCTCTACTTCTTCGTTTGCTGCCTTTAATGAAGCAGCAACGCGAGGATGTTTTGACAGATCTGGACGAATCTTTTCGATAGCGGAAATGGCACCTGTCATATTGCCGCCTACATAACGTTTATCGTGTGGAATACCTGTAGCCATCTTGACTTCTTTATCAGATGCCTTTTCATCCACCTGCTCGACTTCTTCGTTAGTACTGTGTCCATATTTCTTTTTATACCAAGTTGGCATACCGTTGGTCTTTCTGAAATGTCTCACTGTGGCGGAGTCATTTGCTTGATCGCGGTATTTGTTCTCAGCAGTGGTGTTGTGGCTCTTCATTGCTTCAGCAGCAGCATGTGCATCTTTAGCAATGTGAATCAATGCCGCATCAGACTTCTTGTGGTATTCGTGACCTTCTAATGGATGTCTCTGTGAAGGACGGCCTTCATCTAAACGGGCTTCTGACATACAAGCGCAAGGGGTTTTGCCGCAGTCTGAACACATTTTTGGTTTAAAGTCTTTGAGCTTCTTAGCCATTAAATTCTCCTTAACTTGTCTTGTATGTCTGGATTAGAAATTATTTTCTCATTCAAAATTGTTTCGCCAGTTATACCTATATTTATAATTCTGTCAGGCATATAGTTAAGAAGTTCAAGGAACGGTTTCAGCATTTCCTTGTGGTCATGCAGTTTGAAGAACAATAGCCTTGTTGCTGCTGTAACACCAAAGATGTTGTAGAGAATGATGATATGATTTAATATCAGTCTTTCTCTAAGATCACCTGTTTCTGCGTATATGTTGAATAGTCTACGGATGTACTTAAATCTCTTTAGGTCATCATAAAACTCTAGCGTGTCATAACATTGAGCGTTGTTATAATATTTTGCAGCATAAAGTAGAAAATTCGTTTCGTCAAGTTTTTCATTCATTAAAAATTAATATCCTATGGCGAGGTACTCTACGCTAATTGCGGTTGTTGTTGAACCTGTGCGAATAGTCGCTACAGTAGTGTTTGGAGCAGCAACATGATATGCTACGTTAGCAGAGCCGATGACGTTCATAGAAACGTGCTGGCAAGCAGTTGGAAACGCAACCGAGAATGTAGCGTTGCCTGTAGAGTTGTTAGCAACAACAGTACCCCATTGCATGAGTACACCGTTGGGCAAATACGTATAACCATTAGCAGCTTTTGAACTGCTGCCTAATGATATACCAGCATTTGCGCTGAATGTGATTGTGTTGCTAAATGTCTGAGTGTTTGACCAAGTGTATTGAGCAGAGGCGTTTGCTGTGCCGACAGAGCCAGTATAGCCTAGTGAACCAGCGTAACCAGTAGCGCCGACAGAGCCAGCGTAACCAATACTGCCTGTATAGCCTACAGTGCCTAGATTAGCTACAGAAATAGTTTTGAGTACAGCAGTAGATGCTGCATTGGATAAAATTACAAGTCTATCCGTTGACAGCCGAGTGTTGGCTACAGGAAGATCAGTGAATTTCTTTGGACCGTTTGATGACATTATAACTTATCCGTTAGTTTACAAAATGTGAAGAAACTGGGGCGTACCCTATTACAGATACGCCCCATATTTTATCAACTAGCTATCAACTGTCTGGGAAGGCGATATCGTCAATATCGTTACCAGTGACAGTACGCATAGCAACTAGTGTCTCGTACTGTACACGACCAGCACGACCGCCGGTGCCTACTGTACGCTTGACCCACCCAGCGTTCATCTTAGCGGGCTGACCTGAGCCTAATGTAGCAGTAGCAGTTGCAGCAGTGCCGCCAACAATCTGGAAGTACTGAGCATTGTTACCTGTACCACTGATATCAATAACTGTTTCAGTTGTATAAGTTAGACCAGTTAGAGTACCAGCACTTGTTGTTAGTGCGCCACCGGCTTCAGTAGTTAGAGTAAAGCCAGTAACGTTTGGCGATGTACCAGTTACAGCAGAAACCTTATATGTAGTTCCTGTTGCATAGCCAGTAATAGTGCCTGTGCCTGCACGTGTACCAGTAATAGTAATACGATCAGCAGCAGCTAGTGTTGAAGCACCGCAAGTGAACTGACCAGTAGTGCCGCTAACAGCTACAGTAGCAGCTAGAGTACCAGTTGTGTTTGCAGCCTTAACTTCAAAGGCGTTAGCAGTTAGACCAGCAGTTGCAACATAGTATGTTGTATTGTTTGCTAGGCCTGTTGCAGCAGCGCCTGTTGAATTAAAGTACTTCAGTGAAGCGCCAGCAGCTTGACCGTGTGTTGTATAGTTTACTGTGTCGAGTGTAGTATTAACAGAAGCAGTAGCAACAGTCAATACTGGAACGTTAACTGTAACAGCAGGAGCAGCTAGATAAGCAGAGCCTACGTTTGTTACTGTAATTGCAGTTACAGCGCCAGCAGAGATAGCTGCTGTAGCAGTTGCAGTGTCACCAGTTAGTGTCTGGCTGCTGTTGCCTGTGCCGCTTAAATTGATATAAGTGCCAGCTTGAGCATTTGATAGTGATGATGCCAACTGAAATGTATTAACACCAGTATTGATTACATAGTAAGCAGTAGCATCTGATAGACCACCGAGAACTGTGCCGCCAGCAGCGCCGTATGTTAGCTTTGTACCAGTCAGTAAGCCGTGATTGGTTACTGTGATATTTTCGGTAGTTGTGTTGACTGCTGTTGTTGCAATTGTTAGTGCAGTAGGACCAGCAAGAGTAACAACAGGAGCTTCAACGTAAACGCCGCCGCCTTGAATCAAGCCAATGCTTGTTACGTTATCGCCACCAGCAGCAATTTCTGATGTGTCGATGCCGAAGATTGTAGAAATGTTGTTCTGACCAGTAGGAGTATTTCCATCGAAATAAGCATACTTTGGTTGCTGCTGAATTGTTACGTTTGCAGCGGCAACTGTTGCTGATGAGCCAGGAAATACGTCTGAAAGTGTTAGAGCCGTATTGCTAGTGATTGATAGAACACGGTTTCTTGAAGTCGTGCCTGAAACAATGCGTAGAACATCGCCTGGCTGAAAATCTACCTGAAACTTTGTGCCTGTGCCAGTGACAGCCGCGCTGCCGTTGGTTGCTGCAATGCTTGTGCCTTGAATAGCGCCAGCATCGTTATTACCCCATAGTGCCATTTTCTTCTCCTTGATACTCGGGAATCCGCCCGGCCGGTTTAGAAGATTTGTTCTTCAGTTACTTACTTATCGTTTTTAATCCGAAGACTTTTCAACAAACTCAGAATGACGAACAACCGCTACACTTGGAGTAATGCGTACAACGGGGTCACCAGACATTTTTACTTGAACTCTTTCGTTGTTCTTAAGTTCTTTCTGCTGTACCCCGTTGTTGAGCAATACAATCTTATTAGCAATAATAGTCAATTACTTGTTCCTGTTGAACTCTTCTTCTTTTGCAATCTTACGAATATCACGATTCTGAGACATAATTTCACGAATTGAACTCTCTACGCCACGGAAACGATTTGCTTCTGTAGCTGGAGTAACATAATGTCTCTCAGGTGCAGGAGTTTGAGCTTCTTCAGCGACAATCCAAGACTCTTTAATTGTATATCCAGTGTTCTTTACTAGAGGTCTGACCTTATTAGTATTTGTGTTGAACCATCTAGGATGATTGCCGTCAGCGCCACCGTGATGCTGCTGAACTTCACGTGAACCGTGTAGCTTTACGTGAGCATTAACTGCACTTGCGAATTTCGGAGAGAGTCCATGTTCTTTATAGACTGGTTTTACATTCTTTTTCCAGTGATCCTGTGCTGCTTTCACTTCTTCAGGAGAGTAGTACATACTTTTTGATGCTTCATCCATCTGCTCGACTTCTTCAGCAACAGTCTCTTCTTTACGGATCATCTTGAAATCTTGAGCGTCTAGCTTGCCGTTGTGGTTCTTATCAAGCTTCTTCTGCTTGCCGACTAGAGCTTTCTCGTCAACAGCTTCGACTTCTTCAGCTTGTGTTAGCTTGTCAAAGTCATTCTGTGACAATACGCCGTCTTCAAGAGCTTTCTGTAGCTTTTCTACGATATCTTGATCTTCTTTTACTGCTGACATAGGATGCCTCTTTTCTGGTGTGTAAGTGTTGTTAACGTGCTGCATGAAATTTTCGTGACTCGCTCCAGCGTGTTTGATGATCTTGTCTCTTGCATCTGGACTTTTGCCAGCACCATGAAGAGAGCGAAACTTGTCTAGCACTTTTTCTCTGTGTGCAGGAGAAACTTCGTGTGACTGACCGTTTTCGAACTTAATCTTGGGAGCACCGCGTAAGTCTTTGTGCTTCAATAGCTGACCGTAGATGCCAGGAGCTTCACTATCAGACTCAGAAGAGCTTACTTCTTTCTTTGGCTTGGGAACAGTAGCAGTCTTTTCTGCTTTGGGCTTCCAGTCTTTAGGTGCCTTTAGAGAAATTCTTGCTTTGACTCTAGCTTCATCAACAGTTTCGACTTCTTCGGCAGTGGGCCGAGGAGAAGGAGCTTCTGCTGGTTTATTTAAATGTTTTTTAATTTGATCTAGCTGTCTTTTAACAACGAGAGGACGCTTTTCGTTTGACATTGCTGTTCCTTAAAATCTGAATTCTGTTGTATTTATTATAAACGATTTTTAGTAGTAGAACGCAACATCCAACCATTTTTTGCATGTGCATCTA
>Ga0209297_1000417_pt1 | contig 27740 bp, 28 predicted proteins | sample S_130805_MF_Meta_FD_187322 | JGI IMG/M metagenome (GOLD analysis project Ga0209297, IMG submission 187322) | Freshwater microbial communities from Lake Simoncouche, Canada to study carbon cycling - S_130805_MF_MetaG (SPAdes) (version 2) | ecosystem: Environmental > Aquatic > Freshwater > Lake ...
AACATCTTCTGCGATGATCAAGAGTGGCTTTCCTGCCTGTGAAACCTTTTCAAGGATTGGAAGAAGTTCAGCCAGTGCTGAGATCTTATTTGCAGAGATCAGGATGTAGGCATCATCAAGAACTGATTCCATACGATCTTGATCGGTAACAAAGTAAGGAGAGATGTAGCCCTTATCGAACTGCATTCCTTCTGTGAATTCGAGTTCGACAGATGCTGTCGATGCTTCCTCAACGGTGATGACGCCATCTTTGCCGACCTTATCCATCGCTTCTGCGATGAGATCTCCGATAGTGCGATCCTTAGCTGAGATTGTTGCAACATCTGCAATCTGTGCGCGATCCTTTACAGGAATTGCGATCTCGTGAAGCTTCTTTGAGACAGCCTCAACAGCTGCTTCGATTCCGAGTTTGAGATCCATTGGCTGGGCGCCGGCGGCAAGGTTACGAAGACCTTCCTTCACCATTGCTTGTGCCAACACGGTCGCAGTTGTTGTTCCGTCACCTGCAACATCGTTGGTCTTTGTTGCAACTTCCTTCACAAGCTGTGCGCCCATGTTCTCGGCTGGATCTGAAAGTTCGATTTCCTTAGCAATGGTGACGCCATCGTTTGTAATCACTGGTGCGCCAAATGACTTGGCAATCACTACGTTTCGACCCTTAGGACCCAGTGTTACTTTGACGGTATCAGCGAGGATATTTACTCCACGCTCCATCGCACGACGAGCATGCTCGTCGAAATCTAGAATTTTTCCCATCGTCTATCGCTCAATAACTGCGAGAACGTCACGAGCTGAAAGCACGAGGAACTCTTCGTTGTTGAACTTCATCTCAGTTCCGCCGTACTTGCTGTAGAGAACGACATCGCCAACCTTGACATCCATTGGAACACGAACGCCATCATCAAAGCGGCCTGGGCCAACGGCGAGAACTACGCCTTCCTGTGGCTTCTCTTTGGCGGTATCTGGGATAACCAAACCTGATGCTGTAACTGTCTCAGCCTCGTTGGTCTTTACAACGATGCGATCTTCAAGTGGCTTAATGGCAATGGCCATGGTCTTACTCCTTTTGCTATTAGCAGTGTGGGGTCGAGAGTGCTAACGCTAAGACTAGGCAAGGGATGGAGCGCTCGCAAATTGGGGCTACAGGCTCACGCTCTCGACAGCCATCGAAGAGGTCGCATCAAAGGCGAGCGGGCTTGCTGGGCGTCCGGCAGCGATCATGAGGGCCCCCAGGGAGGCCACCATCGCCCCGTTATCGGTGCATAGGGCGGGTTCTGGGATTGCCAGTGCGATCTTGGCGCGCTCGCAGCGTTCGGTAGCCAGATAGCGAAGGCGCGAATTAGCGGCGACTCCCCCAGCGATCACGAGGCGATCGATTCCAGATTCTTGGCAGGCGCGAACAGCTTTCTGCAACAACACATCAACGACAGCTTCTTGGAATGATGCTGCAACATCTGGCTTTGCATAGTTCGGTGTGCTTTCTAGATATCGAGCAACTGCTGTCTTAAGTCCTGAGAATGAGAAATCGTAGGGACGAGTTCTCCAATCTTCTGATGTTGTGAGTCCGCGCGGAAAATCAATAGATGTTGGATTGCCATCTCGCGCCGTGCGATCGATTGCCGGTCCACCCGGAAAACCTAGATCCATAATGCGTGCGATCTTGTCGAAGGCTTCACCTGCTGCATCATCCATCGTTGCACCGAGTTTGGTAATCGAATGCGTGATGTCATCAATTTTTAAAAGTGATGAGTGTCCGCCACTCACCAAAAGCGCAATTGTTGGTTCAACTGGATTGCTATGAGTTAAGTAATCAACGCTGATGTGCGCAGCTAAATGATTAACCGCGTATATCGGGCGACCTAAACCAAGTGCTAACCCGGCTGCAGTTGAAGTACCGACTAAGAGTGCACCGATCAGTCCGGGACCTGCGGTCACAGCGACGGCATCGATATCTTTAAGTGTTAGCCCGGCATCTTTAAGTGCTTGTGCAAGTGCGGGTTGAATCGCTTCAAGGTGCGCCCGGCTAGCAATCTCTGGCACAACTCCACCAAAGCGTGCATGCTCGTCAACGCTGGACGCGATGACGTTGGCAAGAAGTGTGCGTCCTGCAACGATTCCGATTGCTGTCTCATCGCACGATGTCTCGATACCAAGTACTAGCGGCCCTCTCATTACATTCACTCGAGCACCTTTGACATCACTAGAGCACTAATGCCGGGACCGTAATAATCAGGGCGCACTGAAATCACTGCAAAACCTTCTGAGATGTAAAGTGCTTGTGCTGGCAAATTATTCTTTTCTACCTCTAAGAAAATCGTTGGGGATTTCTTCAAGTAGGCCCAATCAATCAGTGAAGTGACCATGTGGCGAGCTATTCCGCGAAGACGAAAGTCTGGATCCACCGCAACTGTTAAGACATCGGTATCAGCACCCTCTGCAGCGCACATCGCACCAGCCCATCCAATGATCTTGTGGTTGCTATCGCAGGCAACGAGATAGTGGCGGGTAATGCCGTTATTGGAGATCTCTTCTTTAAATTGGCCGATCGACCATGGATCATCTTTAAAAATCTCTTTCTCCATAGCTGCAACAACAGGAATATCTAAAGGAATCATTGCGCGATAGGTGATTGTCATGTTCGGTCCGCCGTTGCTACCGCATCAGGTCTCCGTAGATAGAAAGGTTCTGCGTAGTTCGTCTGCGCCGAAAGTTCAACCATACGAGTGATATCTGGATATCGATCTATGATGTAGCCATCGACATCGGCTGGAAAGTTAACAGCCGGGCCCTCAACACGATTACCTGATTTGTATCTGGCCCAATAGATCTCTTTACGGCGAGCGTCAATGGCTACCGTGTATTCATCAAGGTCCACCACAATGGCATCGAGTGAGCAGATACCTACAACTTCAATGTTTCGGGCAGCGGCAAATGCGCGAGCAAATGAGATTCCAACTCGAAGCCCAGTGAATGGTCCCGGCCCCATGCCTACAACAACCTGATCAGGATTTACTCCAGCGCTCAGAGCTTGCTTCACAAGATCTGCAACAGCATTACCGTGATCTGTTGCACCATCGTGAAATGCGTGCCACACGATGTCACTATCACGAACAAGGCCCACGATCGTGCGAGCTGTAGCGGTATCAATAACTAGAGAGACGGTCACAGCTGCACACCATCCCAACGAGAACCAATTGCCTTAATTGTGACGACTCTTTCATCATTGGTGCGATCGATATCAATCTCTAAACGATCATCACTGAGGCGCGCAGATTCTGCCCCACCCCATTCGACAACAGTCAGGCCATCTTCGCGAGCAGTATCAAGATCTATATCATCGAGATAGGCAGCGGCATTTCCAGCCTCCAGCAAGCGATAGACATCGACATGGATTAATGGAATTGAACCTTTGTGAATTCGTGAAATAACAAAGGTGGGCGATGTGACATCACTTATTCCAAGTGCACGGCCAACCCCTTGGACAAAGACTGTTTTACCTGCACCCAGTGGGCCATTGAGAAGTATGAGATCTCCTGCGGAACATAGGCGAGCGATCTTTTCACCGAGGGCAGCCATCTGCTCAACATCTACGATGCGATGTGTGGCGACTTCAGATCTGCTCATAATAGATAAGGGTAGTAGATGACGAAAGGCCCTGGTTTCCCAGGGCCTTTCGTCGTACTAACTTTTATAAGTTATTGAAGTGACTTAAATAAAGGCACTCGGAACTTAGTGTCATATGAGAAGCCGACCTTACGAGCGGTAGATGTGATCTTTCCGCCGAGAGGGAACTTGCCATTTGCCAGTGTTGTTGTCATGAGATTGGCTGCTGCCAACCACTGTGCTGCTGTCCAGTTGCAGTGGCCTGTTCCAGCACCTTGTGTTGCACTCAGATCAGGTGACCCTGCAGCGGTGAACGTAGAGTACGTAGCGGCAGTCTTTGCCCACAGTACGACCAAGTTATTTGTTGGAGCAACATAGCTGCGAGATTTCTTCGCATCCGCCATCGCCTTCATCTTTGCAGCTGCATATTGCTGGGCGTACCCGTCGATATACCACTGGACGATTGAAGCGGGCACGAACTCTTCTGATTCAGCTTGGAAGATGATCGTTGGCTTTGTGATCTTTCCAGTGAGCCCGATGAGCGGTGCAATCTTTGCAACTGCTGCTGCATCTGCAGTTTCGCGTGGAGTTGCAGCAAGTGCGCCGATAATGCCCGCAACTGCTGAGTTACCACTGAGTGCAAATGAGTAGATATCAGCGTCTGCTGCAACACGTGCTGCGTAATCGGTCTTTGTATTGTCATAGACCTTTCCACCAGCAAGTAGTTCACCATCTGCAAGCAATAGCGTTCCGTAGTTCAGAGTTGCTCCCATATTTTCAAGGACAGCTACTGCTGGTGCTACTGCTAGTGGATATGTCTCTGCAGCACCTGTTGGTCCTGAAGTTCCATCCACATGCTTGCTTCGTGTTGAAACGCCAGCCATGAGGCCAACAGTCAACAGCGCTGAACGTGAAGGGATTCCAGCTGCTTGAAGGGCTTTACCAGCAGGGCTTGCTGTATCTGGCCAAGCACCTGAAGAGAGACCAGCTGAGAGCTTGCCTAGCACGGTGAGAACCTTGCCGATATTTGCATACTGCTCTGCTGCACGTGTCGCAGGATCGGTTGAATATCCACCGACCTTAATTGTTGGATCAAAGAGAGCCTTGAAGCCCCAGAGAGCATCACCAAAGTATGTGATGAGCGCATCACTTGGATTTGCTGCAGGGCAAGCAAGAATCACACCATCGACAAGCTCTGGGTTCCTCTCAGCCAACAACTGTGTGTGCATTCCACCGAGTGATTGACCCCATGCGATAACAGTCTTTGTTGTTGGGAACTTCGCCTTAAAGGTTGCTATCAACTCTTTGTTGGCAGCAAGTGCTTCAGTCGTGTTTACTCCCTGACGAGAGAAACCTGAACCTGCAACACCATAACCGGCAGCAACAAGCGAGTTAATAACTGACAAGTCACCACTTATAGCAAGTGGTCCAGGCTCTGCAGCGTTGGTCTTTGTGTAAGGACCAACTGGAGCAAGAGTTGCTGGGATATCGATCGCTGGACGAACTCCATGCGAATAGATGAATACAGTGCCATTGAAGTTAGCTGCTGCAATGAATGTGTATGGAGCACCGTCTGCACCAACGCCTGCGCACTGGGTGACATAGCTTGCGGTTGCGCACTGTGGTGCAGCGTTAGCTGCAGTTGGTGCACCGACTACTACTGTTCCAGCAAGTGCTGTAACAGCAAGTGCCGAGACGATACGTGATTTAAGTGAGATTTTCATTATTAGAGTCCCTTCGCAGGCATAGCTGGGCGCGTGTATGTTGAAAGAACAACAGGGCCAGTACCTGAATCGGTTGTGTAAACGGTGTACTTGCCACCATCAGGTGTCAATGCACCAGTAGGTCCATACGTTCCAACCCAGTAACCAGTTGCACCAATATGTGCTGTTGCTGAGTAACCGAGTGGAGTGAGGAATGGACTAGCAAAGGTTGAACCCTTTGTCTCAATAACCTTGATCAAACCTGCGCGAGTCAAGTTTGCACCAGCTGCCTTAAGTGCTTGAACAGCAAGGAAGGCGTTAGACATACCTGCAACAACGTTGTTGTCGAAGGTCTGTGTTGGCTGAGCTGCGGCGTAAATGGTCTGGAACAACTTGATGTATTCATCTGTTGTATCCGTTGGAGCTGGAGCAAACGAGAAGCCCTTTGCACCGTAGAGAAGAGGTACATAAGCCTTGTTTGTTGCTGCAATTGTTGTTGCATCGCCACCGACTGAACCTAAGACCCACTGAGTCTTAAATCCTGCACCGTAAGCATTTGCAAGCGCTGCAGTCGAAGCAGATGAGACACCGAAGAGAACGGTGACTTCTGTTCCAGCTGTCTTAAGCTTTGAGATCCAGCCGGCACCTGTTGCAGGTAGTGACTGTGAACCTGATGCGTAAGGAATGTATGTATCAAATGTCAGACCTGCTGTCTTAAAGCCAGCGAGTGCATCGCGACCAAAGTCATCATCCTGATAGATAAGGGCAATCTTCTTGCCTGCATATGTTTCCTTGACGTACTTCGCCATAATCTTTGCTTCCATTTGATATGAAGGCAAGATTGAGAATGTTGTTGGGTAAGCCTTTTTGTCGGCGAAACCACTGAAACCTGTATTAACAAAGAGTGAAGGAATTCCGCGCTGTGAAAGCTGTGTTGACGCGGTTAGTGCCTTAGTGCTCGCTGTTCCAAGTGTTCCCACAAGTGCGAATACCTTGTCGCGAAGGATGAGCTCGTTCGCCTTGGCAACTGCAGTTGTTGGGATGTACTGGTCATCTTTGCTCACAAGTGTGATCTTGCGACCATTGACTCCGCCATTTGTGTTGACGTAATCAAAGTAAGCCTTCATCGCACCTGGGATCTTGTTATATCCAGGAGAAGCGATACCAGTTAGTGGTGAGGTGATTCCTAACTTGATAGATGAAGCGGTGATACCGGGATCTGATCCCATACTTGGGTTGAGCGCTTGTGCAGGCACAGTAGCTACTGTGAGGGCTGCAATTGCAAGCACCGCAGAAGTTGTTATCAACTTCCGACGATTGATTCTGATCATTTCATTCCTTCCATCGAGGGCCCTTACGGGATTTTTTCTTACTGCTGTTCAGAGTGTTCATTTTTTCTTTACTGGGTGTTCATTTTTCCCGCGCTTTGCTCTTAACTGTTCAACCGGTCCATTCGGAACGAAGAGAACGGTCAAGATCAGTAGCGCACTAACCAAGAGTCCTGGCAAGTTCGTAGTGATCGTCTCTGAGCCGTAGCGATTGGCTATCGCTAGGGCGAATTCAGGGATGGCCACTAGGGCCACGGAGCCAATCATGACGCCTCCAAGGGTAGTTACGCCAGAGAGAACTGCGCCTGTCGCCAAAGAAAATGAGAGGGCAAGCGGGAAAACTCCCGGAGAAACCAGACTAATTGTCATGGCCAGGAGAGCTCCAGCCAGGCCAGCCAGGCCAGCACTGATCGTAAAAGCTAGAACTTTATTACGGCCCACGTGTATTCCAGCCAGCTCTGCTGCAACATCGTGACTGCGCACCGCCCGCCAGCTACGTCCGTATCGAGAGTTCATTACATTTCTTAACCAGTAGAGGGCGATCAGGGCTACCGACCAACAAATCCAGAAGAACCATTTGTATTGAGTGAAATCTGCACCGAGTGAAGCTGGTGGCAGACCGATATCAAAGAAGAGACCTTGCTCGCCGCCAAGAATTGGGAATTGATTTGCAATCGAAGGCAATCCGATAGCAAGTGCAAGTGTCGATCCCGCTAAATACGGTCCACTTAATCTCGCGGCAGCTAAGCCTAAGAGAGCACCACCTGCTGCAGCAGCCAAAACTGCAACAACAAATGTTAACCAGACTGGTGCGTTGTAGTGGATGCGAGCAAGGGCTGCCGCATAACCACCAATTGCAAGTAGTGCGCCATGACCTAAGGAAACTTGCCCCGAATAACCAATCAGAAGAATAAGCGATGAGATTCCGATTGCATAAATTGCAACTGTTGCGCCTTGATAGACGCGGAGTTCATCCAAGCGGTTGCTTATAAGAAAGAGAACAAAACCAAAGAAAATAAATGTGAGAAGCGGATGTTTCTTAAGCACGGCGACCTGCTTTCGATCCCAAGAATCCTTGCGGACGTACGATCAGAACAATGAGCAGGAGCAAGAATGCGACGATAAAGACCAGTGCACCACTTATATAGATTTGAACTGCTGCCAAGACTAATCCGAGAATGAGCGCTCCAAGAACGGCACCTGGAAGTGATTCAAGTCCGCCGATAACTGCTGCGATAAACCCAAAGACAAGCAACAAGCTAAATTCAAGTGACTCGGGTGAAAGTGCGCCCGTTCCATTTACTGTCTGCAAGATTCCAGCTGCTGCCCCTGCAGCACCTGCAATCGCCCATCCCAATGTGCGGATCCCAGAAACTCGAATGCCAGCAAGTTGTGCAATCTCGGGAGCATATGCAGATGCACGAAGAGCTAGGCCAATATTTGTCTTCTGAAAGATAAGGCTCACAATAACCATCAGTGCAACGACGAAGAGAAGAACGAAGAGGCTCATTGGACTTACGGCAATTGTAGTTTCCCCAAATTTAAATCCAACTTTAGAAAGTGGAGCTTCTAACTGCACATCTGCGTGGCCCCAAATAAATCCGATACCCGCGCGAATTACCCCGAGAAGTCCAAGAGTTGCAATGATCGGTGCAATTGCAGCGATAGCACCCTGGCTGCTGTGTTTATGTAGCGTGCGCATCAGCGCAAACTCAATAAATGCACTAAATGCTGCTCCAAGAATCATCGCAAGAGGAAGGGCAATCCAGAAATTTCCAACCCGTGTGACTAATTCATAGCCAGTGTAGGCAGAGAGCAACGCCATTCCAGCCTGTGCAAAATTAACAACTCGTGTTGAACGCCAAACGAGGACCATCGAAATCGCCATAAGTGAATAGATAGATGCAGCGCTTACTCCAATGAGGAACATATCTAGAAATTGATTCATGGCACTCCCCTAAAATCCCAGGTAAGCAGTGCGAACTGCTGGGTCGGCGATGAGGTCAGAAGCTTTTCCACTTGCTGCGATTCTTCCTAGATTGAGTACAACACCAGAGTCTGCAATCTTCAGCGCTCCCATTGCATTCTGCTCAACGAGAACCACAGTCACACCCATTGAATCAACGATCTGGCGAATTGATTGAAAGATCTGTTCGATCACAAGTGGGGCTAAACCAAGGGAAGGTTCATCAAGAAGTAATAATGCAGGACGCGACATGTATGCACGACCGATTGCAAGCATCTGTCGTTCGCCACCTGAGAGAGTGTCAGCAAGTTGCTTACGCCGCTCTGCAAGTCGAGGAAAAAGATTGAAGACTTCTTCTTTTGTTGCCTTAGCTTCATCGCGATTGCGACGCCACAGTGCACCAAGATCAAGATTTTCTTCAACAGTTAATTGAGCAATAACAGATTTGCCTTCAGAGACATGTGAGACGCCATGACGTACATGGTGTTCTGGTTTTCCGTGCAAAAGGTTGTGATCTAACCAGGTAGCTGTACCGTTTTCAGCGCCCTTTAGCCCTGAGAGCGTACGCATGAGAGTTGTCTTTCCAGCACCATTTGAGCCGATGACTGCAGCTAGTTGGCCTTTTTCAACTGAGAATGAAATGTCATGGATTGCGCGAATAGCTCCGTGGGCGACGGTGAGGTTATTAATCTTTAACATCATGCCACCCCGGTTCCGAGATAGGCAGCGATTACGGCAGGATCGCGACGAACAGTCTCTGCACTTCCGCTAGCAATTACTTCACCAAAGTTAAGAACATAGAGTTGATCACAGACGCTCATCACAACATCCATGTGGTGTTCAACGATAAGGATCGACATTGCAGAGCGAAGATTGCGAATCAGATCGTTCATCCAATCGATATCTTGCGCACCGAGTCCACCTGCTGGCTCATCAAGCATAAGGATTGTTGGCTCACTGACGAGTGCTCGAGCGATGGCAACGCGCTTGGTATCTGGATATGAAAGTGAGTCCGCGCGCTTATCTGAAAGGCTGCCGGCATATACGCGCTCGAGCGCCCAATGTGCGCGTTCGCGAAGTGCGCGTTCATCTTTCTTATTTCGACCAAATCCAGCAGAGATCAGCCCTGTCTTAGAAAACTTCTGTGCACCAATCATCACATTTTCTGCAACTGTCAGATCTGGGAAAAGTCCAACGCCTTGAAGAGTTCGAGATATTCCAAGGGACGTTAAATCGTGAGTTACTGGCCATTCATGTGCCTGCCCATTGAGCGCCAATGTTCCAGAAGTTGGTTTAACGAGGCCGCAGATTGCATTGAAGAGAGTTGTCTTGCCTGCACCATTTGGACCGATAAGTCCCACGACTTGATTGCTCTCAAGATTAAGAAAGACATCATCGAGTGCTCGCAGTCCACCAAATTCAACGGTGAGGTTGGAGATGGAGAGTAGAGAATTAGAACTCACATCTTCTCCTACTCTGTCGCCGGCGAACTGGATCGGTAGATTCTAGGGACTCGAGGGCCAATTCGTGTGACTATCTCGTAATTAATTGAGCCGCTGGCACTTCCCCACTCTTCTGCCGTGTATCCCCCAGCAGCTCCATCGCCAAAAACCTCAACCCATTCACCTGACATTGCTTTCGAATCTGGCCCTAAATCAACAACGAATTGATCCATTGAAACTCGTCCAATTATTGGAGCGCGTTTGCCATGGACAAAAATTCCAGCACCTTGTGCAGTTCGTGGAATACCGTCGGCATATCCCATCGCAACAATTCCTAGTTTTGTATCGCCTTCAGTAATCGCCGTTGCGCCATATCCAACTGGTGAATGTGCGGGGACTTCTTTTACCAGATGCAACTTTGCGCGAAGTGTCATCGCAGCCTTTAGCCCGAGGGATGCTGACGTACCGAGTGTATTTACATCCGGAGTCAATCCGTAGATTGCAATACCGGCTCGGACCAGATCAAATCGTGAATTTTTATCTTTTAATGTTGCTGCACTATTAGAAAGATGGCGAAGAATATCTGTGAATCCAAATGACTCTAAAGTTGCGATCATTTCCTTAAAGCGTGTGCGTTGCAGATCGTTCTGCTCTTGCTCTGGCTCATCCGCTCGAGCAAAGTGAGAGAAAATTCCGACGATATCGATAGTGGCAACGTGGTGAGCGTCGAGCTTTCCCCACTCAGCTAAGAATCCACCACGAGTCATTCCAGTATCAACTTCAAGATGTACTCGTGGACGATGGACAGATTTCACCGCACCGATCTCTTGTAGTGCAATTATTGATGACGCTGCTAATTCAATATCGTGGTCAACGGCTGCCTTGTAATCAGATCCGGGAGGTACAAGCCAAGCCAAGATTGGCGCGGTGATTCCGGCTTCTCGCAATGTAATTGCCTCTTCAAGGAGAGCAACACCTAAAAATGTTGCACCTCCAGCAAGTGCTGCACGTGCCACAGGAATGAGTCCATGACCATAGGCATCTGCCTTAACAACTGCCATGAGATCTACTCCAGCTAGCGCTTTGAGGTGTTTCACATTCTCTGTGATGCGATCAAGATCAATGATGGCTTCTGCTCGGTTATGTGTGCTCATCGTTCGAGGATCACCATCGCTGAAGCAATACCGCCATCATGTGAAAGAGATAGATGCACCTGTGCGCCATCAATCAAATCGGCAATCGCCCCGCGGAATAAAAATGCAGGTTTCCCATTTTCAAAGTTGATTACTTCGGCCTCATGCCATGCCAGACCATGAGCGGGGCTTAACGCTTTATACAGAGCTTCTTTGGCGGCAAAGCGCGCTGCAAGGGATGCAATTGGTTTGCTTGCCTCTGCTGGTGTGAAGAGTTTTTCGCGTAAGCCAGGTGTGCGATCGATGCTCTCTTTGAAGCGTTCGATGTCGACAACATCGATGCCGATTCCATCAATCATAGGCTTGAGTCTAGTGCAGTTGGCTTTTCGAAGGAACATACCTATCTACGGCGATTACTGCGACAAGGAGAGCGCTACCTACAAAGAGGCCGCCCAAGAGATCGGTAAACCAGTGTGTATGGCGGATTAAGGAGACTGTACATACCGTCAAAGAAATTGCGATAACACCCGCGGTAGCCAATCGACCTTGATATCTATCGACGTGTGCATATCTGTAAATTAAATAGGCCAGGATTCCCCACGATAAAACCGCATTCGAAGCGTGGCCGCTGGGATATGACATTCCTCCTGCATGTAAGAGATCAATGCCAAGGCGCGGTTTTGTACGACCAAGTAATAACTTCGCTGCACCAACGACAAGATTAAGGAGAATTAAAGATAGGAATGCCAAGTTAAGCGGACGCCATGTCTTAAATTTCCATGCGATAAATGCTGCGGCAATAAGTAAGACTGTTGCGGTTAATCCACGTAAACCTAAATCATCAAGTCTGCGCAATATGAAACCACCTAGACCTTCAAATTGAGGTTTTGACGAACTGTTGATGCGCTTATCAAATACCGTCAATGGACCATATGTGTAGACCTGCTGTGTGACGATGAGAAAGCCAGTGAAGAGTATGGCTGACCATTTAAACGCTTTATTTCTCTGAGATTTGCGGATATCTGTATGCACTTACTTTTACTCCACCGTGACAGATTTAGCCAAGTTTCGTGGCTGGTCAACATCGTTACCGCGCGTAACCGCCATCTCGTAAGCAAAGACTTGCAGTGGAACAGTTGCCAAAATTGGTTGTAGCAGCGCCGGTCCAGCAGGAATTCGAATGATGTGTTCAGCTCCTACGACCGCATCCCCTTCTTGGGCAATGACGATCACACGAGCGCCACGAGCTTTAACTTCTTGAATGTTGCTCAGCATCTTTTCATCGAGAGCATTTTCATGTCCTGCTGGCAGGATCGCGATAACGGCTGTCTGCTTCTCTGAATCAATGAGTGCAATTGGTCCATGCTTGAGTTCGCCACCGGCAAATCCTTCTGCGTGAATATAGGCAAGTTCTTTTAACTTCAGTGCACCCTCGAGTGCAACGGGATAGCCGACGTTGCGGCCCAAGAATAAGACGGTGTCTGATGTTGCAAATTTACGAGTGAGTTCGCGAAGTGGCTCGACGGTCTCAAGAATCTGTTCGATCTGACCAGGCAGCTCAAGCATCTGGTGATAGATGGTTTTTACTTCAGCATCGCTAAGTTCTTTACGTACCTGTGCCAGCTTGAGGCCTAGTAGATAGACAGCCACAATCTGAGTGAGCAACGCTTTTGTTGATGCGACTGCGATCTCGGGACCTGCGTGTGTATAGATCACAGCATCTGATTCGCGTGGAATCGTTGAGCTATTGGTATTACATATTGCAAGAACTCGTGCACCAGCAGCCTTTGCATGGCGCACTGCCATCAACGTATCCATCGTTTCACCTGATTGTGAGATAGCAACAACAAGTGTTGAACCATCAACGATTGGGTCGCGGTATCGATACTCGCTAGCGATCTCTACTTCAACGCTAATTTTCGCCCACTTTTCGATGGCGTACTTTGCAACCATGCCTGCGTGATAGGCGGTACCGCAGGCAATCACGACAATCTTTTTAAGCGCTGCGATCTCGGCATCCGTCATGTGGAGTTCATCAATAAGGATCTGATCGTTATCGCTCAAGCGACCAATCAAAGTATCTGCAACTGCCTTAGGTTGTTCGAAGATCTCTTTCAGCATGAAGTGCGTGAAGCCACCCTTTTGAGCAGCTGCTGCATCCCAGGTAATTTCATACTGGCGTGGAGCAACAGACTTTCCATCAAGATCGATAATCTCAATTGATTCTGGTGTGATGGTAATGATTTCATCTTGACCGAGCTCAATAGCGCGCTTGGTGTAATCGATAAAGGCGGCAACATCTGAGGCTAAGAAGTTCTCGCCATCGCCGATCCCCGCAACAAGTGGTGAGTTACGACGGACACCAACAATGCGCTCCGGATCATCTGCGTGAACTGCCAACAAGGTAAATGATCCGCGCAAGAGTTTGACTGCAGCACGCATCGCTTGTGTGAGATCTCCCCCGTGCTCTTTACGCAGATCAGAGAGAAGGTGGGCTACAGATTCAGTATCTGTATCTGAAGAAAATGTATGTCCTCGAGATTCAAGTTCGGTCTTAAGCTCTGAGTAATTTTCAATAATTCCATTGTGGATGACAGCTAACTTGCCTTCGTTATCTACGTGAGGATGAGCGTTGCGATCTGTTGGCCCGCCATGTGTTGCCCAACGAGTATGGCTAATTCCTGAATGCACAGTTGGAATATTTGGCGAGAGTGCGCTCTCTAGATTGGCAAGTTTTCCTGCACGCTTTTCAATAAAGAGCGATGTGGGTGTGCCGAGTGCGATACCGGCTGAGTCATAGCCGCGGTATTCAAGACGGCGCAGGCCTTCAATGAGTGGATCTACCGCCGAACGTGCGCCTGTGTATCCCACAATGCCGCACATATATGGCTCTCCTTTTTTTAATCCAAATTACAGAGAAAGTTCACTTCTTACGACATCTGCAAGCGTTGTCGCAACGTCAGAGGCAAGGTTATCACTCGAGGCTTCGACCATCACTCTTACAAGGTTTTCGGTACCTGAGGCGCGCAGAAGAACGCGACCTGAAGAGCCCAACGTGGTTTCGGCGGCTATGACCGCATCAGAGATTGCCGAATTACTTGCTAACTTCTCTTTTGCAACGCCCTTCACATTGATCAAAATTTGTGGAAAGCGAGTCATTACTGATGCTAGCTCTGCCAAAGATTTCTTACTGCGTACAACTTCTTGCGCGATAGCTAACGCTGTCAAAAGTCCATCACCTGTATTTGCATATTTACGCATAATGACATGGCCTGATTGCTCGCCACCTAGAACAAAATCTTTTTCGATCATGCGCTCAAGAACATAGCGATCGCCAACTGGAGTTGTCTCTACGGCGATGCCGGCATCTCTCATTGCGTGCATAAAACCTAAGTTGCTCATCACTGTACCTACGACGGTATCTGCCTTAAGTTCGCCACTTGCCTTCATTCCGATCGCAAGAATTGTCATGATCATGTCGCCATCGACTTCGTTGCCCTTGGCGTCCACTGCTAAGCAGCGATCAGCATCTCCATCGTGAGCGATACCAAAGTCAGCACCTTCTTTGATGACGGCAGCTTTGAGGTTTGCAAGGTAAGTCGATCCACAGTTGTCGTTAATGTTCCAGCCATCTGGGGCATGTGAAATAGCAACGACAGTTGCTCCTGCGCGAGCGAGCGCATCTGGTGCGACATATGAAGCTGCGCCATTTGCACAATCAACGACGATCTTGAGGCCATCTAACCGCGTGGCAACTGATGTCATGAGGTGCTCGATGTACTTCTCTTTCGCGCCTTCATCGTTGATGGCGCGACCGACACCGCCTCCTGTTGGTCGCTCCCATGGCTCACCTATACGAGCTTCAATAAGTGCTTCGATCGAATCATCGAGTTTGCCGCCACCGCGAGCAAATAACTTAATGCCGTTATCTGGCATCGCATTATGGGAAGCCGAAATCATGACGCCAAGGTCAGCCTTAGTTGCGCCAACGAGGTATGAGATTGCAGGTGTGGGTAATACGCCAACGCGATAAACATCAACACCGGCGCTTGTAAGACCTGCGACAACAGCCGCTTCTAGAAACTCACCTGATGCCCGTGAATCCTGGCCCACAATTGCGCGCGGGCGTAAAGATTTATCGTGGAAACTTTCAACGAGAATATGTGCAGCAGCAACGGCTACATCGAGTGCGAGTTCAGCGGTAAGTATTTGGCCATTAGCCAAGCCGCGGATTCCATCTGTACCAAAAAGGGACATGAAGGCCGCCTTAAGTGAATTAACGCTTTGAGTATTGTGAACGCTTACGAGCCTTCTTAAGGCCGTACTTCTTGCGCTCAATCACACGTGCATCACGTGAGAGGAATCCAGCCTTCTTAAGTGCTGGACGGTGTGCTTCTTCATCGATCTCGTTAAGTGAACGAGCAACGCCAAGGCGAAGTGCGCCAGCTTGACCGGAGACTCCACCACCGTGGATGCGAGCAAAAACATCGTACTGACCCTCTGCACCTACTGTGCGAAGTGGCTCTGACACTGATTGCTGGTGAACCTTATTTGGAAAATATGCTTCGAGAGTCTTGCCGTTGATTACCCAGCGACCTGTTCCAGGAATAAGTCGTACGCGAGCAACTGCTTCCTTACGGCGACCGGTACCAGCACCTGGTGCCTGAATTGCTGGACGGTTTGTCGCAGGAGCAGGAGATGCTGATGTGTAAGAAGTAGGAATCTCGTTCTCGTCGAGATCTGCAACTGTTGTGTTATCTGACATGTATTTAGATTCCCTTACTTAATGATCTGTGAAACTTGCTCGAATGTATATGGCTTTGGAGCTTGTGCTGCATGTGGATGTTCTGGTCCTGCATAAACTTTTAGCTTTCCAGCCATCTCGCGACCTAGACGGTTCTTAGGAAGCATTCCCTTGATCGCCTTTTCTACAGCGCGTGTTGGGTGCTTCTCAAGAAGTTCGCCGTAGACAGTTGACGTTAAACCGCCTGGGAAACCTGAGTGGTGGTGTGCAAACTTTGCAAGCGCCTTGTTACCTGAAAGTGAAACCTTCTCGGCGTTGATAACGATGACGAAGTCACCCATATCCATGTGTGCTGCAAATGTTGGCTTGTGCTTACCGCGGAGAAGAACAGCAGCGTGTGTTGCTAGACGACCAAGAACTACATCTTGTGCATCGATGACGTGCCATGCACGAACGACGTCGCCTGCTTTAGGACTATATGTACGCATGCTCTATTACCTTCTTCTTTTCGTTTGCTTCAAGGATTGACCTTCGGCGCCCGCTGGCGCAGGGGTGCAACTTTACCTTCCGCAGCGTGAGGGGTCAAAATGGCCTCAATCCCCGCTTGACCCTCACCCTGGCGAGGGCCCAAATCAGCCTCTTTTTCCAATAGTCAGCTCTGCTCGTTCGATCATCTCTTGCTCTGATGGGTAATCAACCCGAGTAAGACTTAAGCCCCGAGCAGGAAATACCAATGAATCACTGACGCGCTCTTTATTGGCTAATAATTCGGCCACCCATGAAGGATCTTTACGTCCATCTGCAACACAGACAACGGCGCCAACTAAATTACGGACCATTGAATAGCAGAAGGCATCTGCGACAACTTCAGCCACAAGTAGACCCGTCTCATCGCGGTGCCATTGGTACTTTTCAAGTGTACGAATAGTTGTTCCGCCCTCTTTAAACTTACAGAAGGCGGCAAAGTCATGGTGTCCCAGCAAAAGTGCGCTCGCCTTATTCATAAGGTCGGCATCAAGTGGGCGATACCAAGGAGCTAGGTCATAGCGAGACAGTGGCGGAATTACCTCGTTGTTATCGAGAATTTTGTAGGTATAGATGCGGCGCAACGCTGAGAAGCGAGCATGAAATCCTTCTGGTGCATCGCTAATTTCCATAATGCGCACATCCTCATCAAGGATGCGATTGAGTTTGTAACGCAGATCCGGATAGGTAAGGCCTTCGCTAAATACAGTATCTGGAAGATCTACATGGATTACTTGACCAGTGGCGTGAACTCCTGCATCTGTCCGACCAGCAACAATTGATTGAACCTCACCTCGCGAGACTTGAGAGATTGCATGCTCAACGTGATCTTGAATGGTGCGGTGGTCGGGTTGCGTTGCCCAACCAAAGAAAGCAGTGCCGTCGTAGGCAATATCTATCCGTAAACGACGAAACCCACTCTCGGGAAAGAGAGTGGGTTGCGCCATAAGAATTTACGCTGTTAAGGCGTATGAATTACTTATCTGTTACGAGTTCGATCACAGCCATAGGAGCGTTATCGCCCTTACGTGGACCGACTTTGGTGATACGTGTGTATCCACCTTCGCGTGTTGCAAATGTTGGTGCGATTGTTGTGAAGAGTGTGTGCACGACGCTCTTGTTAGCGATACGTGCCATAACTTCACGACGAGCTTGGAGATCGCCCTTCTTTGCGAAGGTAATCAACTTCTCTGCAAGTGGACGAAGACGCTTCGCCTTTGCTTCGGTCGTTGTGATCTTTCCATGCTCGAACAACTGCTCGGCAAGTGTACGAAGGATTAGACGCTCGTGGGATGGGCCTGAACCCAAACGAGGACCCTTAGTTGGCTTTGGCATGTCTCTTCTCCTTCTTAGTTTGCATCTGCATCAGAAAAATCTTCATCTGATGCGTTGTAGTTCTGATGTTGTGTTGGATCGAATCCAGCTGGGCTGTCCTTGAGAGACATTCCCATTGAGACAAGCTTTGCCTTGACCTCATCGATGGACTTTGAACCAAAATTGCGGATATCGAGAAGATCAGCCTCTGAACGGTTAACCAACTCGCCAACTGTGTGAATGCCTTCGCGCTTCAAGCAGTTATATGAACGAACTGTGAGATCGAGATCTTCGATTGGAAGAGCAAGATCTGCGGCCAAGGCTGCATCCATAACAGATGGCCCCATCTCAATACCTTCAGCATCGAGGTTTAGTTCGCGTGCAAGACCGAAGAGCTCAACAAGTGTGCGACCAGCTGATGCAACTGCATCGCGTGGCTTCATTGAAGGCTTTGTCTCAACGTCAACAACGAGACGATCGAAGTCTGTGCGCTGCTCAACACGTGTTGCTTCAACCTTGTATGTCACCTTAAGTACTGGTGAATAGATTGAGTCAACTGGAATACGGCCGATTTCAGCTCCAGCTTGCTTGTTCTGTACTGCGGTGACGTATCCACGTCCACGCTCGACAGTAAGTTCGATCTCAAGGTTTGCCTTGTCGTTCAAGGTTGCAATGTGAAGTGTTGGGTTATGAACCTCAACGCCTGCAGGAACTGCAATGTCAGCACCTGTTACAGCGCCAGCACCTGTCTTACGAATGTAGACAACGCTCGGCTCATCGTTATCGGATGAGAGCACCAAGTTCTTGATGTTCAACACGATATCGGTGAGGTCTTCCTTGACGCCTTCAAGAGTGGTGAACTCATGGAGGGCACCAGCTACACGAATGCTTGTCACTGCTGCACCTGGAATAGATGAAAGCAATGTACGGCGCATTGAGTTGCCGAGTGTGTATCCAAAACCTGGCTCAAGCGGTTCAATGATGAATCGTGAGCGGTTCTCTGAGATTACTTCTTCACTGAGGGTGGGACGTTGCGCGATTAGCACAGTTGCTCCTCTTTCTTCTCGTGGAAATCCACTATTTGATTTCCTAGATTGGGGTCTTAAAAATTACTTGCTGTAAAGCTCAACGATCAGCTGTTCTTGAACTTGGGTGTCGATCACTGCGCGAGCAGGTAGACCGTGGATGATGATTCGCATCTGTGAACCAACAATTTCCATCCAAGCTGGAACTGACTTTTCGCCGAGTTCTGCACTTGCAACGATGAATGGTGTGAGGTCAAGTGACTTTGGAAGAACATCAATGATGTCCATCGCAGAGACACGGAATGAAGGAATGTTTACCTTCTTACCGTTGACCAAGAAGTGACCGTGACGAACCAACTGGCGCGCCATGTCGCGGCTCTTTGCAAAGCCTGCACGGAATACGACGTTATCGAGACGTGTCTCAAGAAGAATAAGTAGGTTTTCACCAGTCTTACCCTGCTTGCGGTTAGCCTCTTCGTAGTAGCCACGGAACTGCTTTTCGAGAACACCGTAGATACGTGCGCACTTCTGCTTCTCACGCATCTGCAATAGGTATTCGGATTCCTTTGAGCGTCCACGACCGTGCTGTCCTGGTGGATATGGACGTGATTCGATCGGACACTTTGGTCCATCGCACTTTGAGCCCTTAAGGAAGAGCTTTACTTTTTCGCGACGGCAACGCTTGCAGTCTGCTCCGGTATAACGAGCCATTTATTCTCTTCCTTCCTTAAACTCGACGTGGTTTCGGTGGGCGGCAGCCGTTGTGTGGAGCTGGAGTGACATCAGAGATGGCTCCAACTTCTAGGCCTGCTGCTTGCAATGAACGGATTGCAGTTTCGCGTCCGGAACCAGGTCCCTTTACGAAAACATCTACCTTCTTTAAGCCATGCTCCTGCGCGCGACGAGCTGCTGCTTCTGCTGCAAGCTGTGCTGCGAATGGAGTTGACTTACGTGAGCCCTTGAAACCAACTTGGCCAGATGATGACCAAGAGATAACAGCGCCTGATGGGTCAGTGATAGAGATGATGGTGTTGTTGAAGGTTGACTTAATGAAAGCCTTACCAACAGCAACATTCTTCTTCTCTTTCTTACGAATCTTTACCTTGCCCTTACCTGCGGCAGCGGTCTTTGTCTTAGGAGCGGCCATTACTTAGTCACCTTCTTCTTACCTGCAATTGCCTTACGAGGACCCTTACGCGTACGCGCGTTAGTGTGTGTGCGCTGACCACGTACAGGAAGTCCCTTACGGTGACGAATACCTTGGTAGCTCTGAATTTCAACTTTACGACGAATGTCGCCAGCGATTTCGCGGCGTAGATCGCCCTCAATCTTGTAATTGGCTTCGATGTATTCACGAAGCTGTGCGAGTTCTGCTTCTTGCAGATCCTTTACGCGAGTATCTGGGCTAATGCCAGTAGCTGCGAGTACCTCATGGGAACGGGTAAGACCCATTCCGAAGATGTAGGTAAGTGCAATCTCAACACGCTTTTCGCGTGGAAGATCGACACCAACTAAACGTGCCATGTATTCAACCGATCTGTATCCGGAGGTCCTCCGCAATGCATCTCACCACTGATTGAAATCAATCTAGCGTTGAGTCTCGGCCTGCCGGTCCGAGAGTCTTAAGTAATTGCTTACTTAAGTCGCATCACGCGTTCTTTGGTACTACTTATCTATTGGGAATTAACCTTGACGTTGCTTGTGACGAAGGTTTTCGCAAATGACCATGACGCGACCCTTGCGGCGAATGACTTTGCACTTATCGCAAATCTTCTTCACGCTTGGATTAACCTTCATAGTCGTGCTCCCTCTGTTACTTGTAACGATAGATAATGCGACCTCTTGTGAGGTCATATGGACTGAGTTCTACGATCACACGATCACCAGGAAGAATACGAATGTAGTTCTTTCGCATCTTTCCACTGATGTGTGCCAAGATCTTGTGTCCATTTGTTAGTTCAACGCGAAACATTGCGTTAGGTAAAGCTTCAGCTACAACGCCTTCAATTTCGATGGCGCCATCTTTGCTAGCCAAAAATTTACCTTCTTCTCTGTTATCTCATAAAACGAACATGGTTGGACCAGCCTGAAATCCTGTGGATTCTCGTCTGGACCGAAGGGTGAGTCTAAGGCAGAGCCCCCGCATAAGGGAAATCGGCCTCTTATAACCCCGGATCTGACCCAATACCCCTATTGGTCTGCCTCAACACGCAGAAATTCTTGGGGGTATTCCCTGGTTAAGCCTGGAAATCATCTCTGCGGACCCAGGTCACAAGAACCCAGAGCGAGCAGATCAAAGTCAGGATCAGAGATGGGAAATAGAAGATCTTGTCAACGAAGATGCCGATCGGAGGATCTCCTGGCATCAGCCCGCGCAGTGAGATCAATGAATACGTAAGAGCTGCAGTCCACGTCAATGATGACAGTGATGGAGGACGTTTTCCATCTACAACCATATGAGTCAAAATTCCAACAGATGTCATCGCTGTGACCATCAAGAGCAAGATGATTACCACAAGCAACTTGGTTGAGTTAGAACGCGTTGCTGTAAAGACAGTTGACGAAAGACCATCTGTAAATTCGTTAATCGCTAGATCAAATGACTTTTCATCTTCCAAAGTCACGGTCTTGTTTGGATCAGACCAAAGACCATGAGTCATCTTGATATCAAAAGTGTCAATATTCTTTGTGTAATCCTGAGGCAGAACGTTCAGTGATGATTCTTCGCCAGTAACGCTGATCGGAACTTCAAAGTTATAGAGATCTAGCGGATACCACGAGACCTTAGAGCGAGTACCTGCACCTGGCTGTTCATCAATCTGAACGTTAAATCCGCCAGTAGGAATATCCTTCTTAAAATCATAAACATTCGTTCCGCCATTGCTTGCACCGATTACTGAGTCCACATGAATACTTACATCTTGAGTTGGAATCCATCCACTCTTAAATTGATATCCAATTTCATCTGCTTGTGGCCAAGGTAATACTCGAGCCTGAGCAGTTCCTTCCAAAGGATTTACACCAGTAATCTGAATCAAGAGATCAAGACGATTATCAGGGCTCATCTCAATCAACTTGTCTGAAATTGCAGGGCTATCTCCCGCTGGACTTTGAGAAATCAGAAAGACCACAGCAAGGTAGGCAATTGCAAGTGCCATGATGGATTGAAAGAAACGATTTCTCATAGGAGCCATAGATTAACTCTTCTTCTTAAATCCAGAAGGACATTTAGGCCCTACCGCCGTCACTTTCTTTACAGTCTTTCCCTTTACGCAGGTGATAGTTGTCTTCTTGGCAACAACGGGTTTCGGAGTTGCCGTCGCGGTTGGAGTTGGAGTTGGCTCTACGACAACTTCCTGTGTCAGCTTTGCCTTAATAATAGGCGCTGAGAATTCAAAGTTCTTAGCTTGCAGATAGAGCCAACCTTTACGCTCACCAATCAAAGTTGTTGCAACTTGTGGTGTTCCGTCACCGCTTGTGATCGAAATAGTTGCATTAATTGGTGCTTTGGAGAATCCATAGACACAACGCGCAACATCAGAGCGCATCACTAGGTCGTATGAACCCTTGAAATCTTTATCTCTTGGATCGTAGTGAGGGGCTGCAACTACATAATTCAACGTTCCCTCAGCTTTATCTAGAGTTGGAGGGCCGGCCGAATACTGAGTCGCATTTGTGGTCACAATTCCAGATACGCGGTTGGAATCTCTGAAACACTGACTGGATCCCTCCATCTCATTTTGAGTGAGGGTTCGAACAGACCAATAAGAGAGCAAGGCTGTCGCCTTATCCTTAACAAATGGAATCCATAACTTGAGTTGTTCCATACCTGCAGGCGAGGACGGTGTTGGGCCATAAATATTGTTTCGCTTGAGAGGATCTGGGTCCTCGGCAGAACGCCCACCTTGAACATAGTTCGTAGGATTATTTAGGAAATTTGGATCTTTCTTATATCCACCTGTGGTCACATCGTATTCATTCTTGAGTGTTTGTGGCATTTCAGGATATGTATACATTTTATATACAGCAGGAACGGCAACTGGAAAACCTTGCATCTCAAGTGAAGTAACTCCGGCTGCCTCGGTGAGTTGAATATCCGGATCTGACACACGACCGTGCATCCAACCAGAAGGAGATTGCTGAGTGCGAACTTTTACATAGAACTTAATACCTGCAGGGAAGGCATAGCGTTGTGCGCAGAGGCCTTCTTTATATGACGATGCGATGCAGTAGTTATCTCCAGTGAAACCAGGACCTTTATTAACCCAGGCTTCTTTACCTGTTGGGTTTCCACCATCATTGGCCTTGAGTATTCCCCATCCAGTATCACCATCACCTAGACCAGTTACGGGCTCGAGTTTGATTGGAGAGAGTTGAACAGAAAAATCTTGGAGACGAATTGAGTCTAGATTTTGTCCACCACCGGACATGAGTACCGAAAGATAATAGCTATCGCCACCATCATGGGCTGCAGAGGGGAGAGTGAAAATACTTCCCGCAACTCCATTTGGCAGTTTGTAACGAGTATCCCCCTCGAATTGATTTTGAGCAGTTGTTGGAAAGTAGCGATTGAAAACTGCGCTCGTTTTCTTACCAGCTTCATCAACAACACCTACATCTTCGGTGCAATTCACATCAGCCGGCCCCGTACAAAAAGGAACTACCGCCTTGTAGTTAACATTTCCTGAGGAACATTTAGGATCCTGAAGATTGTCACAGCTTGGATCGCTCGCGGGGTATCGTTCATAACCCTGATTTGGAGTGAGAGCTGAACCAACTTCCCCAGGGAAGCTATCAAGGAATTGCATAATTACTTGGCCGCGTTCACCGTTATTGGGAACTGACCAGAATTTCCCTGGGTCACCAACTGATTCGATAGCAGCACTTCCTGAGGCTGCACCTGAAACTGTAAGTACTGCAGCAATCAGCAATGAGACAGATCTTTTTAGTTTCATTTTTTCTTATACCCCGTTGGACAAGTTGGCTTGATGGCAGTCACTTTTTTGGTCGTCTTACCTTTAACGCACGTGATAGAGGTCTTCTCTGCTACAGGTTTTGCCGCTTGGCTCAGCTTGATTCGCACCGTTGGAGTAGAGAAAGTAAATCCATAGGCTGCTAAGCGAAGCCAGCCATCTTTTTCGTTGAGCACGGTCGTAGCAATACTATTCGCTCCACTCTCATTAACGATTGAGATGCTTGCTTGAATTGGAGCTGCTGTAAATTTATACAGGCATCGCGCAACCTGGGCACTTACCTGTAAGTCATAAGAACCTTTAAAAACTTCGCCCTTGGAAGTTAAGTGAGGCGCACCAACTTTGTACTCCAATGTGCCTTGGTCCTTATTGAATATTGGAGGGCCACCCGAATACATCATTGCATTTGTGGTGACTACACCGAGGAATTTGGTTGAGTCCCTAAAGCACTCAGCAGAATCCTGTGGCACATCCAAGGAACGAACTGTCCAGAAACCTGGCGAAGCGCTAGCTTTATCGTTTACATACTTATCCCACAGCGCATACTCAATAAAAGTTCTTTCCTGATCTGGCGCTGGCATTGAGAGCTGATTACGTCGACCTGTTGGTCCTTGCTCTCCATAACTCCACTGTCCAGAAAGATTGCTATAAAAGGTTTTCATATTTTCAGGCAGAGCGGCATATGTGGTTGTTGTACCGACAACGGGAACAACAACAGGTTCGCCCTCTAAGGAAAGCTCGACTCCTGAATTGACCTTAGTGATGGAAATTTCTGGCGCTTTCAACCGACCATGCAACCAACCGGCTGGAGAGTCGCTCAGACGCACCTTCAACTTAAGGCGATATCCAGTTGGGAACGCCTGCTTTGCGGCACAAGCACCTTCTTCAATTGAGGCACATATCTTCGTGTCGTCCCTGCTCTTGCCAAGCATTTCTGTTCCACACGCAAGTGCTAGTTTCACACACTCCACTTGATCTTTGCCACGGCCATCTTTCTTCTCAAATCTTCCGTAACCTCCTGCTTGTACGGTTACAGGAGAGATGAAAGCTGAATAGTTGTTAAAACTAAAGCGATCCTGAAGTGGGCCTACGCCACCTCGTAAGGTGAAGTTAACTAAGTACTCATCTGTTCCGCCGCCATGAGTTATTCCAGGAATCTTCCAAAGACTAGGTGTGCTTCCTTGTGGGAGGTTTCGCGGGGTCGAACCAGGAAAGTCCGTGTAACCAGCGGCAGGAAAATTTCTCACATAGCTTCCAACAGATTCCTTGCCAGAGGATGAAATGGCTGATACTCCAGCAATACAGTTAACCTCAGACACCGTGCTGCAGATCGGTAAAATCGCGTCAAAGAACATTCCCTTGGAAGATCCACAAAATTCATCATTTACGGTTTTGCAATACCTAACTTCCGATTGGGTTTTCTTCTCATCCATGTAGGCGGCCAACGACGAGGTGTTCTGTGCAATTTGTAAATTCTCCTGAATTGTAAAACCTTGAAGTTCAGCCCGTGCTACTTCTTGTGTAAGAGAAGTTGTTGGGAGCGACCATTGCTCATCGGGAAGCACATCAGCTTTAGCCGTCAGGGGAAGCGCAGTTATACATGCCAGCGACAGAACCAGACTTAGTGCAATGAATTTATTATTCTTCATTTTTTCTTATACCCCGTTGGACAAGTTGGCTTGATGGCAGTTACTTTCTTGGTCGTCTTACCTTTAACGCAAGTAATCGAGATCTTCTTTGGTGTTGCTGGTTTAGCCGAAGCACTTGGTGAAGGAGTCGCGGTTGGTACAGGAGTAGTCGCCTCTTGCGAGAACTTGACCTTGATGCTTGGTGTGGAGAATGTAAAACCACCTGCAGTCATCTTTAGCCAGCCATCCTTCTCATTAATCACCGTAGTAGCAACCGACGGTGTTCCATCAGAGCTCGAAACTTCGATTTTTGCCTGGATTGGTGCTGATCCAAAACCGTATAAACAACGAGCGACATCAGAGCGGAGGTTCAATTGGTAATAGCCCTTGAAGAGCTCTCCCTTTGAATCAAGGTGGGACGCACCAACGGTGTAGTTAAGCGACTGTTCTGCTTTATCAAACTTTGGTGGGCCATCGCTATACACAACTGCATTGGTACCGATCACACCCGTGAAACCTTTACCGCGTACACAATTCTGGGACTCAAGCGGAAGCTCACCTCGAATAGTTTGTGCCACCCAGAAAGTTCTCATTGCAGCAGCTTTGTCATTTAATAGTGGCAACCAAAGGTTCATTTCCTTGATTGCGTAATCACCTGAAACTTCTGACTTGGTGAGCAAGGTTCGAGAGGCCAAGTCTGGCGTTAGGAAATCGTCAAATCCACGTCCAGTGCCACCAGATCCAACTGGATAGAGCTCTTTCACTGCCGTTGGTAATTCACCCCATTTAACCCAACCGTAGACAGAGGGAATGCTTAATGGTTTTGCAGAGATTTCAACTACTTGGGAGTTATCAGCCGCAGTTGTCATGATGACATTTGCATCTTTCATTCGACCGTGGAGCCATCCTTGAACTGGCTGACCAAGTCGCACCTTCAACACATAGGTCTTCTCTAAATCAAACGGGAGTCGGTAGCCGCATTTTCCATTTTCGGCGATTTGGCATCCTCGCTCAACGAAATTTGTATTCCAGCCTGGCCCATAACCTTCTGCACGCTTAGTGACTTGGGCAACGCCGGCCATGTACTCAGCTCCAGAAACTTCCTTGATCGGCTGAATTGCGGCCAGAAATGATTCGAAGTTTGCTTTTCCGGAGCCGTTGCGCAGATTTATGTAGCCATTTACACCAACACTTAATGCGTATGTTTCGGTAATCCCGCTCTTGCTGGTGAGCGTCCACGTACTTGGTCCATATCCAACGGGAAGGAATTTAGATCTATCACCTTTAAAGACAGGGCCAGGAACCCAGTTTCGCTCAAAGGTTGCTAAATCAATCGAGTTATCTTCATTCTTAATTCCAAAGGATTCGATGCAGTCTGTATCAACACCACTTTGGCACTTTGTAAAAATTGCGTTGAAATCAAAAGCATCTATCTCTGAGCTCGTGCATTCTTTGGTTTCGAGTGAAGCGCATAAATACATCTCTTTGGGCATCTGTCCACGTAATCCGTTAACCATTGCATATAGAGAGCTGGGCTTAGAATATCCAATGGAATTATCTGAGTTGTAACCCATCCAACCTGCTTCTTGCTTGACGGTTGGATAGAAGTTCTCTTCGGGGACTTCGGCAGCTACTGCCAAAACAGGGAGCGCGACAACCACTGCGCTGAGAAGAGAAAGGATTCTCATTCTTTTCATAGCGATTAAGGCTCCCCTGGATGTAAATAATCGATTTATATTGTCAAGATGATTGGGATTGGTCCCGGCCGCAGTGTTATCTGCGACCGGGACCTCTCACCCATTTCCCTGGAGGAAGAAGTTGTTACTTCTTCTTGTAACCTGCTGGGCAGGTTGGATTTACAGCAGTGATCTTCTTAACTGACTTGCCCTTAACGCATGTGATTGATGACTTATTCAACATGGTCTTTGTTGGCTTGTAGCCAGCCTTGATACCGATTCTGAGCTTTGGACGTGAGTACTCAAAGCCTGATACATCGATGATGATCTTGCCGTTCTTAACTGAGACGCTCTTTAGCGCTGCAGCTGTTCCACCTGCTTCTGTTGTTAATGTGATTTGAAGTGCTGTTGCGGCATCGTTTGGATTCTCCAAGCCCCAGAGCAACTTCGCATCATTTGTAGGAATGATCGCCTTGTAGAAGCCCTTGTTCACTGTTACTCCATCTGGAGCAAAGTGAGGAGCTGCTGCTTGCCATGTGAATTCCTTAGTCTCGTTATTCCAGACTGGAGTTGACAGTGCGCAGACGCCGTTCGATCCGACATACATATCACCAGAAGTTCCTTCAACACCGAATCCGGTGCGGTCGTCGTTCTGTGCATATGCGATCATCTGGAACTGG